>Ga0308165_1000177_pt1 | contig 155323 bp, 160 predicted proteins | sample PhyWR2_FD_201032 | JGI IMG/M metagenome (GOLD analysis project Ga0308165, IMG submission 201032) | Phyllosphere microbial communities from UC Gill Tract Community Farm, Albany, California, United States - DLSLW.R2 | ecosystem: Host-associated > Plants > Phyllosphere > Unclassified | place...
CAATCATGTACTTTGATCAGTACTCCATTAACCTCGCTTTCGCTACATTGACATCTCTTTTAAGAACTTGGTGACCTCGGAGCCTCACGGCCGGTCGTATATATCTCAGGGTTTCAGTTTCGGAAAGTCTTTTTCGTCTTTCTTCAGTTTAACCTGTTTCAATCTTTTTTTTCTCCTTCCCGGCATCCGCCGTTCCGGTCTTTATGACCCTTCCTTTCTGTTGGGAGTGCAAAGGTAAGGATCTTTTTTAAACTTCCAAATAAAATAATTTTTATTTTTTCATTCTCTTTTTTTCTTTCCCCTTATTTCAATATGCCTTCTTCCGAAGGCTTCCCGTTTCTTCCGAAGCGGGCTGCAAAGGTAGCAATCTTTTCTTCTCCCGCAATATTTATTTTAAAATAAATACCGCTTTCCTTTCTCTGTTGCACGCTTTTCAGTGTTTCCCCCTTCTCCGAAGCGGGATGCAAAAGTAGGAAAAATTAACGCGTCCACAAACTGTTTAACCATAATATCAGGGGATATAATGTAACCGCATGGTTTACAGGCAGAAAAAATCAAGACTAACAGCAAACATTTTAAGGAATACTGTGTTTGGGGCTGTTGTGGAGCTTGAATAAAATTTAGCAAAAGCGGTTTTAACTGCCATATGATATGGTAGAACAATTTTTCACCATTAAGAAGTTAAGGGCATTAAGGTATAAGGCGCGTATATCCTTTAATAGTTATCTATTTTATGCACCATGACGGTGTGCTGTGCACAGGCCGTGCCACCTAGACCCGACAGCAGCGGCAGCGCCCGGTCCTTCACCTGGACTATAGCGGATGGCGGGAACAAGCCTATATAATAAGCAAGGAACCTGCTTTGCCAATCATATTTAATTTAAGCAACTATGGGATTGCTGTGGAAATCACATATCTATCTAGTGCCAGAAACCTGCTTTGCACATTTTAAGGCAACATCATACTTATCTATAAGCACCGATGCAGTTATCGAAATTTTGAACAATATTTAATACTTTTATGCCTTTATTAAAACTGACCTATATAGATGAAGTTGATGCTCAAACTATATTTTTCTCTACTATTTATTGGCATGGTAGAAATTACTTACGCCCAAAGCTTTAAAAATGAGCTTGTTATAATTACAGAGAATGATGCTTATATTGATATTACCAGCGACCGCTATTATACAAATGGTGCTTTTATTAAATTTAGGCATGCTTTAAATGGCGAAAACCTAAAAGCAGGAAGAAGTAAAGAAGTTATCGGTTTTGAACTCGGCCAGAAAATATACAATCCTTATTATAGTTTTGTTCCTAACCCTGCCCTTCACGACCGTCCTTTTACAGCTTATCTGTATGGCGAGGCCAACTATAGCAGATTTTATACCAATAAACAGCTCCTAAAGGTTACTGTACAGCTAGGTGTTACCGGAAAAGATGCTTTGGGTGAAAAATTTCAGAAGGCATTTCATAAACTGGTTGGCCAAAATCAGATTGAGGGCTGGGAATACGGACTAAATAGCGAGCCTACATTAAATTTAGGTGTAGAATACAACAAGCTCCTGGTAACAACAAATAATAAGATATTAGATATTACGGGAACAACTTCGGCGGCTGTTGGCAATGTGATTACCAAAGCTAACCTAGGTGCGATGTTCCGCTTAGGCAGATTTAACGATATGGATGGCTCAGCTGCTTTTAACAGTTTGGTAAATAACAATAATACAAACAAACCGCAGCGCAAATACGAACTTTTTCTTTCGGTTAACCCTCAGCTACATGCTGTTGCATTTGACTCTAGTTTACAGGGGGGCTTATTTTTGAACGATAAAGGACCAATAACGTTTAAGCCTAAACCGGTTGTATTTACCACTCAGCTCGGATTAACTTTCGCCATTGCCCGCTGGACAGCCAATTATACAGCTACATTTACTTCGAACGAAGTTAAAAATAGTGCTACAGGTTACCGTTATGCCTTTTATAGTCTTGCCTACCGTTTTAGTAAAAACTAATATGAAAATAAAACTACTCTCTTTTATCTTATTATTTACCAGTGTATCGATTTCGAGGGGGCAAATTGCACCGGAAAATCATTCGATTATCCTGAAACCGATATTCGGCACGCATATTAATAGCGACCAGGGCCATTTGTTTCAGGACCAGATTACGGGGTTTGATGCGGCCTATTTTAAAGATATTAGTCAAAACAGCGATAAGTGGATTGGGTTTATTGGTGCAAAATCGTATGGCATTGGTTTCATTTTTAGGGACCTTAGTAAATTAAAGGGAACAAAAGACACTTCCGCAAATGCTTTTGGGCAAGTATATGGCCTGGTGGCGCAAATGGATTTTCGATTGTTTAATATTGGAAAGGTTAAATTTAACTTTACTCCGGGCGTTGGTTTGGGCTATACCAATAAATATTATTACAATAACACCAAAAACCGTTTTTTGGGAAGCCCGATTAACGAAACCATAAAAGCAGATCTGGGCGTGGAATTACCTTTAAGCAAATATGCCGATTTAATGGCAGGTTTTGGCTTTTTACATGTATCTAACGGTGGTGCTACGGTGCCCAACGGCGGCTTAAATACCGGAAACGTGTATGTCGGTTTAAAGTTAAACAACCCGAAAACATTAACCGCTGAAAGAAAGAGCACTTATACTACACTACAGCGGAATTCGATTGAGCTGAGTGTGGGGGCTGGTGCTAGGGGTGTTTTTGGCGATAACAGCAAAAGCCTGTATAAAAGTGGATTGTATGCTGGTTATAATTTTTACCTGAACGATGTACTGTCGCTTAAAGCGGGTGCGGATGCTGTTTATTATTTCACCGTTTTTGACCCTAACAATTATGCCGGAACTTTTCAGAACTATGGTACTTCTTACGATAAGTGGCGAACCGGAGTTAGTGTAGGTGCCGATATAAATTTATGGCGTGTAACCGTTGCAGCACAGATCGGGAAGTATATCCATTATAACAGATTAATGGAAAAAGCCACCTGGTACTGGACTTTCGGCCCTACCTTTAACATTACTCCCCATTTGGGCCTACAGGCTAAAACTTACATGCATTTTGCGCAGGCCGATTATGTTAATTGGGGCGTGGTTTACAGGTTCTAATACTGTCCGGTACTTAACAATACTAAAGTACAAGCTTCTACAGGCTCGATATTGTGCTGATCCAATAATTTTTCGAGTTCATCATTTTCTGTACCTGGATTGAAAATTACGCGTTTAGGCTTTGTTGCCAGGATGTAATCGTGGTATTGTGGCTGTAAAGCCGGACCTATATATAAGGTTATGGTATCGATATCAGTATATATTTCACCGGGTTTTTCAATTTCCACTCCCGCCACTTCTCCTTTTTTTATCCCTACGTTCACAATTTCGTGGTTGAAGCGTTTAAGCATATTGGCTGCCTTATAGGCATATCGGGATGGATCTGGTGATGCACCTATTATGAGGGTCTTCTTCATATTACACAAATTAAAATTTTGAAAGTAAGGCAATCTGGCCTGAATGGTAAGCATGGTGCTGTGCAAGGCCGCTAACCAATTCGGCATTGCTTACCCCTGTTCCTAAAGCGGGGTTTCGTTCACTTTTCACCTCATCATCCCATTGGTTCTCTTTTAAACTCTCGCAAAGCCTGATGAGTTCTTCATTGGCGATCTTAAAATTAAAGATAATCCGCTCCCAAGCTTTAGGCGTTCTACTCTCGGGCACGGGCCAATCGCCCATTGCAGGTTCGGCAGCAGGCTTGCCTGTTAACCTCGAACTCACCTCTTCCGTCCATGCGGTTAAATGAAGTGCAATTTCGGCTATAGAATGTGCGCCAGGCACAAAATGGCTAAATGCCGTTTCTGGATTCACATTGTTTAAGGTCTGCATTACATGGTTACCATGCCAGGCATCACCATTAAAGGCTTTTTTTATTTCGTTCGTAATATTAAACATACCAAAACAACAATTGGTACAATATAAAGTTTGTTAAGATGCGTTCAATATTGCATTTGCACAGTTAATACCGTCAATTGCCGCCGATACGATACCACCGGCATAACCTGCCCCCTCTGCACATGGGTATAGGCCCTTTACCTGTGGGTGCTGGTAGCTTTCTTTGTCTCTTGGAATCCTTACCGGTGATGATGTTCTACTCTCTACACCGACTAAAAGCGCTTCATTAGTATAATAACCCTTAATTTTTTTGCCGAACAGGGGCAATGCGCTCCTCAAGCTATCGGATACAAAATTGGGCAGAATATTATCGAGCATTGAACTTTTGGTGCCTGGGAGGTAAGAATTTTTTGGCAGATCGATCGATAATTTATTGTTCACAAAATCGACCATCCGTTGTGCTGGTGCAACAAGATTTCCCCCGCCAGCCTCGAAAGCCATCTTTTCAATCTCCGATTGAAAATGCAACATCCTCAATGGATCGTAACCCTGAACATCATTTAAGGTAACCTGAACCACCGTTCCGGAATTTGCATAAGGGTTATTGCGTTTAGATGGCGACCAACCGTTAACCACAATTTCGTTTTCGCCTGTAGCACATGGCGCAATAATGCCCCCAGGACACATACAAAAAGAAAATACACCCCGGCTGCCCACCTGCTCTACCAAACTGTAATATGCCGGTGGCAAAAACGCTGAGCGGATATCGCAATGGTATTGTGCCGAATCGATAATTTCCTGAGGATGCTCAATCCGCACGCCCAAGGCAAATGGTTTGGCTTCAATCAGGATGTTTTTACTGTTCAGCAATTCGTATACATCTCTTGCAGAATGGCCTGTTGCCAGGATAATATCATCGGCAAGGAGTTTATCCTGAAAATTAATCTCTATTCCTTTTACTTTTCCAAATTCGATCAGAATATCGGTCATCTGGCTATCGAACATCACTTCCCCACCGGCATTTAAAATGGTATCTTTTATCGCGGTAATAATATGTGGCAATTTGTTGGTACCTATGTGAGGTCGGGCATCTATGGCAATATCTGGTTCGGCACCATGGTTTACAAAAACCTGAAGCACTTTATTAATATCGCCACGCTTGTTTGAACGTGTATATAATTTACCGTCTGAATAGGTACCCGCACCACCTTCGCCATAACAATAGTTAGATTCGGTATTTACTACTCCCTGTTTGTTGATGGCGGCCAAATCTCTACGGCGCTGTTTTACATCTTTACCACGTTCAACAATAATAGGTTTTAAGCCATTTTCGATACATTGTAAAGCGGCAAACAAACCAGCTGGACCTGCACCGATAATAATTACGGGTTTGGCATTACTAACATTTGGGTAATTAATGGTGTACACTTCTGGTGAGGGTTCCTCATCTATAAAAACCTTAATTTGAAGACGGAAAATAACCTTCCGCGAACGGGCATCTATAGATCTTTTCAGAATCTCAAAACCTTTAATCCGGGATTCGGATAGTTTTAAAGCGTCGGCAAGTTTTTGTTTAATCACTTCAGTTTGCTCAACCTGTTCAGGGAGCAACGTAATTTCGATGTCTTTTTGCATAACCTGTCGGGTTTTTATCCCGAATTAATACAAAGATAGCAACAATCGATAATATTTATTGATTTTGGGTTATTTCAGAACTTACAGATACATTAAATGACATTTATTTTTTGAGGGAGATTGCATCAATATATAGGTGATTTCAGTCTTACGCTACATTTTGCTACTATGAGGGGGTCTGTGCCACAACACATTTTTTTAGCCACGATTAAAGCGGGCACAAAGTAAAGCGGAAAGTATCTTTAAATAAGGTGAAATGCCCTGTGCTTCAAGACAAGAAAATACGCTGTTTTATATAGTTAAACCCATAGTATGTGGTCAATAAAAATAGCAATAGAGATTGCCAACCTGTCATATAATTATTCATCCTGTAACAAAGGCATGCAATTTGATATCTAATTCGTAAATTGAGCATAATTCAGTTTGATTAGAAAGACAAAAACCATAAAAATGAAAAGATTAATATTTGGAATCCTTGCTGCAGTTATTGCGGTTAGCACTTTAAGTTCATGCGGATACAACAGCATGGTTAAACTTGATGAGAACGTTAAATCGAAATGGGGAACCGTACAAACCCAATACCAAAGAAGGGCAGATTTAATTCCGAACCTGGTTGCCACTGTAAAAGGTGCCGCTAAATTTGAGCAGGGAACTTTAACTGCTGTAACCGAAGCACGGGCCAAAGCAACACAGATGACTGTTAAAGCCGACGAATTAACCCCAGAAAACATTCAGAAATACCAGGCTGCGCAAGGACAATTGAGCCAGGCTTTAGGTAAATTATTATCCATTACCGAAAACTACCCTGAGCTACGGGCAACACAACAGTTTAGCGATTTATCGGCACAGCTGGAAAGTACCGAAAACAGGATTACCGTTGCCCGTAAAGATTTTAATGATGCGGTACAGGAATATAACGGCAAAATTAGATCGTTCCCTACCAATTTAACTGCTGGGATGTTCGGTTTTAAACCTAAAGGATATTTTGAGGCCGACGCTAGCGCGAAAGACGCACCAAAAGTAGAATTTTAATATCCTCAGCACAATATATAAGGGTAGTGAATGTTTATTTAACTGAACATTTATTACCCTTTTTACTTCATATATAAAAATAAACACATGCCGTTATTTTCAGATATTGAACAAGAAAAAATAGCAGATGCGATCGCCAGCGCCGAAAAAGCAACTTCAGGAGAAATCAGGATTGCTATTGATAAACATTGCGAGGCTGATCCGTATGAAAAAGCCATTGAATATTTTGCTAAACTGGATATGGATCAAACAGCAAAGAGAAATGGTGTGCTGATTTACCTGGCACATGCAGATCATAAATTTGCCATTATTGGCGATGTTGGCATTAACCAGGTGGTACCTGAAAATTTTTGGGAAACTACTAAAATTGCCATGACCGCACATTTTGCAAAAGGCAATTTGGCTTATGGTATTATTGCAGGCGTAGCATTGGCTGGAGAGAAGCTGGCCCTGTTTTTCCCTCCCCAAAAAGGCGACATTAATGAATTGCCAAATGATATCGTTTTTATGGATAACCTAGCGCAAAAATAAGCAATGAAGAAAATATTCCTTTTATCATTATTCAGTTTATTATTCACTTTGGCTTTTGCGCAGGATTTTCCCGAAAAGCCAGCTACCCTGGTTAATGACTATACAAATGTATTATCTGCCGATCAGAAACAGTCATTGGAAAACAAACTTGTCGCTTTTAGCGATTCTTCGTCAACCCAGATTGCCATAGCCATATTAAAATCGGTAGGCGATTACGATATTAATGAATACGCTGTAGAACTGGGCAGGAAATGGGGTGTTGGCCAAAATGGCAAAAACAACGGTATTATGATTGTTGTGGCAGTTGGCGACCGTAAAATTTCGATCCAAACAGGCTATGGCCTAGAGGGTGCATTACCCGATATTTATGCCAAACGCATTATTGATAACGACATTAAGCCCAATTTTAAAGCAGGTAATTATTATGCCGGCTTAGATGAGGGTACCACTTCGATTATTAAATATACCAGAGGCGAATATAAAGCTGACGGACCAAAAGCTTCTTCTAAGAAAGGTGGCTCTGGTAGCATTGTGATTATTATCATTATAGTGATTGTGATCATCATCATTATGCGCAAGGGTGGCGGCGGCGGAAGTCAGGTAATTGGCGGACGAGGAGCCTCTAATGCATTGTTTTGGGCCATGCTTTTTGGAAGTGGTGGCGGTGGCCGGAGCAGCGGTGGCTGGGGAGGTGGTTCTTCTGGCGGCGGTGGCGGCGGATTTGGAGGTTTTGGCGGAGGAAGTTTTGGCGGAGGAGGCTCTAGCGGAAGCTGGTAGCCCTTAGCACGTAGTCCGTAAATTGGAGTGCGCCAGTAAGCTTTGTTACGTAAACATTCCAACTTTTAACTTTACAAACAACAATGTACAGAAGAGATTTAATTACAGCAGAAATACAGAAACTTGCCCAGGTGCTGGCCCGAATAATGGGACTAAAACTTGAGGGCAAGCTTGCAGAGGCCAGTCAGCTTTTTGATGAAAGCATGAAGAGTAGTTTCCAATTGCCAAAAGAGATGCTTGAAAACGAAAACCTGACTAGTTTTGAAAACTGGCTAACTGAGAGTAATCTGCCACCCGAAAAACTCGACTCGCTTAGCGAGTTCCTATATTATGAGTTGGGGGTGAGCCACGAACGTAATCAGATAATTGCACCAAAACTTAATTTAGTTTATCAATACTTGTCGGATGAACACAAGATCGTACATTTGGTAAACCTGCACCGACAGAAGACCATACAACAGTATATCAGTTAGGAGTTGGCAGTTTTTAGTTTGGAGTAAATTCAATTGATATAAAAAATGATTATAGAAAAGTGGCAAAAGCTTGCCTCTAAATATTTAGTACGAGAAAAGTGGGCTACCTTAAGGGTAGACGAGGTAAAACTCCCTGGTGGCATTATAAAAGACGATTATTACGTTTTAGAATATCCAAATTGGGTAACAGCCATTGCATTAACCGAAGCAGGGAAAATAATTATGGTGCGCCAGTACCGCCATGCGGCCGATATTGTTTCGTTAGAAGTTCCCGGTGGCGTAATTGATGGCGATGAAACACCCGAATTTGCAGTTAAGCGCGAGCTTTTAGAAGAAACGGGTTACAGCTTTAAAACCTGCAAACTCCTTGCAGAGCTTTACCCCAACCCGGCAACAGCTGATAACAGAACTTTTACTTATCTCTTAACGGGCGGCGTAAAAACCCATGAACAACATTTAGATGAACACGAAATCTTAAATGTTGAAGAATATACAATAAATGAAGTTAAGCAGCTTGTTAAAGACAATAAAATTGCACAGGCACTCCATGTTGCTGCGCTATACTACGGTTTTGCCGAACTAGAAAAGCTTTAAACACATTATTACGAAATGAGAAGCTCCTTAAATAAAAATTAAGGAGCTTTTTTATCAGTCATCTCCTTTCCCAATACCTCATAAGCTTTATCGAGGTAACGCTGATTATCTTCTTCATCATTTCCGGTAAGATGGCCAATTTTAACATCTCCAACCAATCCTTCGCCGATTTTAGCATATTGCTTTAAATTCCTATCGATAGTAATGCCTACAGTTAGCACCAAAAATGCCCCATCGCTAAGTTTATATTCCTGATTTGCAGAAGTTAATCCGTTGGTTTTATTCCCAATGATGGTTGCGTTTTTCTGTCCTAAAAAAGATATTGCTGCAAATTCGCCACTACTGGCCGTTTTTTCGTTGATGAGTACCGCCAGCTTAGGATTCTTAATTTTTATCCTCTCTCCTGTCAATTTAAATAGATAAACTGCTTTTTTGTTTTCGAATAACCTGTTATCCCTAAAATTAAAAAAATTGTTTTTACCATTTTCATCCTTCCAGCCAATTACATTAGCCTGATCGAGCAAAGGTGCAATTGCAGCATACATTGGTGCAAACATGCCCCCCTCGTTGTCGCGCAGATCTAATATCCATCCTTTGGGTTTTTGGCGCGAGAGTTTTACTAGTGCAGCCCTAAAGCTATTTACAAATTCGTTCCATTCGTTCATGTTATAGCAATAAAATGCCGGTAGAGCAAGGTAAGCATAGCGGTTGGCTAAAAACGCTGTTTTTATTTCAGGAAAAGGCATTCCCCTTGCCCGGTAGCCCTTTACATAGGCTTCGACGGTTTTTGGCTCGAAAAATCTTGAATGCGAATCACCTAATTTCCCCAATACTTCTTTTATAATGGGATAAGTTTCATTTATGTTTTTAACTTTTGCAGCCTTCTCGCCTGTTTCCCGATAAATTTCAGCCCAGTTCATTTTGCCGCTGTTTATTGATCTGTCTTTTATTATTCGAAGAGCGTTTTCAATATAAATATTAATACTGTCTGCAGTTTCTGTTTGTAGGGCTGCCATAGATTTGAGGCTGATTAAAAGTAATGCCCCTAGAAAGATCTTTTTCATGGTATATATTATGGATGTTTATTGAATAGATTTAATGGCAAAATTGAGCTGCGTATCCCGACCTGCAAGGATGTCTTCAATTTTTGGCTTTACCACCTTATTAATTTTCACTCCTTTTCCCTGTGCAAGGGTTCCATCAGGATAGTAAATTGCATTGCCGGTAAAATAAACCTGGTAATTTCCTGGAATATTGATCCATTTTTCATCACCGTCTGCACCAGCCGTTTGCTCGCCAATGGTAACCGAATTTGGAAAAATATGTTGGAGGTTCATGGTATTCCATTCAGATAAACTTAAGGTGCCCGAATTTACCAGGATACGCACCTTGCCTTTGTAGCTAAAACCCTCCGTTTTTACACCGTCAGGATAATAGGTAAAACTACCCGGAATTGAGGTAAAGCTTCCCAGATTTTTGGCATCAGCCTGAAAATACTGCCCAAAAAGATTATCCTGTTTCGCAAATTTTTTATAGATGTAATGAAAAACAAAGCCTCCCCAATGCGGATAACCCCGCATATCGAAGATCATTCCCTTTTGTTTTGCAGCAATATTCAAAATGGAATCAATTTTGGCACTTATTTGATCTTCCCCGATACCATTTAACAGTTCATGTATTTTATCAATATTAAAATAAGCTATTCCATCAGCAATGATACGAAATGACAAAACAGTGTTATTTGTATTCAATTTGGCCGTCATATATATATTAATTGCCTTTATACCCGCAACGTTTTTTGAGGTTACAAACTGTACCGTCATGTTTTTTTTCTTTCCTGATGAAGAAATAGCTAAGCAAAAGCGCGAAGAATCATTGCTCCACATCAGGTTGGGAATGTAATTGTTGATTTTAAAAACCAATGCATTTCGGTTAGAGGCCGAAAGCAGTTGTCCAAGGTTACCGATCCGTTTATTTACGGGTATTCCATTCACCGCGGTAATTAAATTACCAACCTTTATACCTGCATCTGCACAAAGATCGCCTACGATAATTCCGGTTACCAGTATTTTGTTGTTGATAATCTGGTAGTCGAAAGGAGGGTGATAGCTATTTTTAAAAATTTCCCTTTTATAGGTTAAGCTATCGTAAAAGCGGTTATAGGCATGTGTATCGTTTAATTTAGCAACAATTTTAAGGAGAAGGACCTCATAATCCATCCGTGAGACACAGTTTTTAAAAAGAAGAATGTTATTCTTAACTGTTTGGTCCCAGCTTTCATTCATTAAACCTTTGTGCGGATAAAGATAATCGATAGCGCCCTGCAATTTGGCCAGTGCCAGTACCCTCATACCTAAAGGCAGGTTTATCGAATCCGGAAATTTGTATTTGCGCTCATTGGGAATTTCTGTAATGTAATTTAGCGCCGGCACATAATGTTTCCCAACTGTATCGCGGTGGGCGTAAATACTCAATAACCTAATTTTTAATTCTTCATTGATCAGCGCATTTTTTAGGCACCACCGATGTAAAGGATTGGTTTTCAAAACAGGTAAATCGGCATTTTTGATATTTCCTTCATCCGTACCGAGCTCAGTAACCATCTTTATCAAAAAAATATTCAGTTCAGCCTTATTATTAATATGATCTAACATGCCCTGTTTTTTCATAAAAATGGCATCGGCATCTTCTTTTCCACCTGTAAACTGTGGATGATAGTATTTAAGGAAATTCCAGGTTTTAAAAAACAGAAAGTATTTTTCAGTTTCATTTATGGGCTGTGCAATGGTCTGGCAAAAAGCGCATACCAGCAGCAAAGCACAAAGGGAAGATTTTAGTTTGAATGGGTTTTTCATTTCCTGCTGATTTATTTTTCTTCAAAATTGCAATCAGGAAACACTTATTACAGGATATAATTGATCAAAGCCTCTATTTCATTGACAAATGCCCCGATTAAGCAAAAAAGGATTTCACCACGATAATTTTGGCGTTGGTGTATAAAACCTGGGCTTTGATACTTTTTCGCGCAGGCTTATACTGGGATTATATTATTTTTAACAAACTTCGGCAATGAAAAAAGCACATTTTACTTATTTACATGTTGGTTACTGGCTTATCCTTTGGCTTAAAGAATTGCTTTTTGGCTATCAAACCTATAATATCAGCGACCTAAATTTTGCAAGTATCGTATCAACACTTAGCGTCAAGCTGATTATGCTTCTTTTTCCCATCAGCATTTTTTACATCAACTTTATTGTGCTTGTACCAATGTTGGCGAGAAAGAAAAAGATCATCCTTTATATCCTATCGCTGGTTATACTTTTCTCCTTGCTTGCCCCTATCCATAAATATGTATATGCTACGCTACTTCCGCAAAAATTTAATTGGTATTCTTATGCTTATTTAGATAAACTGAACTTTTGGCTGTCTTTTCAAACCCTGTTGTTTGAAAACTATGTATATATATTTTTTAGTATTGCGATAAGTTATGTTGGCGAATATTTTGAAACACAGAAAAAACAGCAGGAAATGGCCAAAGAGCAGGCCATAACTGAGCTTGCCTATTTAAAATCGCAGATTAATCCCCACTTTTTATTCAATACCCTCAACGATATTTATGCCCTTACCTACCAAAAAGCAAAAGAGGCACCAGAGGCTGTATTAAAACTATCAGAACTGCTGAGGTATATGCTTAAAGAAAGTAACGATAGGTTTGCAGCGATTGAAAGAGAAATCATTTACTTAAAAAATGTTGTAGAACTATATGAAATAGGACAAAAAGGAATTGCTTATATCGATCTTGAGATTGATGGTGATGAAACAGGAAAGGAAATTGCCCCGCTGATACTGATCAATTTTGTGGAGAATGCTTTCAAACATGGGATTGTAAATGATGCCGAAAATCCGGTAAAGATTGGGCTCTCCATTAATGAAGATGATTTCAGTTTTGTGGTTTCGAACAAAAAGAACAACGATTACAAAGATAAAACCGGAGGGATAGGCCTTACCAATGTGCAGAGAAGATTGGAACTGATATACCCCGATAGGCACAAACTTGTTATTACTGATGAAAATGATACTTTTACCGTTAACCTGAACATTAAAAATATATGATCCGTTGCGTAGTTGTTGATGATAAGCCACTGGCTATCGATATTCTAAATGATTACATCAGTAAAATTCCCGACCTGGTTTTGGTTTTTAGCAGCACCAACCCTTTAACTGCTTTGGAATATGTAATGAAAAACGAAGTGGATCTTGTTTTTTTGGATATACAGATGCCCCAACTCAACGGTGTGCAGTTTATGAAAATCGTGAACGAAAAATGCAAAATTATCCTCACTACAGCATATGCCGAATACGCCTTAGATGGGTTCGAAAACAATGCCATTGATTATCTGCTTAAACCGGTATCTTTCGAACGCTTTTATAAAGCTGTACAAAAGGCAATGCTTCATTTCAGTTTAGCAGAGCCTGCATTGGTTACTTATCAGCCGGGCGAACCTGAAAATGATTTTATTTTTGTAAAAACAGAATACAAACTCGTTAGGGTTAATACAGATGATATCCTTTTTGTAGAAGGTATGCAAAATTATGTATCCATTCAAACCAAAACAGATAAAATCTTATCTCTTCAAAACATTAAGAAAATGGAAGAACGGCTTCCAAAAAAGCAGTTTATCAGGGTACATAAATCCTTTATCGTTGCGGTAAAAAAAATAAACAGTATCGAAAGAAGCAGAATATATGTGGGGGATGCCATTATACCATTAGGCGATGTTTATAAAGAAGAATTTTATAAACTGATAGAAGGAAAACTATAAAGGCCCGACATAAAATACCGGGCCTTTATTATGATTGCATAAACATTGAACACGAACGAAAGGTTTTAATTTAAACCCCTCTACCTTTCTGCTCCTGAACTTTGTTCTAGCTCATTTTTAATTTCTTTTGGATATCGTGTACGTAAGCTTTAAACTTCTTGTCGGTATCGATCAGATCTTCTACCGTTTGGCAGGCATAAATTACTGTACTGTGATCGCGGCCGCCGAAAAAAGCACCGATTGTTTTTAACGATGATTTTGTATGGCTTTTAGAAAGGTACATCGAAATCTGACGTGCCTGAACAATTTCGCGTTTACGTGTTTGCGATTTAACCATATCAACAGGAACCTCAAAATACTCGCAAACCAATTTCTGGATGTACTCCATTGAAATTTCTTTTGAGGTATTTTTGATGAAGTTTTTCAACATCTGCTTGGCCAGGGCCAAATCAATTTCTTTTTTATTCAAAGTAGCCTGCGCTAAAAGAGATACCATCGCACCTTCCAGCTCACGAACGTTGTTATCAATGTTATGGGCAACATATTCTACAACCTCGCCAGGTAACTCAATACCATCGGCATACATTTTCTTTCTTAAAATTGCAATACGCGTTTCTAAATCAGGAATCTGCAGATCGGCAGAGAGGCCCCATTTAAAACGGCTTAACAAACGTTCCTCCAAACCTGCCAGATCTTTCGGTGCTTTATCAGAGGTTAAAATTACCTGTTTGCCCGATTGGTGTAGGTGGTTAAAAATATGGAAGAAGATATCCTGTGTTTTTTCTTTACCAGCAAAGTTGTGCACATCATCCATAATGATCACATCCATTGCCTGGTAGAAGTTAACGAAATCGTTAATAGTGTTGTTTTTTAATGAATCTACAAACTGCTGGCAAAATTTCTCACAGCTTACGTAGATCACCAGTTTATCTGGCATGCTGCGTTTAATCTCATTACCGATTGCCTGCGCCAGGTGGGTTTTACCCAAACCTACTCCACCGTAAATCATTAATGGGTTAAAAGATGTACCTCCCGGTTTTGCTGCCACAGCGTAACCTGCAGAACGCGCCAGGCGGTTGCAATCTCCCTCAATGTAATTTTCGAAAGTGTAGTTTGAGTTTAATTGTGGATCAACATTTAGTTTTTTTAATCCAGGGATAATAAATGGGTTTTTAATATCCTTATTAATGGAAACCGGAATCGGCATCGATTGTACCTTTGCCTCCGCTCCATTTCCATTTGAGGGCATATTGGTAGTATAAGGATTACCGCTGTTAGATGATTTATCTACAACGATGTTATATTCCAACCTGCCATCCTCTCCAAGTTGTTTCTTTACAGTTTTACGTAGCAAGCCTACATAATGTTCTTCAAGCCATTCGTAAAAGAACAAACTTGGCACCTGTATGGTTAAAACCTTGCCTTCCAATTTAAGGGCCGTTATTGGCTCGAACCAAGTTTTAAAACTTTGGTTCGGAATGTTATCCTTAATAATTTGAAGACAGTTCTTCCACACTTCTGTACAAGTTTTTTCCATTGCGATTTCTATAATTTATTGGTTTACAGTACCGATTCGAATCTAAGGGATGGTCCGTTTCGGGACTACGAATATTGAGAAAATTATCAACATTTTAAACAAAAATCTCAAATAAATCGTAACGTACTGATAAGGAATATAGTAGCCCGCTTAACCTCAATTTTTTATGTTGATAACTATTTATTAACACTGGTTATCCACATTAACGATTATTTAACGTGGATCATTCCGATTGTTTCAAATCGCCATTTAAAAAGCAAATTCTAAGCCACTTAACCCACAATCGGCCATTTTAAAGATTAAAAACTTAGAATCAACTGTAAATCAAAGCTATAACAAACAATAAACAAATATCATTTCTGGCTTAAATTTGAAGTCCGGTTTTAACTGAATCACGATCAAGCATTATTGTATGAATTTTACGACAAAATCCCTGCTTTGATCGAAATTACTGAACACAATTACTGTTCATTTATAATGGCAGTGATTACATGGAGAATAACCTGTTTTTGCAACAAGCGGAAGATGAAACATGGGCTGTTAATAAACCCCAAAGCTATCTCTAAACACATCAGCAATTTCGCCCAGTGTAGCATACTTTTCAACAGCATCGATAATCAGGGGCATCAGGTTAGTTTCTGCTTTAGCGGCCTCACTTAAATCGCGCAGAGCCATTTCTACAGCATGGTTATCACGCATCGATTTTAGCTGGCTGAGTTTTTCCGATTGTAACTTCCGGATAGAATCGTCGATATTAAAAACTTCTGTTAGCCCCTCTTCTTCTTGTGTAAACTTATTTACCCCTACCGAAATCCTTTCGCCACTTTCAATTTCCTTTTGATACTGATAGGAAGCATCCGCAATTTCGTTTTGCATATAGTTGCTCTCTATCGCATTTACCGAGCCGCCCATGGCATCTATCCGATCGATATAAGCCCATGCAGCAGCTTCAACCTCATCGGTAAGGCTTTCTACAAAAAACGATCCCGCCAATGGATCTACGGTATCGGTAACACCGCTCTCGAAAGCAATGATCTGCTGGGTACGCAGCGCAATTTTGGCAGCAGATTCTGTTGGCAGAGAAAGGGCCTCATCGTAACCATTGGTATGCAAAGATTGTGTTCCGCCTAAAACTGCAGCCATAGCCTGGTTGCTTACCCTGATCACATTATTTAGCGGTTGCTGGGCCGTTAAAGTAGAACCACCGGTTTGCGTATGAAACCTCAACATCTGCGCTTTCTCGTCGGTAGCACCCAAATCTTTGGTAATTTTGGCCCACATACGCCTTGCAGCCCTAAATTTCGCAATTTCTTCGAAGAAATTATTGTGGCAGTTGAAAAAAAACGATAAGCGTTTTGCAAATACATTAATATCTAAACCCTTATCTAATGCTGCCTTTAAATAGGTTTTGCCGTTGGCCAATGTAAATGCAAGTTCTTGTACCGCACTGGAGCCAGCTTCACGGATGTGGTAGCCGGAAATAGAAATGGTATTCCATTTGGGCACCTCCTTGCTACAAAACTCAAAAATATCGGTGATTAACCGCATCGATTGCTTTGGCGGATAAATATAGGTACCTCTTGCCGCATATTCTTTTAAAATATCGTTCTGGATCGTTCCCGAAATCTGTTTCAGGTCTGCACCCTGCTTTTTAGCCAAAGCAATATACATGGCCAATAAAATGGAGGCCGTTGCATTGATCGTCATCGAAGTGGTAATATTTTTCAGTTCAATACCATCAAATAAGATTTCGATATCCTTTAACGAATCAATGGCCACACCAACTTTCCCAACTTCACCATCGGCCATTTCGTGATCTGAATCATAACCGATCTGCGTAGGAAGATCGAAAGCTACCGACAAGCCCGTTGTTCCCTGAGCCAATAAATAATGATAACGTTTGTTCGATTCTTCGGCCGTAGAAAAACCTGCATACTGGCGCATGGTCCATAAACGGCCGCGGTACATATCCTGCTGTATCCCCCTGGTAAATGGAAATTGGCCCGGCTGTTCTACCATTGGCTTCGCCTCGGTATACAATGCTTTAATTTCAATGCCCGAAGTAGTGGTATGCTTTTTCTCGCTCATATATTTGGTTCATTGGTTCAATGGTCATTAGTTCATTTGTCCATCCGGGTAGCCTATTTGTTAATTGCTGAAACTGGTTAACAGTAAATCAGCAATAAAACTTCAATTAACCGATTCGAACAATTAGCCAGTTAACAAAAGAAATCAAAGTTTTTGTGCCCTTGCAATTCCAACTTCTTAAAAAAGTTGGTGAATATCTTTTTTAATCAGCTCAATAGTTAAATCGTATGGGTTTTCTTGTATACTGGCCATATGCTGTAAAATAGCCTTGCTGAGTTCAATCCCGTTGGCATCAGCCGGCAAACCCTGCACCGCATTGTTGATCATGGCAATGGTATCGTCTTTTAATTTGCGCACCACGCCCCACGTTATACTATCTACATATAACTGTTGCGTAATGTTATGCTGATATTCTGAACGCACCTCATTTAAGATCCCGGCCTGCAATGTTGCGATGGCTATGCCCTGTTGATGCAGGCGCACAAGAAGGTTGGCCGGATTGATACGGTCGATAAAAATGATTAGACGTTCGTGTGCCTGTAAACGCAGGGGCAAAATATGCGCTTTACTGTCTTTATTCAGTTCGATATTTTTTAAGTTAAAAAACCGTTGGATATCGCTCTTTAAGATATAATAAACAGCCATTAACGCGGAAAAAATGCCACCAAATAAGATCACTATATCAATTAAAATCTGTTGGGTATTCATAGTATTGTTTAATTACGGTAATATTAACGGACCGTTAAAAGCAAAAATGTGCATTATTATTTATATTTGTAACAGATAAAATTTAAATAACATGAGCACAACAGTTGATACAGCATTTGCACCGGTTACTTTTTCAGAAGGGGCAGCAAAAGAGTTATATAAATTAAAGGATCAGCAGGAAATAGGTGAAGATTATGGTTTACGTGTTGGCGTAGAAGGTGGCGGTTGTGCTGGCATGAACTATGTTTTGGGTTTCGACCAGAAAAAAGATGGCGATCAGGAATATTTCATCGATGGCATTAAAGTTTTCATGAACAAAGCACACCAAATGTACCTAATGGGCATGATGATCGATTGGCAGGATGGATTAAACTCACGCGGTTTTACATTTGTTAACCCCAATGCAACCAGCACCTGTGGCTGTGGCACGAGTTTCTCGGCATAAATAAAATATTATTGTAACATATAGTGCAGTCCCCTTGTCTAAACATCGGGACTTTTTTTATTTTTACAGGCTTTGCCCCGCCAAACGCTTACCGCAATACTAAATGAATTACAGAGAAAACATCAGACTGGCATTAGAATCTATAAAAGGTAACCGCTTGCGTACCATGCTTACCGCCTTAATTATTGCCATTGGTTTAATGGCTTTGGTAGGGATTTTAACCACACTTGATGCTGTAAAGAAAAGTATGACCGATGCCTTTAGCAGCATGGGTGCCAATTCGTTTACCATCAGGAACCGTGGTACGGGCATCAGGATTGGAAATGGCAAAAGGCCTAAACCTTTCAAGGCGATCCGCTACGAAGATGCTGTTAAGTTTAAAGATAGCTTAAATACCCCCGCAACAGTTGCCGTAAGCGTTTTTGCCAGTGGTGGTTCTACCATCAAATACGGAAGTTTAAAAACCAACCCGAACATTAATGTTCAGGGAATAGATGAAAACGGACTGGCTTCTCAGGGACTTAACCTATCACAGGGAAGAAATTTTAGTGTTTCTGAAATACAGTTGGGCAGCAATGTTTGTATTGTTGGTGGTGAAGTGGTAGAAAAACTGTTTAAAGATGCCGACCCACTGGATAAACTGATCAATGTTGGCAACAACCGCTTCAAAATTGTAGGTATTTTAGAGAAAAAGGGATCGAGTATGGGCTTTAGCGGCGATAGGGCCGTTTACGTTCCTTTGCTAAAAGCAAAGCAGATCAATGCCAATGCCAATCCATCTTATACCATAACCGTAATGGTTCCGAGCAATGAAATGCAGGAGAACATTATCGGCGAATCTACTGCGCTTTTCAGGAACATCAGGAAAGTAAAAATAAACGAAACCAATAATTTCGAAATCACAAAAAGTGATGCCATTGCACAAACCTTATTTGAAAACCTTGCATTTGTGGCCATTGGTGGTGTTGCGATAGGGATCATTACCTTAATAGGTGCCTCCATCGGATTAATGAACATCATGCTCGTTTCGGTTACCGAACGTACCCGCGAAATCGGGATCCGTAAAGCGATCGGTGCAAACCCTAAGGTAATCCGCCGTCAGTTTTTAATTGAAGCGGTGGTAATCTGTTTAATGGGTGGTGTATTTGGTATTTTCCTTGGTATCGTTTTAGGAAACCTGATTTCGCTTGCCATGGGCGGTTCGTTTATCATTCCCTGGCTATTTATCATTGGTGGTTTTGTGCTCTGCGTACTCGTAGGAATCCTGTCTGGGTATTACCCCGCTAAAAAAGCGTCAAGATTAGATCCCGTTGAGGCATTGAGGTACGAGTAACCGCCAAGCCCCTAAAAGGAAGCAATAAGTGTATATTTTGCCTTTTATTTCATTCTATGCAAAGTTATTTAGCTGCCTGAGTGAAAAAATCTATTTTTAAAAATATGCTATAACCGATAGGAAGTCAAAGTCCACTTTAGGGGATTTAGGGGTTACAATAAGGCATTATTAAGCTGATGCTGCGTAAGCAGTTGCTGCATTAAAGGTGTACTCAGGCTATCTTCGAGTGCGGCGGCGTGTTTTAAATGGTGCATATCGCTACCCAAAAAATCGACAAGATGGTTTTCGGTCATCTCTTCTGCTACTTTTTTGGCGCCCGAGCCATAGTAACCCGTTAAAGCAATCGCATTCATCTGTAGCAAACAACCTGTTTCTCTGATCTGATGGTAGCTTTCAAAAGAGCCGTAATAATAAGGGTACCTTTCGGGATGTGCCAAAACGGGGTTATACCCGGCGTCCTGCATCATTTTAATAAAATCGATCAGGTTTTGAGGGGCATTGATGTAAGAGAGTTCGAATAAAAGATAGTTGTTTCCAAAAGTAAGCACTTCTTTTTGTCTGATCTTTTTCTCTAAAGTTTCATCCAGGTAATATTCGGCAGCAGCATCTACCTCCAGATCCAATTCTGCTTCTTTCAATCCATTTCTTAACGAATCGAGGCCACGGTTAATGGTATCAGGTGTATTGCGGTAATAATCGGCCATGATGTGTGGTGTGGCAATCAGTTTCTTGTAGCCTAAAGCCTTAAGCTTTTTGGCCAGGAGCAAAGAATCTTTAATGTTTTGGGCACCATCATCTATCCCCGGAATAATATGCGAGTGCATATCTGTTCCTAAACCAGAAAAATTAAATTCGGGTGCTATTTTTTTCTTTTTAAATAATCCGAACATATATTAACTTAAACCTCTTTCACTAATTCAATATTCTCCATGGCTGATTTTAATCCCGATTGATGAGCAAATTTTAACACTGCGTTTAGCCGTTCGGAAAAGTCGAACTGCACATCTTCATGAAGTTTAAAAAATTTCTCTAATATATACTTAACACGACCGGCAAAATAATTAAACAATTTTTCGTTGTGCCTGGTTGGCTTGTAGAAATAATGCTTCGCCGAGCAATCGATTATACTTTCCAATAAGAAAATCCTTAAATCAATTTCACTTAATTTATGCTTGGTAATGAGTAGATGCTCATTTATTAAGCCACTCATTTCTCTAATATCCATCATAAAATAACCAGCAGAATAGTTATAATTATTTTCTAAAAATCGATTAACAAGAGCTATTTTTTTATTTATCTCTTCTTTAATTTGCTCAACACGCTCATCCAGGTCACTATCATCCTCTAACAGCTGATGTTCTAATTGATTTAACAACACAATATCTTTACTAATCAGTTTTAAGAGCAGCTTATCTTTTTCTTTTGGCGGTAAATTTAGCACTGCATCTTTTAATCTTGGAGTTTTATCGATTAACATAACAGATGTATTAAATTTAACTGATCTCTTTTGGCAGATTACTGGCTTCTGCTGCGCCAGCTAATTTAGAAGAATAGATTTTATCGAGCAAATTATTTAAGTCTTCACTTAAATCAAACTGTAAATCTTCGTGTAGTTTTTTAAATTTATTTAGGGTTACCGCAACCGTTTTTAAATAAAAGATACTAAAAAGCATCATAAAATCGCGGTAACCAAAAATTGATTTCTTATAGTCGAAAGGAATGGCATTGAGGATAAAGAGCTTCAGTTCTACCTCACCAACAGGATCTTTTGTTACTTTATAAAAGTGGTTAACCGATGTAATCATCTTCCTTACCTTAACCAATGCTTCTTTTGCATTTAGTTTTTTCAGCTCCAGAAGCTGCTCTTCAACATCGGCTTTAATTCTTTCTTTACGGTCTTCCAGATCTGTTTCATCCTCTAACAACTTATAATGAAGGTGTTCTGTTAGCACTTTATCTTTGGCCACCAAACGCAGTAAAAGCTTGTCTTTTTCTTTAACAGGCAGTTCGGTTATGGCAGTTTTTAAGTCTTTGTGCTCAGATAACTTCATTTAAAAAGGATTAGCCTTGATGTATTTTTCCCACTCCCAGGCCGAGCGCATCATCTCGTTGATATCAAGGTTGGCTTTCCAGCCCAGTTCGTTATTCGATTTTTGAACATCTCCATAAATCTGAACAATATCACCCGCTCTTCTCGGACCGATTTTATAGTCGAGTTTTTCTCCGTTTACACGCTCAAAGGCGGCAATAATCTCTAAAACTGAAGAGCCCTTACCTGTACCGATATTGAAAACATCGTAATTGCCGTTAGGGTTTCCATCCTCTAATTTTTTAATGGCTGCAACGTGTGCTTTGGCAAGATCTACTACGTGTATATAATCGCGGATGGCCGAACCATCTGGCGTATCGTAATCATTGCCATACACCGTAATCGGGCCACGTTTACCGATAGCAGATTGCGTAATAAAAGGAACCAGGTTTGCTGGAACGCCATTTGGCAACTCGCCAATTAAAGCGGTTTCGTGCGCACCAACCGGATTAAAATAGCGTAAAGCGATGATATTTAATTCGGGGGTTACCGCAGCGGTTTCTGCCAATATTTCTTCGGCAATCTGTTTGGTATTTCCGTATGGAGATTCCGCTTTCTGCACCGGGGCAGCTTCTGTTACCGGTAAAGTTTCGGGCTGGCCGTAAACGGTACACGAAGAAGAAAATACGAAATTGATCTTTCTGTTAAACGATGTCAACAGGTTGATTAAGCCATAGAAATTGTTTCTATAATATTTTAAAGGTTGTTCTACCGATTCGCCAACTGCTTTTGATGCAGCGAAATGGATAATGCCATCAATGTCGGCATGGTTTTCTGCAAACTCCTGAACCGCTTTGTCGTCCTGAAGATCGATTTCATGAAAATCGAACCATTTGCCGGTAATGGCATGGAGCTGGGTTAAAATTTTGATGTTCGAGTTGGAAAGATTATCGATAATTACAACTTCGTATCCTGCGTTGTGTAATTCTACAGCCGTGTGCGAACCTATATATCCTGTTCCACCGGTAACTAATATTTTTGCCATTTTAACGGTTAAATGTGGTAAAATCTTTATGATCTATTTTCTCCAGAGCCTCTGCAGGCAATGATTTAAAATATTCGTAGGTAATTTTAAGTCCTTCTGCACGGCCAATCTTTGGCTCCCAGCCCAATATTTCCCTGGCTTTGGTAATATCTGGTCTACGCTGCTTAGGGTCATCCTGTGGCAGCTCTTTATATACAATTTTCTGTGTGGTACCTGTAAGCTTGATAATTTCCTCACAGAACTGTTTGATGGTAATTTCATCGGGGTTACCGATATTTACAGGCTGGGCATAATCGCTCATCAGTAAACGGTAAATTCCTTCAATCAGGTCATCTACATAACAGAAAGAGCGTGTCTGACTTCCGTCGCCAAAGATAGTTAAATCTTCGCCCCTTAAAGCCTGGCCGATAAAGGCCGGTAAAACACGTCCATCGTTAAGGCGCATTCTTGGCCCGTAGGTATTAAAAATCCTTACAATTCTTGTTTCTACACCGTGGAAAGTGTGGTAAGCCATGGTGATGGCCTCCTGGAAACGTTTGGCTTCATCGTAAACACCACGCGGACCAACCGGATTTACATTGCCCCAATATTCTTCGGGCTGTGGGTTTACATTCGGATCGCCATACACTTCTGATGTAGAAGCAATTAGCATCCTTGCGCTTTTGTTCCGTGCTAAACCCAAAAGGTTATGGGTACCCAACGAACCCACTTTAAGGGTCTGGATGGGGATTTTAAGGTAATCGATCGGGCTTGCTGGCGAAGCGAAGTGTAAAATGTAGTCGAGTTTACCGGGAATATGTACAAATTTGGAAACGTCGTGGTTGTAAAACTCAAAATTTTCGAGTTTAAACAAGTGTTCGATATTTGCCATATCACCCGTAATCAGGTTATCCATCCCGATAACATGATAACCATCCTTCACAAAACGATCACAAAGGTGCGAGCCTAAAAATCCGGCTGCCCCTGTAATCAATATTCTTTTTCGCCCCATTTTAATCTATTAGTTTTCTTCCTATACTATTATAATAATAGCCAAGATCGATCATTTTTTGCAAATCATACAAATTTCGACCATCGAAAACCACTTTATTTTTTAATATGCTGTCTATTTTATCAAAATCAGGGTTGCGGAAAACCGACCATTCTGTTGCAATCAACAGTGCATCAGCGCTTTCTAAAGCCTCATATTGGTTTTTGGCATAATTTACCTGATCGCCGATAATATTTTTAACATTTGCCATGGCCTCCGGGTCGAACACTGTTACTGTAGCGCCGTTCTTAACCAATGCGTCAATAATATACAAAGCCGGTGCTTCGCGGATATCATCTGTTTCAGGTTTAAAGGCTAATCCCCAAAGGGCAAAATGTTTGCCTTTGATATCGCCTTTATAATATTTTAATACTTTATCAACCAGGATGGTTTTTTGACGCTCGTTAACCTCCATTACCGATTTCAGGATCTGAAAATCGTAGGCATAATCATCTGATGATTTAACAAGGGCCTGAACATCTTTAGGAAAACACGAGCCACCGTAGCCAACACCCGGAAAAAGGAAACGTTTTCCGATACGGTCGTCAGAACCAATACCTCTTCTTACCGCATCAACATCGGCACCAACCAGTTCGCAAAGGTTGGCAATCTCGTTCATAAAGGTAATTTTAGTGGCCAGGAAAGAGTTCGCGGCATATTTGGTGAGTTCAGAAGAACGTTCGTCCATAAACAGGATCGGGTTACCTTGACGTACGTATGGGCCATAAAGTTCTGTCATTAATTTTTTAGCCTTTTCGCTTTTGGTACCGAGTACCACGCGGTCGGGTTTCATAAAGTCATCAACAGCTACCCCTTCCCTTAAAAATTCAGGATTGGAAACCACATCAACTTCAATTGAAGTATTTTCGGTAAAAACAGCTTTAACTTTATCGGCGGTTCCAACCGGAACGGTTGATTTGTTAACGATTACCTTATATTCGGTAATGAGTTTAGAAATATCTTTTGCGGCGCCTAAAATATAAGAAAGATCGGCGGCACCATCTCCTCCGGGAGGCGTAGGTAAAGCCATAAAAATAATCTGTGCTTCTTTTACTGCATCGGCAAGGTTGGTGGTAAAGGTTAATCTTTCCTGTTCGATATTTCTATGGAACAAAAGGTCTAAACCCGGCTCGTAGATAGGCACTTCGCCGGCCTGCATCTGTTTTACCTTTGCTTCATTAATGTCAACACATATTACATCATTTCCTGTTTCGGCTAAACAGGTTCCGGTAACTAAACCTACGTATCCGGTACCAATAACGGCTATCTTCATCTGTTATAATTTGTTTTTAACTTATTGGCACAACCATGATCGTTCTATTTATTCGGCTGAATGATAGGCTAAATCGTGATGGTTCCATATATTTTTAAGCTTTTTAAATATATTCGTTTTATCTTGCCACGAAGATATGAAATTACACTAATGCTTTTGCTTTACATAATCGGAATTCGGGTTTACACTTTGCTTATCAGGATATTTTCTTTATTTAATCCTAAGGCCAAACTGTTTATAAACGGCCGTAAAAATACCTACACACAAATTGATCAGATAATTAACCCTGCCGAAAAACATGTATGGTTTCACTTTGCATCATTGGGCGAATTTGAACAGGGCCGACCGGTGCTTGAAAAATTAAAAACACTTTACCCTGCAAAGAAAATAGTGGTTACTTTTTTTTCTCCTTCGGGGTATGAAATCAGGAAAAATTATTCACTTGCCGATGTATTTTATCTCCCGATGGATACCGCAGCCAATGCAAAACGCTTTATTGCAAGCATTAACCCCGAAATGGCCATTTTTACCAAATATGAGTTTTGGCATTTCTATTTTAAGGAATTAAAAGACCGCAAAATCCCTTTATATGTTATTTCAGGGATTTTTAGAGAAAGCCAGACCTTTTTTAAATGGTATGGGGGCTTTTACCGCAATATCTTGAAAGCTGTAACTTATTTTTTCGTCCAAAACGAAGAAAGCAGGCACCTTTTAAATTCGATCGGGCTAAACAACGTAACTATAAATGGTGATACCCGTTTCGACCGGGTTTATGAAAATGCAAAAGCACCAAAACAGCTTAGCGTGATCGAAAGTTTTATCGGCAACTCCCCTACTGTGGTTTGCGGAAGCACCTGGCCCGAAGATGAAAAGATATTATCGGCCCTGCCTGCAAAATATCCCGAATGGAAATTTATAATTGCCCCGCATGAAATCCACGAAAGCCATATCGAAAGCATAGAAAAACAGTTTCCGGTTAACAGTGTGCGGTTTTCAGTTTTCAGTCCGGATAATAAAACGCCAAACGCCAACCCCCAAACGCTAATCATCAATAACATCGGCATGCTCTCCTCGCTCTATCAATACGGCAAGTTTGCTTACATAGGTGGCGGTTTTGGAACGGGCATCCACAATACTTTAGAAGCCGCAGCATTTGGATTGCCGGTAATTTTCGGACCTAAATATGATAAGTTTCAGGAGGCAAAAGATTTAATCGCCATTGGTGCAGCAAAAAGTATTTCATCAACCGATGATTTAATTGATGCTTTTAATGATTTTGCGGCAAATAAGAATGCAGCAGCTGCAGCCAGAAAATATGTGGCAGATAAAAAAGGGGCAACTGATCAGATTATTTCGATGATTACGAAATCAGATCAGCTTTAACAATTTCTTCAACAATCTGCGGAATGCTCTGATCGATTGAAACCGTTACCACATCCTGTTCATCCGTTTGCGGCTCTTCCAGTGTTTCGAACTGGCTTTTCAACAAAGTAGATGGCATGTACTGATGTGAGCGTTTGGTAATCCGATCGTGGATTAAATCGAAATTCCCTTTTAAATATACAAAGCGGATTGACGGATTATCCGTCCTCAACAGATCGCGGTATGATTTTTTCAATGCCGAACAGGCAATCATGCAGGTGGTTCCGTGGGCAGCATGTTCGCGGCCAACCTTGGCAATCAACAGCAGCCAATCTAAACGGTCGGCATCCGTTAATGGAATACCGGCAGCCATCTTATCTACATTGCGTTGCGAATGCAGGTTATCGCCATCAATAAATTCGGCATTTAACCTCGGCGCCAAAGCTTTTCCGATAACGGTTTTACCACTTCCAGAAACGCCCATTAAAATGATGAAATTCGCCATCCCCAAATCTAAAAATTAATTAACCATCTGGGCCAGTGCCTCAATAAATACCGGACTATCGTTTAAACTCTCTACCAATTGCACGTGTTCCCCTCCAAGGGTTTTAAACTCTTCGTGGTATTCTACCGTAATTTCGTAAAGGGTTTCTAAACAATCGGCAACAAAAGCCGGACTAAATACCAATAATCGTTTTTTACCTTCACCGGCCAATTTCTTAAGTACATCGGTAGTGTAAGGCTGTACCCAAGGCTCTTTACCCAGCCGCGATTGGAAACAAACGGTATACTTATCTTTTGACAGCCCCAATTCGGCAGCAATTAATCTGGCCGTATCATGTCCTTGAGCAGAATAGCAGAATTTATTGGTATCATTTAAAGTTTGGCAACAATCGGCACTTTTTAAGCAGTAGCTTCCTGTATGATCGCACTTTAATAACTGACGTTCTGGTAAACCATGGAAACTGAATAGCACGTGGTCATAACTTTCTACGTTGTGTTTGCGGGCATTTTCTGCAAAAACTTTGATCATGAGTTCGTTATCGTGGAATGAATTAACAAACGAGATCGGTGGAACGGTTGGCCATTTGCCTACCAGCTCCATAACCAGTTGCATTACCGAACCGGTACTTGCAGAGGCATATTGAGGAAACATCGGTATAACCTGGATGCTTTCTACCAAACCAGCTTTAAGATTGGCCAAAGCTGAAGCAATAGATGGGCTTTGGTAACGCATGGCCAGTTCTACATGATATTCGTCGCCCAGTCTTTCTTGCAGCATTTTAGCCTGTAACCTGCTGTAATACAAAAGTGGCGACCCATTTTCATTCCATATTTCTTTGTATAATTTTGCTGTTTTAGGGCTGCGGAAAGGCACAATGATTCCCTTTACCAATAACGTTCTGTTCAACTTCGGAATGTCGATTACCCTTTCATCCATCAAAAATTGATCTAAATATCTTTTGACATCGGCCGTTGCCGGACTATCGGGTGTTCCTAAATTTACCAGTAAAATTCCCTTTTTGCTCATCTATACAAGAATATGTTTCGTGGCGCAAATATCGCCTTTTTATTGTTTTTTACCTATGCTAAAAATATGACGGCCGACATTTTTTAGTCAAAAAAAATATTTTGACACCTTTATACGTCGAAAAAAGGATGATAAGTCAGGAAAGCTTCCCCCTTAGGGGAGCAGCAAATCACGAGGTCAGGAAAGCTTCCTCCCTAAGGGAGCAGCAAATCATGAGGTCAGGAAAGCTTCCTCCTTAGGGGAGCAGCAAATCATGAGGTTATGAAAGTTATAGCTTTAAATTATTGTACAATTGAAGATTTACTACCCTTTTACTTTGTAAAGCTGCCACCAGGCCATTGCCGGTTTTTGATGGTGTTCTAAATGATAACCAAAAAAGTAACAGGTAACAAAAGCCACAAAATGGTTTTTCTGCAAGGTAGAAGAATGGTATTCGTTATCATGTTCGCCCTTATGAGGCAAATACGTTCCAAAATAGAACAGTTGAAAAGTGCTCAATAGCGATGGCAATACCCAAAACAGAAGTAGATTCTTTTCATCAACCCAGATTTTTAGCACGTTGTAGGCAATAGCCATAATTACCAATTGGATGATGGTAACGTAGTTTAGCATGAAACGGAAATACCACTTCCAAAAACCATGTGGGGCAAAATCGGGATCATTTTCGGTGTGTACATGGTTGTGGTGCTGGTGGTGTTTCGCATACAGGCGGTTATAGAAAAAACCTGCATAAAGAAAAACAGAAAGATAACCGATAAAATTATTTACTTTTTTGTTTGTAGATATCGTGCCGTGCATGGCATCATGGGCCGTAATAAACAAACCGGTATACAGGTGCATCTGCACAAAAACCATCAGATAAGCCAATGGATTGGCCCAGGTAAAATGCCAGTTGAGCAAGAAAAGCAGGGAAATAAACCAGCAGGTAATTACGGTGAACGCCACCAAAATTCCGGTATATGAGTTGGCAGTTTTCAATGGTTTTTCTTTAATTTATCAACCTTAATTTGTTCCGTCGATACCGAAATTGTTTCATCATCTTTATGACCATTAACCTGAGTTCGGTTATTGACATCATAATTTGGGCGTTTTAACACGCTTTCCGCTGTATCTTTTAGGCTGGCCTTCTCTTCGTTCAGGCTGACAGCCAAAAAGGATGCCGCTTCAATCGTTAACGCGTTAAATGGTCTTAAATTATTTAATCCCATCTTATAATTATCGAATTCCTGTTATTAAAACGCTAAAATAAATTCAGGGTGAAGTTCGTTAGGGTCCTAAAATTTTTCCAAAGCAGCCTTAACCTTTTCCATTAACCACATTGGTGTAGAGGTTGCCCCGCAGATGCCAACTTTATCGTTTTCATTAAACCAGTTTTGGTCTAACTCTTCAACATTAGAGATAAAATAAGAATTATCGTTGTGCTTCTTGCATACATCGTAAAGCACTTTTCCGTTAGATGATTTTTTACCCGACACGAAAACAATGCGATCGTAATGGCTTACAAAATCTTCCAGTTCTTCGTAACGGTTAGAAACCTGCCTGCAAATGGTATCGTTGGCTTTTACTTCGTAACCACGGCTTAACAGTTCATCCTTGATGTGGTAAAATTTATCAGTGCTTTTAGTGGTTTGGCTATATAAGGTAAACTTGGCAGGGAGTTCTACATGATCCAGTTCGGCCAGATCCTGAAATACAATGGCTTTACCATCTGTTTGGCCCTGAAGACCGATTACTTCGGCATGGCCATGTTTGCCAAAAATAAGCACCTGCTCATCATCATCATGCGAGTTTTTGATCCTGTTCTGCAGTTTTAGTACCACAGGGCAGGAAGCATCGATAAGGGTAAGGTTGTTTTCTAAGGCAAGCTGATAGGTTGAAGGCGCTTCGCCATGTGCCCTGATCAGCACTTTTTCATCTCTCAGGTTTTTTAACACTTCATGATCGATGATTTTTAACCCGCGGTTGGTTAAACGCTCAACTTCTTCATCATTATGCACAATATCGCCAAGGCAATATAAATAACCTTCGTTATCTAAAATATCTTCGGCCATTTCTATGGCATATACTACGCCAAAGCAAAAGCCTGATGATTTATCGATGTTTACCTGTAAGTTTAAATTGCTCATTTTTTCTCAGGATTAGTTATTTATCGTCGTGATGTCCCTTTGCCGAAATTACATATACTGTAATAATCTCCTCATCGATCCTATACACTAACCTATCTTTTTTATTTATTTGTCTTGACCAATAGCCAGAAAATTCAAATTTTAATTTTTCAGGCTTTCCTACACCTGATGCCGGATGAATACTTAATTCTATAAAAATTTGCTGGATTTTTTTAATGGATGCTTTATCTCCAGATTTAAGGATTTCGGCCAATTGCTTTTTAGCCTGATCTGTAATCTCTACAAAATACTTTCCCATATATTCTGAACATCCTTAACTCTTGTTAAACGTCCGTTCTTTATATCCTCTTCACCTTTAGCTATTTCATTTATAAACGCCGAACTGTAAGTTTTTTCCTTTTTAAAAGTAACATTCAACGCCTGTAACACAGCTTCAACCGCCAAAAGTTGCTTTTTATTTCTGGGCTGTACGATTAGTGTTTCCATTTTATAAATTTAATTAAAATAGTACTACAAAATTAAGCAAAAATATTTGTTCCGGTTGTCATGTATAAGACAACAAAAAAGATTAACTGTGAAACAAACATCGTTACGCCGATATATTTTTGCTGTTTCAGGCCTAGCGCGTAATAAAACTTCAGCAATATTACCGAGACGATGAACCAGGCCACATAATTCTGAACCGGGATTTCGTGCCAGTCCCATTGCCAGTAATTAAATTTCATGGCCACGGGCTCTAAAAAGAAATCGAAGCCCACCAGTACAAAAGCACCAATAACCGAAGCCAAAATGCTGTGCCTGATTTTCATACTTTTCATCATCTGCCCAACACTAAAAATAAGAATTACCCAATTTACGCCCATGAGCAATGGAACTGCTGCAATTTTATAGCCCAGAGTATCGCCATAGTAATAGCTGCCAAATATTTTGCCGGTATGTACACCCAGTACTTCTACCAGAAAACCACAGAGAAAAACACCCGAAACAAATAACAAAAGCCTTTTAACATCTGCATTGTAGGCAAAAACAATTACGGCAAACATTAACAGCAAATGGAAAGGAACAAGCTTGATAAAATAAGGGTGAGCGGCAGGGATTAAAAAACCAAGCAAACCAACTAAATGAAAAACGATGATTACAGCAACTGCAACCTTTTTAACCTTTAAATCGCTTTGATCGTTCTGCCCTTCCATGTGCCTGTTTTAAAAATATGTTTTTGTATAGAAATAAATGAAATAATTAAGAAGAACAACATCTGAAACGGATGCAAAATCAGATTTATCAGAACGTTCTGTCCCGATAAATAAGAAATCATCATTCTGCTTAATATGATTAAAGTTAATGGTAATACAAGTAAAGCAATGTTAAAGTTTAAGATTAAAATTACAGGCCCAATAGTTACCAAAAGCTGGTAAATTAATAATATTATGATGTTATTACCAAAACCTGCAAGTAAATTTTTACTGAAGCCATTTAGGCTTTCGCCCAAACTCCTGTACATCCTGCAATAAATCAGTCCATTGGCCAAAAGTGCTTCGGCATTAAATTTTTCCTGTTTTACAAGCTTCATAATCTCCACATCTTCCACCACCTGGTGTTTAACTCTTTCGTGCCAACGGTTTTCCTGGTAATTATTCGCATTAAAAAACATGCACTGGCCACTTGCCGCAGCAAATGCCGGGTTTTTAGAGAGCTTAACCAAGCGCAGCGGCAGTAAATTCAGCAAAATAAAATGCATCAGCGGCACAGTTAACCATTCGCCTACCGATTTCATGGTCTGATTGGTAAAAACGCTCAATAATGTAAGGTCGCCAATTTCCATACGGGCGATTAAACTGTTAATTAATCCCCTTTTTATAGATTCATCGGCATCGATAAACAACAGATACTTTCCATTGGCCAATTGGCTGAGCTGGTGGCAGGCATAGTTTTTCCCCAACCAATTTTTAGGGAGCGCTTCCCCTTTTATTACTTTAAATTGTGGGTTCGACAAGCAAAATTCTTGTACAATGGCAAAGGTATTGTCGCTACTGTTATCGTCTAAAACAAGAACTTCATAATTGTTGTAATCCTGATTTTTTATCGAAACAAGCAGTTCGAGTATATTGTCAGCTTCATTCCGTGCAGGAATTAGGATGGAGATCAGATCGTTGTGATGTTTAACTACCCTCGGTAATTTCGGATTAGAAAGAAAATTGAAAACGGTTACCGAAAACCTGATAACCAGGAAAATTAAAACCGCATAAATAAAAATCGTCATTCAATAATCTGAGTTTGTTTAACAACTGACTGATCGTAATGTTTATTATAGGCGCTTTTAAGCAATTGCAGACTTACATATTCTTCGTTCTCCCAATGCTGAAGATAGGTATAGGCAGAAGGTTTTCTTTTGGCGAAATAATCAATAAAAGTAGCCGCAAAAATAATATTGATTTTCTTCTGACTGGCGTTGATCATCTGCATCACCCCTTTTTCGAAACTGATATTTTTCAAATGGTTTGAATACAGTTTCCCCTGCGGAAATACCAGCACCAGATTTGAAGGTTGATCCAATAACTTGCCGGCATAATCAAGTGTTTCTAAAACATCCTTCCCTTTATTTTCGGCCGCAAAGGCGCCCAAATATTTTAGAAAACCCACCTTATTATAGTTTTCGGCATTCACCAATACATGAAACTGTTTTTTGAAAACCTTCTTATTGATGTAAAAAAGGAAAAAACCATCCCACCAGCTAAAATGATTGGCTAAGATTAAAATGGAAGCATCATCTTTGGTTTCAACGCCGTCATAATTAAATGCCGCGAAATCTTTTTTGATGATAAACTGGATGTACCAGGAAAAAAAGCTGAAAATCAAATTATTTTTTCTGGGATGATACATTTCGGGAAGTTGCAAAAATTTGGGGTTAAATGCAAATTAGACCGTAAAGGAATATGTTAAATGCAGTTTACTATCGCTTTTACTCCATCTCACCTCTTCCATTTCACATAAAATCCTAACTTAAATACACCCGATCCTCTTCGCCTTCTACATCCATTACCACATCAACATGTTCTTTTAAGATGGTAGCGAGTTCGAGTCCAACAAAATCGGTTGCGATAGGAAAAATTTTATGACTCCGGTCTACCAGCACCACGGTACGTATTTTCTTATGTGGGGTATTTAAGAAAACGCCCAAACCATAGGCCAGTGTTTTGCCACTGTTCAGTACGTCATCAACAATAATGATTACCTTATTTTTCCAGTGGCTTTCGTCCAGATCGGTTGAGGCCACCAATTTGCTACTTTCCTTCTGCAGATCAATACGCAACAAGGTTATTTTAAAGCTTGAGATTTTTTTTAGTACTTTTTCTAACCTAAGCGCCAGTTTATATCCACGGTCCCAGATACCGGCAAGTACAATTTCTTTCTCGTTCAGGTTATCTTCCAAAATCTGATAAGCGATGCGGTCTATCTTTTGCTGAATTTGTTTCTTGTTAAGAATAAGTAATTGCGATGCCATTGTATAAAAAGGATTGAATACAAAAAGAACGATTTTAAGGGTGAAATTCAAACTATTTGAAAAATAATTTCGATTGTTTGCAACGTTTCCGTCGGAGATGCGTCTAATCTATAACCAAAACACAAAATCATGAATGATCATCCTATGATGATTACTTCAGAACCATTTAACGAAATACAATTATGAAAATCATTATTAAATCATCTGCCATTTTATTTATAATCGTAACCAGCTATATGGCTAAAGCCCAGGAAGCGAAAAACTTCCAGGTAAAAAACTTTAACAGCACAGGTGTAAGCAGTGGAATAGATTTATACCTCACCCAGGGCAATAGCGAAACCGTGACTATAAAATCTGATTCTGAAACTTTAAAAGATATTATTGTTGAGCAAAATGGAGGCAATGTTAACATTAAATTCAAAGATGGAATAAATTGGAGCGGGCTTTTTAAAAACCGTGTAATTAAAGCTTATGTGAATTTTAAAACGTTAAATGCACTGGCAGCATCGGGCGGTTCGGATGTTTTCACTCAAAATCAGATTAAAACAGACAAACTTGCTATCCGCTCTTCGGGTGGGTCGGACTTAAAACTGACCGTGGTTTGTAACGACTTATCAATCCAATCGAGCGGTGGTAGCGATATCGATATAAAAGGTAAGGCAGCAAATATGACCATACAATCAAGCGGAGGTAGTGATATTGATGCTTACGAACTAATTTCAGATTACGCGAAAGTTCAGGCTTCGGGCGGTTCGGACGTTAGTTTATATGTAAATAAAGGATTAGAAGCAAGTGCAAGTGGTGGTGGCGATGTAAGCTATAAAGGCAATGCCTCTCTTAAGAAAACCTCGAGCTCAAAAAGCGGAGATGTACACCACGTAAATTAAGACTTTAGTTTAGTTAATGATAACTCGCCGCTTTGTGGATGCAAAGTGGCGTTTTTTTTATATAAAAAGATTAAGGATTACACTGATTGATTTTCGACCAAAGTCTATGCATAAGAGCTATTACTTTCAGACACCAGATTCAGAATATCTTTCCTTATACGAACAATAAAGATCAGGCGGCCAAAACTTCTGACTTTCGGACACCCAACTTCGGCCTATTTTTTCTTATACGGATAATAAATAAAGTTTGCACCTTCAGGAACAATTACGAATACGCACATAAAATCTTCCGGTTTTTTATACACCTTTAAAAACGGTTCTTTCTTTTCTTTGCTGATAATTCCTTTTTCTACAAACTCTTCTAAAGTTGAGGCTTGTATTGTCCAGTTGGTGTTAAGTTCTTCCTTATTTAAGATCATCTCGCCAATGCTTACCTCATGTTGGTGCGCAATAAAAATCGGATGTGCAGAAATACCTTCTACCATAATTTCGATGGCAACTTCCTTTACTGCATCCGCGTAAAATTCAAGGTCTTTTTCAAGACTTACCAACGGACTTTCCTGTTTTTTTTCTGCTCCGCTATCCTCTGGCGTTGCGTGCAATAATTCTTCTCTATCCATACCTTAAACAATAATTGAATTTTTGAATGAGGGAATGATTGAATGTTTACAAGCGGTTGGCCCATCCTCTAAATCAATCATTCTCTCATTTAATCATTTCTTATTTCAACTTCAATAATACTACATTCTCTACGTGCTGCGTGTGCGGAAACATATCCACAGGTTTAATGCGCGCTACATCGTATTTCTCTTTTAACAACTCTAAATCGCGTGCCTGTGTAGCCGCATTACAGCTCACATACACAATTTTGTCCGATTCCATTTCCAGCAATCGCTGTACTACATCGGCATGCATCCCAGCTCTAGGCGGATCGGTAATAACCACATCAGGTTTGCCATGTGCCAGAATAAATTCTGCGGTGAGGATATCTTTCATATCTCCGGCATAAAAAATGGTATTGTCAATCCCGTTAAGTTCGGAATTGAATTTTGCATCTTCAATCGCAGTTGGCACATACTCCACGCCTACTACCTGCTTTACATTTTTTGCCACAAAATTGGCTATCGTTCCTGCACCTGTGTATAAATCGTAAACCAGTTCATCACCTTTAAAACCGGCGAAATCCCGTGTGATTTTATACAGTTCGAAAGCTTGTTCAGAATTGGTCTGGTAAAATGATTTTACGCCAATTTTAAAACGGATGCCATCCATTTCTTCAAAAATATGATCGCGCCCAGCAAATACCACCACATCCTGATCGAAAATAGTATCGTTTTTCTTCTGGTTAACAATGTACAGTAAGGAAGTAATCTGAAGGAATTCGGTTTTAAGGAAATTCATCAAACCATCTATCTGCTCTTGCTCCGGATAAGCGAAAACTACCGCAACCATTACCTCTCCGGTAGTAGAAGTACGGATAATCAGGTTGCGCAATACACCTTCGTGGTTACGCAGATCGTAAAACGAAAGTTCGTTTTCCAAAGCATATTTACGCACCGCATTTCTGATCGAATTAGAAGGTTCATCCTGTAAATAACAATGTTCGATATCTAAAATTTTATCAAAACGCAAGGGCACATGAAAACCCAGTGCATTCATGTCGAAATCTTCATCACGTTCTACATCGGTTTTTTCCAACCAACGTTTGTTTGAAAAAGTAAATTCGAGTTTATTGCGGTAATACCTGTTTTTTACAGAGCCTAAAATTGGTTCGGTACCAGAGGTATCTATTTTGCCAAGGCGCTGTAATGCAGCCTCAACATTTTTCTGTTTAAATTTTAACTGAGATTCGTAACCCATGTGCTGCCATTTGCAACCACCACAAGTTCCGAAGTGAGGACAGAAGGGATCGGTACGCAGTTCCGATTTTTCGTGCAACTGCTCAATGATGGCCTCTGCAAAATTCTTTTTCTTTTTTGTCAACCGAACATCTACCACATCACCGGGAACGGCCTTATCTACAAAAATGACCAACTCATCGGCCTTGCCAACGCCTTTCCCTTCTTCAGCGATATCGATTATCTGTACGTTTGGAACTATTGTTACCGTACCTGGTTTTCTTCTACTCATTATTTTGCAAATATAGAAAAAAGAGGTTAAAGGTTGAGGGCAGAAAGGCTGAGGGTTTAAAGACTAAAAAAATGTAATATAAGGTTAAAAGGTGGAAGGTAGAAAGGCGGAGGGTTTAAAAACCACTAAAAATAGAATATAAGGTTAAAGGTGGAAGGCAGAAAGGCGGAGGGTTTAAAAACACTAAAAATGGAAGAGGTATGGGATTTGGCCTTTAATCCTAAAATCCTATTAATCTTAAAAATTATGGTCAAAGACTACCCTCCCGAACGCATAACCTCCGTTAATCCCAATTTTGATTTCAAAAACTATTTTCCAAAAAATTTAAAAGCGGCTCCCCAGAAACCATCTAGCCAATTAAATTTTAGGTCAAATTTTTCATCTACCTGTACAGAAAATTCTAATATCTCTTTGCTCATGATAAAAAACCGATCTATTTAAGCAATAATACAAAATTTACACCAAAAACCGAAATGGTACAAATTAAATTTATGTTAATTTTACACCAAATAGTTAAAACCTGGTGTTTAATTTAAAATTGAATTAATTGTGCTGCTATTTGGATAAAAAAGCTACATGCGAACTGATAGAGATCAGGGATTTATTTATACTTGCAGCCTGTTAAACTCAATTATGTTCTGTCATCCTATGAAATTCATCCTAACCAGTGTATTACTTTTATTCCTTATTTCTTCCACTTCTTTAGCTCAGCCTTGTAATTGCAGTCAGGAATTCAATTATACTAAGGAAAAAATCGAAAAAAATTATGCCGGTTTTAAGGATAAAGTGAATGCAAAAACAGAAAGTACTTATCGTAAACGCACACAGGCTGTATTTGCACAATCGCAATCGATAACAAACCCTGCCCAATGTGTTTATTTAATTAACGAGTGGCTAACTTTTTTTAAGGATGGACATATTCAAATAGGCAGAAACAGGATTTCGAAAGAAAAAGAAGAGGCTAAATTAAAAGAACGCATTGAGGCAATAGAACACTTAAATTTACCGAACGGGGAGCTAAGCAAACTTAAAAACGCAAAGGAAGTTACGGGCATTTATTGGAACGAGGATTCGACATCGCGGATTGCAGTGATAAAAAACAAAACCAGTTTTAGAGATTATGCAGGGGTTGTAATTTCATCAAAGCCAGGTAAATGGTTGCCCGGACAGGTTGTATTAGAACTTAAAAATGGTAAGGATATGCTTACAGGCATTATGTACGATAAATACTATATCCCTACAAATGTTTCGTTATCAATTAAGAAAAATGCTTTAGGCGCTTTTAAAAGAGAAGGAAGTAAGCAATCATCAACAGAACTTATTAGCGAAGCGGCCGTAGCCAGTAAAATACTTTCTGCAAAAACGTTATATATAAAAATCAGCACATTTAATCAGGGTAATGCCAAAAACATAGATTCTTTGTTTAAAGCCAACCAATCTAATTTAAGTAAAATGCCCTACCTCATTCTCGACTTAAGGAATAATGGGGGTGGCGCCGATTTTTCTTACAGGCCGATAACGCCATACCTTTACACAAACACATTTAAACACATCGGTGCAGATGTTCTATCTACAGAGGATAACATAGCTGGTTGGGCCGCAGTAGCTACAACAAATGGTCTTCCACCTGATCAAAAGGTATTTATCAGCGATGTTATTGAAAAAATGGAGCAACACAAAGGTAAACTGGTATCCTTCTTCGATGATCAAAGCGTTAGTTTAGACAGCATTACATCCTACCCTAAAAAAGTAATTATTTTGATTAATAAAAACTGTGGAAGCACCACCGAAGAGTTTCTTTTGCTGGCTAAACAAAGCAGTAAAGTAATTTTAATGGGCGAGCATACCGCAGGTGTTTTAGATTATTCCAATGTGAGAGGGGCAGATTTTAGCTGTATGCCTTACATGCTTTATTGGGCTACTTCGCGAAGCAGAAGAATTGATCAAGGGATAAAAATAGACAATGTGGGCATTATGCCAGATAAAGTTCTAAAACCAACACAGAACTGGATTGATGAAGCGAAACATTATGTTGAAATGTAAAGCTGAAAACATATCTCACAAGTATATTTGATAGAATGAAAGGCTTTATCCAAAAAATTGACCATTTTTTATATAGAAAATCAAACATTGTCTTCTTGATATTTCGCAATTAAAAAAATCAATATCGTTTATAACAGTAACCACTGATTTTCAATCTCTTATTTGATTTTATGATATATTTCCGTAACTTAATATATCATTCACATAAAAATGGAGGTTCATCATGAACGTTATCCGTAAAATTGAACATTGGGGAGATGTTCATCAATCAAAATGGCTGGATTATCTGCGCATTATCCTAGGCCTGATCATTTTTGGAAAAGGTGTTTCTTTTATCAGTGACACTTCGGTACTCCAGAATATGATTACTCAAAACAATGTATTTGGCTTTTCGGGCATGTTAATTACTGTAGCCATTCATGTTGTCGCATTTGCACATTTGGTAGGAGGAGTTTTAATTACGCTGGGTCTGGTTACCCGCTTTGCCGTAGTCATTCAGATTCCAATCTTGGTGTTTGCTGTATTTTTCGTTAACCTTACCCCAGGTTTTTCAGGGCCGAATTCAGAGTTATGGTTTTCGGTAATGGTGCTGTTCCTGCTGATTATGTTCTGGGTGGTGGGTTCAGGTCCATTATCGGTAGATGAAGGCCTAAAAAACAAAAAGGGAAGACGTTACGCGTAGCTGATAAGTTTTTGCATTAATGCATATAGTGGTAGAGCTATGGCCCCACCTTGCATCTTAAAGGTATCTTTACCTGCATAAACAACAAAGCTACTACTCGGTTTTACTTCTTCACAAGCAAAGTAAAACCCTTTTGATAAGGAAGGCGCAGAACTTCTTTTAATTTCTATTGCCCATTTTTCCGTATTTGAAAACTCAAGAACCAAGTCGATTTCTGCACCGCCTGGCGTTCCGTAATAAAAAGTTTGCACACCTGATGGGATTACAGACATAATATTTTCAATAACAAAACCCTCCCAACTTCCACCTACTACCGGATGGCCAAGAAGGTCATTATAATTCTTTATATTAAGTAATGCGTGGGTAAGTCCACTATCTCTTACATATATTTTAGGTGATCGTACAAGCCGTTTCCCAACGTTGGCTGTATATGGTTTTAATCGCCTAACCAATAATAAGTCAACCATCAAATCCAAATACCTGGCTATAGTTACTCCGGTAACCTCAAGATTGCGGGCCAGGTGGGCGGCGTTTAATACACTACCTTGATTGTGGGCTAACATCGTCCAAAAACGTTCGAGTGTTTCTGCAGGAATTCGGGGTCCCAATTGAGGAATATCTCTTTCCAAATATGTTTTGATAAAATCTCTTCGCCATATCAAGCTATTTTTCTCTGATGTAGCTAATAAACTTTCTGGAAATCCACCTCTCAACCAAAGGTTGTTAACTTTAGCTAAATCTTCATGCGCATACTCTGCCACATTTATAGGAAAAAGTTCCAGATATGTAATTCTTCCTGCCAACGATTCGCTGGATTGCTTTAATAAATCTAAAGATGCTGATCCTAAAAACAAAAATTGCCCAGACCTATTACCTCTTCTGCGTTCTTTATCAACAATGCCTCTTATTTGTGAAAATATTTCAGGTAACCGCTGAACTTCATCAAGAATTAAGAGTAATTCTTGATTATTTTGATGAAAAGCTGCTATATCCCGAACCTTTTCTAAATCTAAATGGTCTTCCAAATCTAAATATATAGCTTTCACCTCATCAATCAAGCTTATGGCTAATGTAGTTTTACCTACCTGCCGCGGGCCTAACATTACAACCACAGGGCTACGCTGTAATGCCTCTTTAAGAATCGGTTCTAAATTTCGGAAAATCATCTATGCAAATGTAATATTAAATATTACATTTGCATAGATGATGTTGTAGTTAAATCAATAAAAAGATTCAAATCCTATTGCTATATTTCGCTTTTATAGATCATCATGAAAACGAAGATACTTTTTGCACTGCTTTTTGCGGGACTGGGCAGTTACGCTCAAACTCCAATGGATCAATATTTTAAATTAACACGAGCCGGTTTTAACGAACAAAATGCTTTTGAAACCACGGCCTTTGTAGAAAAATATTTCCGCGTGCCAGGCAATACAGGTTTTAATGCAAGTATCCATTACGTAGAAAACATCCTTAAAAAAGCCGGTTTTGTAGAAGAAAAACAGAGCGAAACAGAGGCCCCTTTAACTTATCGTATCGAAAAAAGAGCGATGAAAAACAATACATGGGAGCCCGTTGATGCCAATATTGATATTGTAGGAGAATCGCAACCACTGATTTCATATAAAACCAACCGCAACATGATTCCGATTAACTGCGGTTCTACACCAATTGGTGGTGTTGTGGCAAATGTGGTGTTCGTAGATAAGGCCACACCAGCCGAAATCGAAAAAACAGACCTTAAAGGAAAGATTTTGTTTTCTGAAAGCAATCCTGCACGTTTACTCCAGATGGCCACAAAAGCAGGAGCTGTAGGCGTACTGGGTTATTCGATGCCAAAGTATACCCAACCCGAAGTTCACCAGAGTTCTATTCAGTTTGGGAGCATGAAAGCCAATAGCGAAGCGTGGACATTGCTTTTATCCTACGCCGCCAAAGAGAAACTAAAAGCGGCTTGCCTAAAGGGCGATACTAAATTAAAAGTTAATATCCAGACTAAAATTTATCCATCGGAGGAGTTAACCATTGTAGCCAATGTTAAAGGAAATATAAATCCTACAGAACGTTTTGTATTCAGCGCCCATGTTCAGGAACCTGGTGCAAACGATAATGCCAGCGGTGTAGGCACGCTTGCCGAAATGGCGAGGTTAACAGCCGAACTTTACCAAGCTAAAAAAATCAGCCCGCAACGCACACTTACCTTTTTATGGGGTGATGAAATTGTATCAACAAGACGGTACATTACCGAAGATACCTCCCGTGCTAAGGGCATTATGTGGGGCATGAGTTTAGATATGGTTGGTGAGGATACAAAAAAAACAGGTGGTTCTTTCCTGATTGAAAAAATGCCGGATCCATCTGCCATCTGGACAAGGGGAAATGATAAACACACCGAATGGGGCGCAGGCGACGTTACCGAAAAAGATCTTTTTCCGCATTATTTTAACGATTTTATTTTTGACATCTGTAAAGCACAGGGCAAATTTGCCAACTGGACGGTAAACTATAATCCTTTTGAGGGTGGTAGCGACCATACACCCTTTTTGCAGCATAAAATCCCTGGTTTACTAATGTGGCATTTTACGGATGTATTTTACCACACCGATAACGACAGGATTGACAAAGTATCGCCAACTGAAATGAAAAATGTGGGTATAAGTGGATTAACCGCAGCCTATACTTTAATCTCTGCAGATGAAAATACGGCTGTAGCTACTGTTTCGCAAATCAAAAATGATGCGCTGATACGCTTAAAAACCGAATTTGAGTTAAGTAAAAAAGCAATTGCCGGAGGAAGAGCTTCCGCTGATGAAAAACACATTATCGAAGTTTGGAGCAAGTGGTATATAGATGCCTTGGCAACGATCAATAAAATGCCTGTAAAAGCAGAAACTACCCGGGTAGGTTCGGCCATTAAGTTTGCCGCGAATGAGATCGAAAAGCAGGCGAGAATGTATTTGGATGAGTTGAAATAAGCTTAATTTTTATAGTTGATCAAATTAATAACTACTTTAACCATCATTTCTTTTTCTTTAGGATCACTTTCCGCAATTAATAAGGTTAGTGCAACTAATGCATTATCGGCAATTCTTTTTGAGCCATCTCCGCGATACAGCATTTTATTTTTATCCAGAAACCAAACGAATAAAAAGGCAGCGATACGTTTATTTCCATCAGAAAATGAATGGTTTTTTACTACAAAATATAATAGATTGGCCGCTTTTTCTTCCATACTCGGATAAAGCTCTTCCCCATTAAATGTTTGATAAATGGTATACAATGAACTTTTAAATGATTGGTCTTTTTCATTCCCAAAGAGTTTGCTTCCTCCAAATTTAACCCTCAAATCATCTATGGCTTCAAGTGCAGAATCGTAATCTATTTTAAAATCGCCCCTATGATCAGAAACTTCATTTTCTAGCTGCTGATGGTCGTAACGATCGAGAACATCTAAAGCATAAACATAATCTGTAAGAATTTTAAAAGTATCTTTTAGCTCATCATTATTAAGCAAGTAATTATTTTGAACATTTCCAACCAATTTTATTGCTTGTTTAAGTTCGTTTAGCTGTGCTGTTTTTTTCGCCAGCAGTTTATTATTCAAAGCATATCCATTTAAAAGATAATCTTTTAAAATTCGATTTGCCCATATACGGAACTTTGTGCCCTCTTTCGATTTAACACGGTAACCAACAGAAATAATCACATCTAAAGAGTAGTGAGATGTTTTATATTTTTTATTATCTGATGCAGTTGTCAAGGAATCCTTGACAACTGAATTCTTGTCCAGTTCACCTTCGTTAAAAATGTTGTTTATATGCAAACTAATATTCTGTTTGCTCTTTCTAAAAAGTTGCTGCATTTGCAGTTGCGTTAGCCAAACGGTGTCATTCTGCATGGCAACATCGATAGCAGGCATGCCATCTTCAGTTTTATAAATTATAATTTCATCTTTAATCATTACTTCAAGTTACTGAATTATTATTCTATTTTCGCAGGATGCCTAAACCAAAAGCCATAGTTATCGGGGCCGGAATTGCCGGAATTGCATCTGCCATCCGCTTAGCAGTTAAAGGTTATGAAGTGGTAATTTTTGAAGCCGGCTCGAAACCTGGCGGCAAATTGGGTGAAATAAAAATGAATGGTTTTAGGTTCGATGCCGGGCCAAGCCTTTTTACCATGCCACAATATGTGGATGAACTTTTTAAACTGGCCGGAAAAAACCCTGAGGATTATTTCAGGTATAGTAAACTAAAAGAAATTTGCCGGTACTTTTATGAAGATGGTTTAAGGTTAAATGCTACCGCTGATCTTGATAAATTTGCAAAAGAAATAGAAGAAAAAACAGATTCGACAGCGGAGGAGGTTTCCTTATACTTCAAAAAAAGCAAAACCATATACGAAGTTACCCATCGGGTATTTTTAGAACGGAGTTTGCATAAACTTAAAAGCTACCTCCATTGGGACACGGTAAAATCGCTACTTCGCTTCGGGCAGATCGATGCATTTAGGACACAGGCCAAAGCGAACAGATCTTTCTTTAAAGACAATAGAATTGTTCAGCTTTTTAACCGTTATGCAACCTATAACGGCTCTGATCCTTACCAGGCACCTGCCACTTTAAATGTTATTCCACATTTTGAATATCATTATGGGGCATATCTTCCCGAAAACGGGATGTACAGCATTGTTACTGCCCTGGTAAAACTAGCGGAACAATTGGGTGTAAGGTTTCATTATAACCAAAAGGTTGAGGAAATTATATATTCAAAGGACCGTAAAGCCAAAGTACAGGGTGTAAAAGTTAACGATAAAACCTATTTAGCAGACGTTGTTGTTTCGAACCTCGATATCTGGTTTACCTATAACAACTTACTTAAAGATTTCCCTCAGCCAAAAAAAACCTTAAACCAAGAGCGCAGCAGTTCGGCCTTAATATTTTATTGGGGATTGGATGGGAATTACAGCGATTTAGGCCTGCACAATATCTTTTTTGCAGCTGATTACCAAAAAGAGTTTAATACCATCTGGAAGGATAAAACAATCAGCAACGATCCAACAGTTTACATTAACATCACTGCTAAACACATTAGAAATGACGCGCCATCGGAAAGTGAAAACTGGTTTGTAATGATCAACGTGCCGGCCAATAACAATCAAAACTGGGACCTGCTAATTAAAGAAGCGAGGAGCAATATCATTAAAAAAATCAGCCGTGTTTTAAACAGAAATATTGAAAAAGATATTATTTCTGAAGCAATATTAGATCCAAGAAGCATTGAAGGCAAAACCGGATCGTATCAGGGTTCGTTATATGGCAACAGTTCTAATAATCAGTTTTCGGCATTTTTAAGGCACTCAAACTTCAGCTCGAAGATAAAAGGGCTGTATTTTGCAGGCGGCAGTGTACATCCGGGTGGGGGGATTCCGCTGGCTTTGTTATCGGCGAAAATCGTCGGTGATTGTCTTGACCAGGATTATTGAGATTGGCATGATTTTAAGATTAGGAAATCTTACCTCTTCCATTTCACATCGAATTCTAGTATTAGCTATTTATCCCCAGACTTACTGACTTCGGACTTCTAATTTTGCATCCAACTCTGGTTTTTGCGCTTTAATGCTTCTTCCAACTTCTCGCCATCCAAATCAAATGCATCTACAATGAGTTTGGCCTGTGTGTAAAATGGATCGCGTTCTTCTAGTTTTTCTTTAATGAATACCAAAAGCTGTTCATCGTCTAAATCCTTTATCAAGGGGCGTTTTTGACGGTTGTGTAATCGCGATACCAGAGCAGCGGGATCCATTTGCAGATAAACGGTTTCGCCGTGCGCATTCATCCATTCCATATTATCGAAAAAACATGGCAATCCGCCGCCAGTAGCTACTACACAGGTTTCGGGATAACTGAAGGTTTTAAGCATTTCGCTTTCGTAATCCCTAAAGCCGCTTTCTCCATACTCAGAAAAGTATTCGGCAATGGTTTTGCCTGTTTTTGAAACAATTTCGGCATCCAGATCAATCACCGGGCAATTTAAACGGTGTGCCAGCTGTTTGGCTTTTGTACTTTTGCCGCAGCCCATGTATCCGATAAGGAAAATCTTCATCTGTGTTTCTATTTTTATTATGGCCTACAATAAATGGCCGCGCTTTAACATGATATAATCTGTAACAGGAGGTGTAAATCCTTCTTTCTTTAGCAAGGTTACAACCTGTCCGCGATGATAAGTAGAATGATTAAATAAATGAAATAAAATTTCATCTAACCGGTTTTCATACTGAACACCCTGTGAGTTACTATACAAAATCCTTTTATCTAAAGCATTTGCGCTTAATGCAGCCCTGATCAGTTTAAAATTCTCGACTGCAATACTTTCAAATTTTTCTTTAGCATGAACATCCCAAACGCCATAAAGTGGTTTCTCGCCCGAAATCCGTTTTGCCCATATGTGCTGGGCATTGAGCACATGACTGAACAAGCGCTCGGCATCGGACATTTGGATGGCTGCTTGCTTAAAGATTGCAATAATGCGTTGATCGGCTAGCTCGGTATAATTTACAATTTCCTCTTCTTGCATGGCCTAATTCAATTTAACTCTTGGATCAACATAGGCATATAAAATATCAACCAGAATGTTGATCACCACAAATACGAAAGCAATAAACAATATTGAACCCATTACCACAGGAAAATCAGACATTTCTAATGCAGTTACCGTAGTTCTACCCAAGCCATTATAACCAAAGATATATTCTACAAAAAAGGAACCAGCCAATAAAGAGGCAAACCAGCCGGAAATGGCCGTAATTACCGGGTTCATCGCATTTTTTAAAGCATGCTTATAAATGATTGCATTTCGGCTCAAACCTTTTGCCCTTGCAGTTCTGATGTAATCCTGTGCCAGAACATCAAGCATGGCACTTCTGGTTAACTGTACAATAATAGCCAAGGGCCTTAGGCCAAGGGTAATCATGGGCAACCATAGATTCCTTAAAGTTAATACCTCACCATTAAAAGGATCGTAAGAATATAAACTTCCGCTCATTTTAAGTCCGGTGTAATTGCTCAGCACAAAACCGAATAGCCAGGCAATAATAATCCCGGCAAAAAAGGACGGCGCCGAGATACCCAAAATTGCAAAGGCATTGGCTGATTTATCAATCCACGAATCTTTATAAACCGCAGATAATACACCTAAAAACACGCCGATTATTGTCGCAAAAATCATTGCAGTTAAAGCCAGGATAAAAGTATTGGGTACAGTTTCGGATAAGATTGCCGTTACATCACGCTTGGTTTGATATGAGCTACGCAGGTAGGGCCATTTTATCGCCAGTACCTTTTTATCAAAGGCAATTAGTTTGGCATAGTGGTATTTCTGCCGGGCAGTACTGTCGTTATCCAAAATACTGATCGGCGATAAATCGTTGATATATAAAACAAACTGAACCGGCTTGGAGCGATCTAAACCAAATTCTTTACGCACCGCCTCAAGCGACTGAACATCCGCCCGCTGGCCCATCGTCATGCGTGCGGGGTCGCCGGGCAAAATATTAAACAGCACAAAAACGACCAATATCACACCGCCCATTACAAGCAGTCCATACATCAGTTTTTTAAGTGCATATCCAATCATGTTTATTTGTCGAAATACTTTCTGCTGAGCTGATCGAAAGTTGGCACATTATGAAAATGCCATTTATTGATCACCACTCCGTTTTTCATCAGCAAAATACCGGGATTTGCCCTTACCATACTTTTTAACGGAACGGCATCAGCGTAAAAAACTTCCGAAAACAGGTTGTTTTTTTTGATGAAGGCCTGTGCATCCTGTGCCGAATTGGAGGTAAGCAATACCGTGCGGATATTAAACTGTTGCGTTGCGTTTAAAGCTAACGCATTTAATTTACCAATGGCCGCCTCATTTGCCGCGTGAAGATCGTAAGCCACAAAAATCAAATTGTAGTAAGGATTTTCGATGAGTTCTTTGGTATAATCGGTACCCGAAGCATCGGTAATATTCAGGTCTTTTATTTTGGGTTCAAACCCTTTTTTCACAAGGTTTTTTGTCGGCTCGCCTATAATCTCCCAATTATTATCCTTCCAGATTTCAGTTTTAAGATAGGCTTTATCGCTCATATCTTTTTCTTCCTTGGTTTTTTTGTTCTTTAAGTGGTAAATGATCTCAAATTCATCCGGTTTTTCGCCCGGAGGGATAACCATCAGCGATGGAAGATGTGCGCCCACTTTATACGGAAGAAAATCCATAATAGGCAAAACATTATAGGTATAAATGCCAAAACCTAATGACACCAGTGTTACGGCAACTGCGATATTTCTTTGTGTAGCTTCTTTTTTAAATAAAGGCTGTATGAGGGTTTTGTTCCGGAATATAACGATAATGAGCACCAAAAGTATCAGGTCTTTGCTAAATGATTGCCATGGGGTAAGTGGAATGGCATCGCCGAAACAGCCACAACTGGTAACCACTTTAAAGGCTGCAGATATAAAAGTTAGCAGCGTAAAAAAGATGATGAGCAATAACAAGCCCCAGGCTACTTTTTTACTCCAGAAACCCAATAACAATAATGCACCCAGTACAATTTCCAAAGTGCAGAGCAAAATAGCAATGCCAGTGGCTATACCACTAAGGAAATTCATGTGAAAAACTTCAAAATACTCTTGTAGTTTATAGCCGAAGCCAAGTGGATCGTTTGCTTTGATTAACCCTGAAAATATGAATAAAGCACCAACAAAAATTCTTGAAAATTTTAAAAGTATGTTCCGCATCTGTATGTATATGTTGTAAAGGCAATTTCTGTTAAATTATTTAACGCCGAGTTTGATGAGTGCAAAAACCGAATAATTGAGCATATCCTGATAATTCGCGTTAACACCTTCCGAAGCCAGCGTTTGTCCTTCGTTATCCTCAATCTGTTTCACCCTGAAAATTTTCATCAAAATCAGATCGGTTAATGAGCTGATGCGCATATCGCGCCAGGCCTCGCCATAATCATGATTTTTGGCAAACATTAAATCTTTGGTTTCTGTTACTTTTTCCTCAAACCTTTTTTCAACATCGGCATAAGGCATTTCATTCGGATCGCTCTCGGTAAGTTCGAGCTGCATCATTGCAATCACACAATAGTTTACAATCCCAATGTATTCAGATATTACGCCTTCGCCCACCTTGCTTACTTTTTTTTCTTCGAGGGTACGGATGCGTTGTGCTTTAATAAAAATCTGATCGGTTATCGAACTCGGTCTTAAAATCCGCCACGCAGTGCCATAATCTTTAGTCTTTTTTAAAAATAATGATCTGCAAACCGCAATCACTTCATCAAATTCGGTAGAGGTATTTGTTTGTGCCAAAGCCAATAATTATTTAGTTTTTAGTGTACTTTTGTTATGAAAAAACAAAAGCTAAAGATACATTTTTAAAGCGAAACCCAAATCCCGAAAGGGTTTATTATGGCAGAAAAAAACTTTTTTGAGCCCAAACAAAGCTTAAACATCAAGGGTCGACTTATCGATTTAAGCAGCCCAAAAGTAATGGGCATTTTAAATATCACGCCTGATTCTTTTTATAGCAGCAGCAGAACAAAATCGATAGATGAAGCCTTAACCAAAGCCGCCCAATTTCTGAGAGAGGGAGCAACATTTATTGATATTGGCGGGTATTCATCCCGGCCCGGAGCTAAGGATATTTCTACCGTTGAAGAGGTAGACCGCTTGGTACCTGTAGTAGAAAGTTTGGCCAAAGCATTCCCCGAAGCTATTATTTCTATTGATACCTTTAGGGCAAAAGTGGCAGAAGAAACCATTTTGGCTGGTGCACACATCATTAACGATATTGCGAGTGGTGATATGGACGATAAAATGTTCGAAACTGTAGCGAAACTCCAGGTACCTTATATGATTATGCACATGCAGGGTACGCCTCAAAACATGCAGCAAAATCCGGTATATGAAAATGTACTGCTCGAAGTGGTCGACTACCTGGCTAAAAAAATTGAGGCCCTTAAAGCACTGCACATTCACGATGTAATTATCGACCCCGGTTTTGGCTTCGGGAAAACAATTGCGCATAACTACGAGCTGCTTAACCAGATGGAAGCTTTTAAAATTTTTAAACTCCCGATATTAGTTGGTTTCTCGCGCAAGGGCATGATTTATAAAACGCTTGGCACCACAGCTGCCGACGCGCTGAATGGCACTACAGTATTGAACACCATTGCCCTGCAAAAAGGTGCGGGTATTTTAAGGGTACATGATGTGAAAGAGGCGGTAGAGTGTGTGCAGCTGGTAGAAAGGTTGAGCGTTTAACGTTTGGGGCTGAGCGTTACTAATTCATCTGACAGAATTCATTCTATAAATAACTGGTTTAAACAGTTAGCCCAACAGTTTAAACATATAACAAACATTTGCTATCTTGCCACTGATGAAAGGTTTTGATTTCGATTTCCTTAAAGTATCGCCAACTGATATCGTTGATATCATCTTAGTCGCTTTATTAATTTACTACGTTTATACCCTTATCCGCAATACGTTAGCTGTTAACCTGCTTGTTGGGATGTTTATTATTACAGTTTTTTACTGGATAGTAAAGGCCTTGCATATGGAATTATTGACTGCCATCATAGAGAAATTTATGAGCGTAGGCATTATTGCGCTGATTGTGATATTCCATCCCGAAATCAGGCGTTTTCTTTTACTCATCGGAAAAAATGCCTTTCTGCAGAAAAACAAGGCCTGGTGGGGTTATTTATTCGGACGTAAAGAAATTGAAAGAAATAATTTAACCCGTATAAAACCGATTATCGATGCCTGCAAAAGCATGAAAAAAACGCGTACGGGGGCATTAATGGTATTTGTTAAATTTTACGACGAACAGTTTTTCGCCAACAGCTGCGAAATTGTTGACGCAAAAATATCAAAACGTTTACTGGAGAGTATCTTCCAAAAAAATAGCCCCCTGCATGATGGTGCCGTGGTGATTTCTGAGAATAAAATTAAAAGTGCCAGCTGCATTTTACCCTTAACCGATAACGACCAATTACCGTCGCAATTTGGATTAAGGCACCGTGCAGGTATCGGGGTTTCTGAAACCACCGATGCAGTGGCAGTTATTATATCTGAGGAAACAGGAGAGATTTCGTATGCCAAACAAGGCCGGGTGAGGATGAATGTTTCGTTTGGAGAGCTGGAAAAACTGTTAAATAAGGATTTTTAGTAAGTCCAAAATTTGGGGCTATCCATGCCCGTCACCCTGTCCCGATCATCGGGATCTGGGTTTTAATAGTAAAAAAATATTGAAATAAATTCAGCATGACGGTCCAGTAGAATGGCCACCTGTAAAACTGATCTTATTCATAAACCATTAAACGCAAAAAGGTGAACGTTTCCATTCACCTTTTTCATATCATTTAAGAACCACCTATCGGTGTAATCCCTCAATCTGTGTTATCAATTTTTAACAGTATTGCTCAAAAGCACCGATCAGGTTGTCGGCGATCATTTGTGCCGGTCTGCCTTCAATTTGGTGGCGCTCAATCATATGCACCAATTTACCATCTTTAAACAAAGCCATTGCTGGTGATGATGGAGGGAAAGGCATCATGTAATTTCTGGCCTGATCTACCGCTTCTTTTTCCATACCTGCAAATACAGTAACCAATTTATCAGGATGTTTTTCGTGGGCTGCTGCCGCTCTAGCTGCCGGACGTGCATTTGCAGCCGCGCAACCACAAACAGAATTAACCACTACCAACACGGTTCCTTCGCCTTTAATGGCTTGGTCTACATCTGCTGCATTTTTTAATTCTTGAAAACCTACGTTAGTTAATTCTTTACGCATTGGTTCTACTAAATATTCTGGATACATTATCTTAGTTTTTTATTTACAATTTTGAACGCTACAAAAATAAGAAAATCGAATGGCATGTACCATCCGATTTATATTTTTAAGGTAAAATTAATTGCCTATCTGAAGCCCTTGGTCATATCATCAAACATTTGGGGATTGGCCACTACCCCTACAATGATCAATATAATAAAAAGCACAAACAGTATACTTAGAATGGTTGCTACCATTCCGCAAATTTTACCTGCTTTTGCATTTTTATAAGATGATTCGGTATATAAGGTGGGGTTTAACTGGTATTTTTTCATGTCGCCTGCACCTAATATCCAGGCAATTATGCCAAATATCAATCCAAATACGCCATAAAAACAACATGCTGGTATGGCTAGAATGCCCAAAACAAGAGATGCAGTGGCGTTTGGCAGGTTCTGCTGTCCAAAACCTCCGCCCCCAAACTGCCCGAATGGTGGTGGTTGCTGAAACGGTGGTGGCGTAACCGGACCATTGCCAAGCGGTTGAAAAGGTGCTGGTTCCGGATTTTGACCTTTGGAAAGATCAATCGGTTTATTTTCTTGAGGGGTTTCCTGTTCTTCTGACATAGTTATATTTAGATCAATTGGTGATTGTATATTTTGTAAATGTAATTGATTAAGATAATTACTGCAACACCTGCAAAAACGATTTTAATCAGTTGTGCGCCAAATTTGAAATCAAACTTGAGGTGAACTAGTGTAAATACCACCACAAATAGGAGCGGAATTGTTGCAGGATAAAACTTAAATGACGCGATTAGATCGCCACGAAATAAAGCCACAACAGCACGCTGTAGGCCACAACCAGGGCAATCTATCCCAAAATGGGCTTTAAACGGACAAAGAAAGAGATGCTCTCCTATCCAATCCAAAAAGTTATGTTGCTGTTGAACCATCTATATCGCCAATTAACTTAATCTGGGCATCTTTCCATGCCTTGTATTTTTCCAAATCTTTAAGCACTTGCCGATATACCAGGTTTAAAATGTAAATGTCATCAACAAAGCCCAGTACGGGCACAAAATCAGGAATAACATCAACTGGCGACAGGAAGTAAATTAAACCTCCCAAAATGGCAATGATCGATCTTTTTGGAATTTCGGTATAATCTCCGTTTACATAATCTTTCGATACTGCAAACAAAAGCACCAGTTTCGACCAAACCCCTTCCAGATCACCTTTATTGGTAACTGCTTTCCCCAGGGCATCTTTAATGGTATTACTGGCCTTGGTTTTATCACTTAAGATAACTGAAGCCTTGCTCTCCGACTTTTTAAAGAAACCCAATATTTTCTCCCTGTTCAATTTCATGGTTAATTGTATTACAAATTAACGGCCAAAAGCATCATAATTGTCTTCGGCATATTTGGTAAAGCGATCGAGCAGTTTAATGTTTTTATTTTCAATAGCCGTTAAATCGTTATCAACATTGTTTTTAACCGGTACATACCATGCTACCGGATCGAAAAAATTTCTAAAAGTCTGTTTTTTAAAAGCATAACCATGGCGTGCAAAAATGGTATTTTTAATAATCTGCAGGTCGAGTTTTCTCAAATTCTTTACATCTTCTTCTTTGAGTGCGGTGGTTGATGCGTTCAACTTAAAAATCTGGTCGGATGCACTTCTGTAAAAAGGATTAACCCCTAGTGTATCTACAGTACCATCTTCGAGGGTATCTAAACTTTTAACCATTTTCTGGTCGCTCCAGTCTACATAACTCGCTTCTGATGGCAGCATCAGGTTTGCATTATATTTAAAGGTTTTCCTCAGTAGCTTAAATTCTTTTTCGGGCCATTTCAATTCTGTTTTATAGGCGTTCCACTTACCGATCAGGGTATCGCCTACCAGTGTAATTTCAAATCTCCCATCATATTTATCCGAACCGGGCTCATCTAGTACAAAGGTAATTTTGCCACCATCATCTGATAATTTCCCCAAAATAGGGCGGCTATTGCCCGAAACCACGCTCTGGGCAATCACGGTATCCTTGGTAATCCGCTTAATGTTGATGTTCAGCTTTTCAAAAGCATCCTGCATATCGCCATCATATTCCAGCTGTTCGGCCGTGTAAAAATCGCCCACCCAAAAACCATAAAGTTCTTTGTGTATTTCCTGTTGGGCAATGGCAGTTGTTTTTTCTTTTTTATTTTTTTTGGTTTCTCTGCATGATAGCATCAAAAAAGGGACAAGAGCGAATAATAAGATTTTTTTCATCAGTATGTTTTTTAGGTTAGGTAATTTTCTTTTTAATCAGGTATTCTGCAATCAATAAATTGGGGATCCATCCCAGCCAGGCAATAATCTGGTAAACATCCATGGGAGCTGGATGAAATAAATATACTAAAATAACTTTCCATAGCCTTAATGTTATAGCGGAGGTGGCCAGTGCAAAACTGCGGTACATCATTTTTTTATGTGCAACGATATTCCGTTTTAAGATCAGCAGCAGTGCTTTTAAGGTAAACCAGAACCATAAAATGCCCAGTATTATGAATGAGGTTTTGGCCATAACACCGCCATTGGCAAAGTACCCGATAAAAATACCTGATGGCGAAGCCAGCAACAGCACAAAACCAACATATAAATAACCTAACCAGCGATGTATTTTGGGATATTTCGCTAAAATTTTGTTATTAAACTGTGTAAAGCCGGCTAATAATACAAATATGGCACTATAAACGTGTGTATAGAATATCGGCAGGTATGCTTTAATCCCTATAACTTCGGTTTGTTTAATCTGCAGAAAAGATACCTCACTGCTAAAAGGAATGTAGCGTAAAGTAATCTGTACCATCAACAGGAAGAAATAAGCAAAAAACAATAGCCAGGTTAAGCGTTTATAGCTGATGTTTTTCATTTACTTTTTATTAAACTGTACAAGCAGCTTTTTATCGAATGGTATAACAATCAGTTTAGCATTTACAACGTCTTCTTCATAAAGCTGTTGCTTTTTGGGATCGAATACGAACCTTGATATAATGGGCATGCGATCGGCATAACTCTCATGTAAGTTAAAATTATAGGTTTTGGAATAGGTTTGAGAAGGATCAGTTTGGGGATCTGGACTGCTTTCGAGCATGATCCCATAAGAGGTGCCACCGTTTTTAACAATCCTATGGTAAAGGCCTTTGGTAAGCTGTTTGTAGCGTGGAGAGGTTTCTACAATTTTATAAGCAATTTGCGCCTTGTGGCTTTCTTTAACCTGTGCTTTTGAGTGGTATATTGAAGATGTTAAGAGCAAAAAAAGGGATAAGATATTTTTCATTAATGAGTAGCGTTATTCTCCAAATGACGAGAAAAATTCATCAATTGTTAGAACATTAACTTTAGGAAATTCTATTTGTTTTAAGATTTTAAAATGTTGATCATTCGTTATGATATAATCAGCATTACTACAAACATATGCATCAACATATTTATTATCGTCTAAATCAGATAAAATTAATTTCCATTCAAAATAGATATCAACTTTTTCTACATTTTTAAGATTGAGCAACAATTCTGCAAGATTATTTGCAATTTGAGAAGTTGCTTTCTGTTCTATAATTTCGACGTATTCTGAGAGAATATCGTTACTGATTACGGCTTTAAAACGCCCATTAATTAACGCATCAAAAATTGCCTTATATTTTGATTTTTTAGGAATTGAAATAAGAAGTACATTAATATCAAGTACAACTTTCATCAATGCTATTTTTTCCTCAAATGTTCATTTTTCCAAGATTCAACTGTATTTTCATCCCAGCTTTTTTCATCCCAGAGTTTATCCATACCATCGGATACCGATTTTGCAAAATATTTAGCCAACAACTCTTTGATATCATTTAGTTGAGCATCTGGTAAATTATATTGAAATAATCTCAATAGCTCTAGCTGAACATTTGTTAATTTCCCTGTAGCTTCCATGTTTTTCATTTTGAACCAAAACAAATATAATCAATATTATTCTAAGAAGATTTGATCATTTCCAAAATATCATCTACATATTTACGCTCATTGGCCAAACGGGGCACCTTATGCTGGCCGCCCAGTTTATTTTTTGCCTTTAACCAATTGTAAAAAGTGTGTGCAGGTGCATTGTGCACTTTAGGACGGGCCAAAGCCATATCCTTAAAGCGTTTAGCATCGTAGTCGGAATTTACCTCTCGCAGTGTCTGATCCATCACATCCACAAACTTTTCAAAATCGTTAGGTTGTTTGTCAAATTCGATGATCCATTCGTGCCCACCAGCTTTTTCATCTTTAAAGTAAATCGGTCCGGCGGTATAATCTTTAATTTCGGCACCCGTTTCCTGGCAGGCCTTTGTTAGGGCCTGTTCGGCATTATCTATAATCACTTCTTCGCCGAATGCATTGATAAAATGTTTGGTTCGTCCGGTAATTTTAATACGGTAAGGCGAAAGTGAGGTAAACTGTATGGTATCGCCAATCATGTACCGCCATAAACCTCCATTGGTAGAAATTACGATGGCATAGTTTTTATGAAGTTCTACTTCTCCCAACAACAGTGCTTTTGGGTTTTCTTCTCCAATGTTTTCCATCGGAATAAACTCATAAAAAATGCCATAATCGAGCATCAGCAACATTTCTTCCGAGTGGTCCTGATCCTGAATCCCGAAAAATCCTTCTGATGCATTGTAGGTTTCGAGGTAGTACATATCATCAGACGGGATCAGCTGTTTAAACTGCTCGCGGTATGGGGCAAAATTTACTGCACCGTGGATATAGAGTTCGAGATTAGGCCAAACTTCCAATAAATTCTGCTTCCCGGTAAGTTCGAGCACTTTCTTGGCCAGTACGATCGTCCAGGTGGGTACACCAGAAATACTGGTTACGTTTTCGTTAATGGTGGCTTCTGCCATCCGGTCCATCTTGATTTCGTAATTGTCCATCAATGCGATAGACATGTCGGGTGTACGGTAATATTCTGCCCAAATGGGAAGATTTTTGATCAATACTGCCGATAAATCACCATAAAAACAATCCTCGTTTAACTGGTTAACCTGGTGGCTCCCACCTAAAACCAAACCTTTACCGGTAAACATCTGGTTATCGGGCCGGTTATTGCAATAGATAGAAAGCATATCCTTGCCACCTTTAAAGTGGCATTCTTCCAGCGATTCTTGAGAAACAGGGATGAATTTACTTCTATCGCTGGTGGTGCCTGATGATTTTGCAAACCATTTGATATCGGATGGCCAAAGGATATTTTGCTCACCATTAAGCATGCGCTCAATATAGGGCTTTAGGGTATCGTAGTTTTGGATCGGAACGCGTTCCTGGTATTGTTGGGGCGTTAGGATCGTTTTATAATCATACAGTTTGCCCCATTCTGTATTTTCGGCGCTATCGATCAGTGTATGAAACCACTCTTCCTGAACATCATATGGATATTTCATAAAAAGCTCGATCTGATGGATCCGCTTTTTCATTAACCAGGTAAAAATTGAATTTACAAATGCCATTTTTTAAATGTTAAAATGAATGGGCATCATTTTGCCACAGATTTTCACATCGAAGCCCTGGTTATGCGGGGACGCACACATATTTTTATACACAGTAAATAATTTTTATAGCTTTTGTTGAAACATTGCGATTAGGCAACACATCAAGTTAAATTTTGTTTGTTGATGATGTGCTTAAACATCAAATTTCTTTCTTTTCAGCACAAAATTCGATCCCAAATATACTTTTCGTACCATTTCGTTTTCAGCCAAAACCTCTGGAACACCCTGTTCCAGGATTTTACCTTCAAAAAGCAGGTATGCCCTATCGGTAATCGAAAGCGTTTCCTGTACGTTATGGTCGGTAATCAGGATGCCTATATTTTTGTGTTTGAGTTTGGCAACTATACTCTGGATTTCTTCTACAGCAATCGGGTCTACCCCAGCAAAAGGCTCATCCAGTAAAATAAAATTAGGGTTTGCTGCCAGGGCGCGGGCAATTTCGGTACGGCGGCGCTCACCACCCGATAATAAATCACCGCGGTTTTTACGCACCTTATGCAAACTAAACTCATTAATGAGTTCTTCGAGTTTATCTCTTTGCTCTTCTTTACTCATCTGGCTCATTTCCAAAATAGCCAGAATATTATCTTCTACGGTGAGTTTTCTAAAAACCGAAGCTTCCTGGGCCAGGTAACCGATTCCCTTTTGTGCCCTGCGGTACATCGGATCTTCGGTAATATCTTCTTCCTCTAAATATATGCGCCCTTCGTTCGGTTTAATCAAACCAACAATCATGTAAAAGGAAGTTGTTTTACCAGCTCCGTTAGGGCCTAAAAGACCAACAATTTCTCCCTGGCTTACATTAAAGGAAACATTATTTACAACAGTACGCTGTTTATATTTTTTAACCAGATTTTCGGCTCTTAATATCATATATCGCTCGATCCGTCATCCTGAATTTAGTTCAGGATCATTCTATTTAGATGCTGAAACAAGTTCAGCATGACGATTTATTTTATAATTAATTAACTTTTATTCCTTTAATATTTAACTGCAAACGTTTTTTATCCCGCCACACATTCTCTTCTAACGTATAACAAACAGAAAATGGTACTCTTGGCTGTAAAAGGTTTTGAAATTCGGCCAATCCGAATGCAATGCCTTCAAAAATAGGCGAATTTTGTTGTTTTACATTAATTTTTAAATGATTTTGGCCAACTGCCATCGCATGCTGTGCGAGGTATACGTTATGGGTAACAAATATTGGCGACATATTCTCAGGTCCAAAAGGGCCCATTTGCGACAGTACCCTAAAAAACTTGCCATCAATCTGTGCCAGTTCGATTTCGGCATCAATCCTAATCATTGGGGTAAGCAGTTCTTCAGTAATACTTGCTGATACGATTTCTTCAAACTTATCGGCAAAGGCTTCTACATTATGTTGCTGCATGGTTAAGCCTGCTGCAAATTTATGCCCGCCATATTGATCTAATAAATGGGCACAACCACTTAATGCTTCATATAAATCGAAGCCAACTACCGAGCGGCAAGAGCCGGCTACATGTCCGTTAGATTTCGTTAGTACAATTGTTGGGCGGTAATATTTTTCGGTTAAACGCGAAGCTACAATTCCAATTACCCCTTTATGCCAGTTTTCGTTAAATACGACGGTGGTTTTTTTATTGATTAAAATATCACTTTCCCCAATTAAAGCCAAAGCCTCGCGGGTAATGTCCTGATCGTATGTTTTACGTTCGGTATTTTTAAGGTTAATCAGCTCGCTCTGCTCCAGCGCATTTCCATCTACCTGACAGAGCAGCATGGCTACAGCATGTTTAGCATGATCTATCCTTCCGGCAGCATTAATACGCGGACCTAAGGTAAACACCACATCGGTGATACTGTAATTTTCGGTTTTGCCAGAAACTTCCATTAGGGCGCGCAATCCTTCACAGGGATTGGAGTTCAGTTTTTTCAATCCGTAATAAGCCAAGATTCTGTTCTCGCCCACTACCGGAACAATATCGGCTGCAATGCTCACCATTACCAGATCTAAATATTGTAAATAGGTATCTTTTGGCAGCCCGTGTTTTTGCGCATAAGCCTGCGCCAGCTTGAAACCAATACCGCAGCCGGCAAGTTCTTTAAAAGGGTATGGGCAATCTGAACGTTTGGGATCCAAAACGGCTATGGCCTTGGGCAGTTCATCTCCAGGTAAATGGTGATCACAGATAATGAAATCGACGCCCAAAGTATTGGCGTAATCAATTTTATCGATCGATTTTATGCCACAATCAAGTGCAATAATTAAGGAGAACCCATTTTCACTGGCATAATCAATGCCAGCGGTAGAAATGCCATAACCTTCCAGGTAACGGTCGGGAATGTAGTATTCTATATTTTTGGTGAGCTGCGAAAAAAAACTGAAGGCCAGTGCCACAGAGGTTGTACCATCTACATCGTAATCGCCATAGATCAATATTTTTTCGTGGGTGGCCAATGCGGCTTCAATCCGGGCTATAGCAACATCCATATCTTTCATTAAGAAAGGATCGTGAAGATGATCGAGTTCTGGCCTGAAAAAATCTTTCGCCTGATCAAAATCACAGATATTCCGTTGCACAAGTATCTGCGCAAGTGAGCGATCTATGTTGAGTTGTTCTGCTATTTTTGTTACCGTACCATCATTACAATCTGACGCCAGCTCCCATCTTTTTTCCATTTAATTCTGTCTCCGAACAGTAAATATACATTTTAATTGGATATGATGGCGGTAATGTTTAGTTGAGCGATAAACAAGGTGCTCATTAGTAAAAACTTAAGTTTTATTTCGAATTCCCCGGATAATCCTGATAAAGTTTCATCAGGTGTGCTTTCTGACTGGCATATTTCGCATCATCAATTAAGTTTACACGTTCTGCCGGATCCCACGATAAATTGTACAGCTCTGTAAGCTCTTGATTATCCTTTTTGGTAATCCTCAGCTTCCAATCGCCATCCTTTACTCCTTCTAAAACATAGTTATGGTAATAGATTGGCCGGTGCGGCTGATGATAATTTTTAGTGGTCAGTAATGCAGAAACCGACTGTCCATCATACACTTTTTGGGGCAGCTTGCTTTTGGTCCATTCGGCCAATGTAGGAAAAACATCCAGGTTCGAAATGGGCTGGGTTAACTGGCTATCGCTTAAGGTATGCCCTTTCCAGTACACAATAAAGGGAACACGGTGGCCACCTTCGTAAGAAATGCCTTTCGACCCTCTGAAAATCCCTGCAGAACCCACATGGTAAAATTTTGTGAAGCCATCATCATACATCCGTTGTGGCGCATTAATCCATGGGCCATTATCACTGGTGAAGATAAAAATCGTATTGTCTGCCTGTCCGGATACCACCACCTGTTTCCAGATTGCAGCCAAGCCGGCATCCATATCTTCAATCACATCGCCAAGTTCTCCGCCTGCCGAAGGTATTTTACGGCTTTTTAATGCCGCAAAAGCTACAGGTAAATGTGGCATATTTTGGGCCAGATAAAGAAAAAAGGGCTTTTTATCTGCGGCATTCTTTTTAATAAACTTAATCGATTCTTTGGTATAAGAACTGGTTAGAATGCTATCGTGCGGTTTGTAAATCTCAGGTTTGGTGTTTCTGAAAATCTTGATCGTGGTATCGGTTTTTACATAAGGAGCCCTGTAATCGTGACTATACAACAAACCATAAAACTCATCAAAACCTTTTTTATTCGGGAGCGAAACGCCATGATCGCCCAAATGCCATTTACCAACCAAAGCGGTAGCATAGCCCGCTTGTTTCAACATCTGTGCAATGGTAATTTCATCTTCGGGTATGCCACGTTTATCGCCTGGGCCAATTGGCGAGGGCAAATCCATCCGGCTGCAATACCGTCCGGTAAGCAATGAAGCTCTTGATGGCGTGCAGGTTGGCGACGTGGTAACGAAGTTGGTGGCCTTTATCCCTTTTGCAGCCATGCCGTCTAAAAACGGCGTTTTAATCAGCGGACTTCCGTAACATGAAATATCGGCATAGCCCATATCATCAGCCAATACGATAATTACATTTGGTTTTTGCTGTGCTTTTAATTGTAAGCCAGCACTGATGATGAAAAGAAAAATTAAAACTCGAAGATTCATGCCTGAAATTTAGTAATGATATTTTACAAAAAAAGGAAGTATCCAAGCTTTTACCTAAACAAATACTAATGATTAGATTGTTACCTTTGTAGAAACATTTAAGATCTACATTTTGCAAGTTCACACCCTATTCGAAGGAACCTATTCTGTTGATGCTACAAAGAAATTTGTGCCTTTCGACCCCGCCGTACACAGTTTTAAAGACAGGCCCGCATCACTGTTTATTAATGTTCAGCCTTTTTTGGTAGAGCTGAAGAATGACCTTGTTCTTTTTGATACAGGCTTAGGTTTTAGTGATGACCATGGTGAACTGATTTTACATAAAAACATCCGCAATGCAGGCTTCGACCCTACCGATGTAACCAAGGTACTCATGTCGCATTTACATTACGACCACTCAGGCGGCATGATCCATAAACAGGGCAATGATAAGGTGGAGCTGAGTTTCCCTGATGCTGAATATGTAATTAACCGTGGCGAGTGGGAAACCGCATTTAGCAGCACTTCATCATCCTACCATACCGATATTTTCGAATTTGTACAGCGCAACGCACAATTAACTTTTGTTGAAGGCGACGGTGCCCTTGATGAAACCATTACTTACGAATTTACAGGAGCACACTGCCCCAACCACCAGGTTTTCCTTTTAACAGAAGGCAATCAGAAGGTATTTTTTGGTGGCGATGTATTGCCAGAACCCGAAGAACTGGTTAAAAACTTTATCGCTAAATACGATTTCGACGGCCGCAAAGCCATGGAGTTACGCAAAGTATTTGGCAAAAGAGCAGCCGAAGAAAACTGGGAATGTTTGTTTTATCACGGCAAAAGTGCGGCTACCGGCTTTGTAGATGAGATTGAAGGCGGGTTTAAGATTAGATAGCTTATTGGTCATTAAGAAAACCTAAACTGTGGCCAATTTATTGTAAAGTGGACGTAAATTGAACTATTTTACCGCAAAAACATCCTTTATTCCGTCATCTCCGTAGCGGAGAGATCCAATTCTGTGCCTTCCGTGTCTCCGTGGCTAAAATATCTCCAACAAAAAAAGCCCCGACAAATGCCGGGGCTTCCATTTTCCGAGACTTGGAAAATTATTTTTTAGCTACCAATTTAACAGCCAATTCAAAGTTATCATCAATTGCTTTGTCGCCAATGCTATCGAAGAATGATTTAGAACCGTATTTGATGTCGTATTTAGTTCTGTCGACAACAATTTTACCAGCTAAGGCTGTAGCTGTACCATCTGCATTAACAGTTACTGTTGCAGGGAAGCTTAGTGGTTTAGTAATACCTTTGATGGTTAAATTACCTGTTACAGTTACATTTGCACCTGAACCCGCAACTTTAGTAATCACAAAAGTTGAAGTTGGGAATTTAGTAGTTCCGAAAAAATCGTCTGCTTTTAAGTGACCTTCCAATTTAGCGCTGCCATCAGCATCTTTAATCGAAGTCATATCGATTGTAAAAGTACCGCCTGTTACACTTTTACCGTTTACAGCAAGTGTGCCCGATTGTAAAGCGATTGTTCCGTTGTGAGAACCGGTTACTTTTTTACCAATCCAGGTAATGGTCGATTTTGCTGCATCTACAGTATAAGTAACTGGTTTAATAGTTGTAAAAGCTGATAACGACACAACTGCAACTAATAAAAAGATTGAAGAGATTTTTAATTTCATTTTCTGGTTTTTTAAAATTTGATACAAATATAGATTAACTGCCGATTTAATGTTATTGACCTATGTTAACTTTTTTTAAAAATAATCGGATTTATTTACAATCGTGATATTGACTGCATATTTGAGAATAAGGTTTAATCAGTTTATTTTTTTATTGTGAAATTAGGCACATTAATTGATCTGGAAAGCAAAGCCTATAGTGAAATTAATGTTGGCCGGGCTTTCCATTAAATCTTTTAAAATTACGGCCTGCGGCCATTTTAAAAGGATACCATTCCAATCCCGTTTAAATGGCAAAGACTGTGCACCTATTAGGGGCTGCAAACCGCCAAACTGCAATAAATTATTATATTCGTAATTATCTTAATCTCTTCTAAACCGCAACAGCAAATCAATCTCATCCATGGCTACAAGAAACCGGGCTAACCCATCAATTAAAAAATGGTATTGGAGCGTATTGATGAAAGCCTTTAGAAAAAGGCTCTCCACTAAACAAAAATCAAACATCCGATTCTTTATCTACTATTTAGTTAATGGATCACTGAATTATGAACGGATAGAATCAACCTTTAAGGGAAAATATTTTGAGGTTTTAAAAGCACATCCTGATTATTTTTACAAAACAGCCAGTGTTTTTATAAATCAAGAGGTACATGTAAGCTCAGTCTGGCCCAACACCGATAAACTGGGACAATTTATTTGCAACTTATATAAAAACGAACTTAATGCTACGCAATTTGAAGCGTGGGAACTGGATTTCACCTTCAATATGCCAGGCCTTTCGAGCGATTTCAAACGTTTTACCCAATGGTTCATCGAAAAAATAACTAATGGCCATTCTTATTATGATTATATTACAAACGGGGCATCGCATGTTGAACAATGTTTCGCCATTTGGGCAAACGTAGTGGTAATCAATAACGGGAGGGTTATTAATTTTGATGATGCCATTGAACGCGTTGATCAATATCTAAAGTCTTACTACATCAAAGATTTTAAAAGCAATCTAAAAGATTGGGAGTGTGAACTACATTTCGAATAAACAGTTAAACCGAATTTTAACAATAAACCATCATGGCAAAGAAAAGCTTACCCGATAATTTAAAAAACGGCATTGAAGCATTATCCGGCCTTTCAATGGATGAGGTAAAAGTGCATTACAATTCAGAAAAACCAGCACAATTAAATGCAAGAGCTTATGCAAAAGGTACTGATATCCACCTTATTGCTGACCAGGAAAAACATTTGCCGCACGAAACCTGGCATGTAGTACAACATAAACAAGGCAGGGTTAAGCCAACAGTGAAACTAAATTCTAATGTAATAATCAACAATGACCCGAGCTTAGAAAAAGAAGCAGATAACATGGGATCAAAAGCAACCGATAGCCCTTCTGCCCTCAAATGATCATACTTTTAGCCCAAATGATTTAATCAAAAGGCCAAACGATCATGCCTTCAGCTTAAACGATGTGCCTCAAAGGTCAAACGATCGTGCTTTTAGCCCAAACGATGTGCCTCAAAGGCCAAATGATTTAACCAAAAGGCCAAACGATCATGCCTTTAGCTCAAACGATGTAGCTCAAAGGCTAAACGATCATGCTTTTAGCCCAAACGGTGTGCCTCAAAGGCCAAACAATTGAGCTATCTTTTTCAAAACTGCACCCTTCTGGCTAAATACCGTTCTCGCTGAATTGGTTTACGCTTCAAACCTTTCCAACCTAAACCCAACAGGAGCGAAAATACTTTTTGGTTGCAGCAACCCTGATTGTCATGCTGAGGCACGAAGCATCTGCAACCGATGAAACAGATGCTTCGTGCCTCAGCATGACAGTACCCTCAAAAAGATTGAAGCAAATGGCGGGGCTGTACTTCCCGATGGAAAGCAGCACATGATTTTCCAAAAAAATGCTTTTTATCTTATATTGATAGGTTTAAAAAAAGTCGTCATCTCGTTCTGACCGCTATCGGAAGCAACATAGTGGAATGGAGAGATCTATCTCGAGTTAGATTTCTCGACTTCGTTGCACTACGCTCGAAATGACAGTAAGGCGGCAGGGGACATCGCTTAAAATAAAAAATCTGCAAGCCTTATGAAAATGAATTCATAAAACTTGCAGATGATCTATCTAAATAGATTGCTTCGTCGTGCCTCCTCGCAATGACGACCAGGAGCGGGGTTATGGCAATGGAAAGGAAAAAACCTTAAACCCTCTACCTTCCACCCTTCTACCTCACTAAGGTACGATCTCTTCTAAATAACTTTCAATCGGCGGACAAGCACAGATTAATGCCCTATCGCCGTGGCTATCGTTAACACGGCCAACAGAAGGCCAGAACTTGCGTTCTAACACATATGGAAGTGGAAACGCAGCTGTTTGACGGCTATATGCATGATCCCATTCGTTGGCAGTAATTACCGAAACCGTATGAGGAGCATTTTTTAATGGGTTATCTACTTTATCTAATATACCGTTTTCTACTTCCGTAATTTCCTTTTTAATGGCAATTAAGGCATCACAGAAACGGTCTAACTCATGTTTGGGCTCCGATTCAGTCGGCTCAACCATTAAAGTACCCGCAACCGGGAACGAAACTGTTGGCGCATGGAAACCATAATCCATTAAACGTTTAGCGATATCTGTAACTTCGATACCAAAAGCTTTGAACGAACGGCAGTCCAAAATCATTTCATGTGCACAACGGCCCTGAGCACCCGAATAAAGTACAGGGTAGTGTTGCTCTAAACGCGCTTTCATATAGTTTGCGTTTAAAATGGCATATTTAGTGGCATTGGTTAATCCTTCAGCACCCATCATGGCAATATAAGCATGAGAAATGATCAGGATTGAAGCAGAACCCCAAGGTGCAGATGAAACTGCAGAAATTGATTTTCCTTTATCAATATCAACCACAGCATGGCCTGGAAGATACGGAACCAGGTGTTTTGCAACACCGATTGGGCCCATACCCGGACCGCCACCACCGTGAGGGATACAGAAAGTTTTGTGTAAGTTTAAGTGGCAAACATCGGCACCGATATTGGCCGGGCTGGTTAAACCAACCTGCGCGTTCATGTTTGCACCATCCATGTAAACCTGTCCGCCATTAGCGTGAATGGTTTCGCAGATTTCGATAATGCTTTCTTCAAATACACCGTGCGTTGATGGATAGGTTACCATCAAACAAGACAGGTTATCTTTATGCAATTCTGCTTTGGCTTTTAAATCTTCAACATCGATATTACCGTTTTCTAAAGATTTAACCACCACTATTTTCATATCGGCCATGGCTGCAGAAGCAGGGTTTGTTCCGTGTGCCGAAGCTGGGATCAAGGCCACGTTACGGTGGAAATCGCCCCTATCGTGGTGATAAGCACGGATAACCATTAAACCAGCGTATTCGCCCTGGGCACCTGCATTTGGCTGTAAGCTCATGGCTGCAAAACCGGTAATTTCGCTTAACCATTTATCCAGTTCGTTAAAAACTGAGTAATAGCCCAATACCTGATCGGCAGGAGCAAATGGGTGTACACGGCCAAAGTGAGACCAGGTAACCGGAATCATCTCTGCAGTAGCATTTAATTTCATGGTACAGCTGCCCAAAGCAATCATTGAGTGGCAAAGCGATAAATCTTTTGCCTCTAATGATTTAATGTAACGCAACATTTCGTGTTCTGAATGGTGTGCGTTAAAAATTGGGTGTGTTAAATAAGCTGAGGTACGTTGTAGAGCCGTTGGGATAACTGTTTCTACATTTTCTACCACTTCAACCTGATCGGCTGCAATGGCTTTTACTTTAGCAAATATTTTGGCAATTAAAGCTACATCTTCGAATGTGCTGGTTTCATCAAATGAAATGGTGGCAACATTGCCAACATAGTTCAAGTTGATTTCGTTATCGATACATCCTGAGTGGATACCGCCTTTTAAATCGCCCAAATCGAAACGGATGGTATCGAAATAAGCTGAATTTAACTGCTCGAAGCCTAAACCTTTTAAAGTTGAAGCCAGGCTGATGGCTAAACCATGGGTACGTTCTGCAATTGCTTTTAATCCTTTCGGACCATGGTAAGCGGCATAAAAACCGGCCATAATGGCCAATAAAGCCTGTGCAGTACAGATGTTTGATGTTGCTTTATCTCTACGGATGTGCTGCTCGCGGGTTTGCAGGGCCATACGTAAAGCGTAATCGCCGTGGCTATCAATGGTTACACCAATAATACGGCCAGGGATGTTACGTTTATATTCTTCTTTAGTGGCAAAAAACGCAGCATGTGGTCCGCCAAAACCCATCGGGATACCTAAACGCTGGGTAGTACCTACAACAATATCAGCTCCCCACTCGCCCGGAGGCGTTAACAAGGTTAAGCTTAAAATATCTGCAGCTACAGTTAATTTAATATTTAGGCTGTGTAATGATGATGCAAAGGCCGCATAATCGAAAACCTCACCGTTTCCTGCCGGGTACTGAACAATTGCTCCGAAAAAATCTTCGGTGGCTACGAAGTCTAAATGACTTCCGATAACCAGTTCAATGCCGTATGGGTTGGCACGTGTTTTTAAGATATCTATAGTTTGAGCGAAAACAAGTTCTGATACGAAGAACTTTTTAGCTGCCTGGTTTTTACGCAAGCTGTATTGCATAAACATGGCTTCGGCAGCAGCAGTACCCTCATCCAATAAAGAGGCATTGGCAATTTCCATCCCGGTTAAATCGATAACCATGGTTTGGAAATTTAACAAAGCCTGTAAACGGCCCTGCGCAATTTCAGCCTGATATGGCGTGTATTGGGTATACCATCCCGGGTTTTCGAATACGTTACGTAAAATTACACCCGGGGTAATGGTATCGTAATAACCTTGACCGATAAAGCTTTTAAAAACTTTATTCAACAATGAAGTTTGTTTTAAAGCACCAAGATATTCAGTTTCTGATTTGGCTGCAGGCAAATTTAATGGCTGCTTTAACCTGATTGCCGATGGCACAGTTTGTTCAATCAGCTCATCAATAGAATTTACGCCAACAGTTTGCAACATTTCGGCTGTATCTGCCTCATTTGGTGCAATATGACGATTTTGAAAATCTTCCTTGTAATGGATATTTAAGCTCATGCGGTATGAATAATAAATTTGCGTGCAAAGGTAGCAAAAACGAAGCTGTATTTCACTATCAATCAGTGTAAAAAAGGTGTCTTATTTATCGTTAAAAGCGACAAAACAGGTAGATTTTATTCATGAATATAAAGACAAACGTTTGTTCATTTTGAATGGATTTTGCAGATTATTCGGAAAGCAATAAAGGTTCTGAAATTAAAATCTGTTATTGCGATATCATTCAATCTTTTTTCTATTTCATATGCCTAACCAAAACCTGTTGAAGCGTAAAATATAAGCTACCTAGGAGAAGAAAAAAATCAATTTTCATACATTTGGATAGCACTTACTTACCACTTGCTTTATTTATGCCAATACCTAAAAATAACGTTGCGCTTCTTGTTCATGCCTGCGACCGTTATGAATTTCTTTATAAGGGCTTTGATTTTACTTTTTCGGAGAACTGGGATTTTAAGATCCCCTGCAACTATTATTTTGCCACAGAAGTAAAAGAAGCAACGGTAACGGGTTTTACGAATATTAAATCGGGCAAAGGCGAATGGGCCGACCGCCTGGTAACGCTATTAAATAATTTAGACGAAGAATACATACTTTACTTCCAGGAAGATATGTGGCTAAGCAAGCCGGTAAACCCTGGTTTTCTTAGTGTCCTGTTCGAAAAGGCCATTCAAAACAATTGGCAGCAGGTTAAACTCCACAGCTCTGATGTATACAAAACCAAAGAAACAGCTGATTTTATAGAAGGTTTTAATATTGCAGAGCTGGATAACGAGGCATCTCTTTTTTTAATGTCGCACCAGATCACCCTCTGGAAAAAAGATTTCCTGCTCGCCCAGCTCCATAAAAAAGAACACCCATGGCGGAATGAACGCAAAGGCACTAAAAGGTTAAAAAAATTGAATCCTTTAATTTTACATGCCGATTGCTTTGCAGAAAACGGCGCAGTAGCAATAAACAACAATAAAAACCCTTCCAACCGTAGCGAATATTTTGCCGTTTCATTTAACAGTACCTTAAATCAGAATGCACCAAGGTTTATCGAGAGGTTAAACTCAGGTAGTCCTGCTCAAAAAGAATACGCCACAGAACTGCAAAACCATTACAACAATAACCTAACCCACGATGGCAGGGAAAGGCCTAAAAAGGAAGATTTATTCAAAAAGGTTAAAAACTTTATTGGAAAAAGGTTAGGCCATTAATCTTGGCACATTTTATTTTGGAAAGAGCAATGACAGTGTTAAAGTTTAGGTTTGCTCCCGCCATCCGCTGCAATCTTTTGGCCGTTTTTCGCTACACTCAGCACCATAGCCAAAAGGGTTTTCGCTTCTGTCGGGTTTGAAAACACAGGACATTATAAGAAACACAGATTACAGGCGCAATAAGTGCCCGCTTTTATTTTTAGTCTTTCAGCTTTAGTCTTCTATCCTACTTCTGAACCTTCCAGCCTTCATCTTTACTCAGTTTTAATTTATAGGTCTTAGTAATGAAGTTGCTGTTTTTGTTCGCGTCTTTATCAAAAGGCTCAAAATCTGTAGTGGTCATTTTAAGCGATACCGTAACTTTCGCCGTACTGGAGTTTACCTGCGCAAAATCAACAGGTTTTTCGTCCGACAGTACATATTCTACAACTTTAACCGTAGCCCTGTCGCCATCCTGTTTCAAAACCAAAGGACTAGCCTTATCGGTTAGCGTAATCTGATAAACAAAGCTGCTATCTTTCGATAAGAATTTTTTCTTGGCTTCTTTTAAGCTTAAAGAAACTAAACCTTTACTGGCCAAAGATTTGTATTTCCCCAATTCGAACATATCGTTGGTACTGTTGAATTTCATCTCTCCAAACTTAAAACGGGTTGTTTTATATTCGGGATTGGCTTTTAGGTAATCGGTAATTACCTCAGCAGCCTCATCCTGATTGATGGTGGTTTTGGTTTTACATGCGGCTAAACTGATCACTATTAACGATAATATATAGATGGTAATTTTTTTCATGGTAATTGGGTTATAATTTAAAGGTATTTATTTTTTCTGAAAAGTCAGAGGCCGGGAGTCCGAAAGTCGGAAGCTAGAGCTAAATGGAAAATGTTAAATGGAAAACGGGATTGATTTCAGGAAGCCTCGGAGCAAAAACTATTCAAATACTTTGCGATTCGCCCCCTAAACCCTCTACCTTCTACCTTTCTTCAAATATTTTAAATTTGGCAAAACCATAGCCGATAAAATTACCACAACGCCAACCCACCTTAAAAATGATACCTGCTCCTGAAGCACAAAACCGGCCATCATTACTGCAACTGGCAATTCTGCAGCACTTAATATGGAACTTATTGCCGTTCCGATCCTGGGCACTCCCTCAGCGTAGAACAAAGGTGGAATTACGGTGCCAAAAATGGAAATAATCAATCCCCACTTTAATAAACTTCCGCCTAAAGCTCCGTTAAACAAAAAGGCCGGCGGAAAAATCACAAAAATCAGGATACAGGCACCTGTTATCATGAGAGCACTTTTATGAAAGGGTGCATATTCATTTCCAATCCTGCCACTGAGCAACAGAAAGCCCGCATAACAGATGGCGGCCAGTAAGCCAAAACCGATCCCTTTTAAATTCATGCTTCCGATGCTCGTTTCTACCATCCCGCTGGCCAGAACTGTTCCGCCCAAAACCAAAACAATGGCCAAAAGCTGTAAACCGGTTGGTTTCTTTTTAAAAATGAGGTACTCCATTAAAATACTCATCCAGATAAACTGCATCAACAGGATAATGGCCACCGAATTAGGCACAAGCTTTACGCATTGATAATAAAAAATGCTTACCAAACCCGTGCAGGTTCCGGCAATTACCATTTTCCACCAGGGCGTTTTAACCGAAACGGATTTAGCTTTATAACCAGCGGTTCTGCTTTGAAAAAAAAACAGCACCCATAAAATTACTGCCCCGAAAAAGGCCTGGGCACCTGTAACATCACCCAAAGTATAACCTTCATGATATGCCAGTTTAACAAAGGTGGAAAGGATACCAAAACTGCAGGCACCAAAAAAAACAAGGAGAATTCCCTTTAACATAGATAAAAGTTAAAAGCAGAAAGAATAAAGCTTTGATCTTTAAGCTTTAGTCTTTCGGCCCATTAAGCCAATTGTTGCAAATATTTCTGAACGGTTGTTTCTAGGCCTAAATAAAGTGCATCGCTGATCAGTGCATGGCCTATGGAAACTTCTAACAGGCCCGGGATACTCTGTGCAAAATAATGCAGGTTATGTAAATCCAGGTCGTGACCGGCGTTAATACCCAAACCCAATGTATTGGCATGATGAGCCGCAGCAATATAACTAACAATTGCCTTCTCACGGTCGGCAAAATAGTTGTGCGCATAAGCTTCTGTATAGAGTTCAATCCGGTCTGTTCCTGTTTCTGCTGCGCCCTCAACCATTTCTACCAGCGGATCTACAAAAATCGAAACACGAATGCCTTCCTTTTGAAAAACAGCGACCATCTCCTTAAGGTAATCTTTATGTTTAATGGTATCCCAACCGTGGTTAGAAGTAATCTGGCCTTCGGCATCGGGCACCAAAGTTACCTGTGCAGGTTTGTTGGCCAAAACAAGATCGACAAATTTATCTTCCTTACAGTTTCCTTCGATGTTAAATTCTGTTGCAATTACCGCCTTTAAATCATAAACATCCTGGTAACGGATATGGCGTTCATCAGGCCGTGGATGCACGGTAATTCCCTGCGCACCGAAACGCTCACAATCTAATGCAACCTTAACCAGATCAGGATTATTGCCCCCGCGACTGTTGCGGAGTGTAGCGATTTTATTGATATTAACCGATAACTTTGTCATAAAGCAAAGATAAGGCTTTGCCCTTGTTTATCTTAAACGTTGAAAAAATTTGACTTTTTTTTGCTCATATTTGCTTCTTGTAAATGAATTTAAAAGATACAACCCTATATAAATTCCTGATCGTGTTACTCGTTATCGCGGGTATCCCTGCACTTTTTGGTGGCGTAATGGAACCAGATGGCGCATTATACGCCTCCATGTCTAAAAACATCATTATTTTTAAAGATTGGTTTAATCTTTATGGCCGCGGGGCCGACTGGCTGGATAAACCTCACTTAACATTTTGGATTTCTGCAGCATCTTTTAAAATTTTTGGCATTTCATCCTTTGCTTACAAATTACCCTCATTTTTATTCGGATTACTCGGTGCAGGCTATTTGTACCGTTTGGCAAAAGATATATACGATGAAAAAACCGGGTTAATCAGCGCGGTGATCTTTTTAAGTGCCTTGCATATCATCACTTCTACTTTTGATGTTAGGGCCGAAATTTACATTACCACCTTCACATTGGCCGCTATTTACCATTATTATAAAGCACAACAAAATTCCATCTGGCACCTGGTGGCAGGTTCGTTTTTTGCTGCCTGTGCAATATTGATTAAAGGCATTTTTGTTCTGATTCCCGTTTTTGCAGGTTTTATTATTTATTGGCTCTTTACAAAACAGTATAAACAACTGATCAGGCCAAAATGGTATATCGCCATTCTTTTAATTTTTGTTTTTATTATACCCGAACTGTATTCCCTCTACACGCAATTTGACCTGCACCCCGAAAAAATTGTTTTCGAAAGAACAGGTGTATCGGGATTAAAGTTCTTTTTCTGGGATAGCCAGTTTGGGCGGTTCTTCAATAATGGGCCAATTAAGGGAAAAGGAGATATTTCATTTTTCCTTCACACTACGCTTTGGGCATTCCTCCCTTGGTCTATATTATTTTATACTGCTGTTGTAAATCTGTTTAAAAGAAAAAACAGGGTTGATTTAGCTCCCGAAAGTATATTGACCTGGGCAAGCGCAGCAGTTACTTTCCTGATCTTTTCACTTTCCAAATTTCAGCTGCCGCACTATATACTGATCATTTTCCCCCAGTTTTCGATTATAACAGCACTGTACCTCAGAAAACTTAACGCAAAGGGATTAAAAATCTTCTTTATTGTCCAAAATATCCTGTCTGTTTTAGTTATTGCCCTGCTTTCTGCGCTGGCCTACTTCTTCGGATTTGAAAACCCTTATTTGATTACCGCCATCCTGATCGTAATTTTTATCTTTTCTTTGGTATTGTTTAAAGGCATTTTATTGGAAACGATCATTGCAAGAAGTACATTTATATCTGTTGGGTTGATGGTATTTCTCTTCGTTTTCTTTTATCCTGCTCTTTTAAAATACCAATCGGGCATGCAGGCGGGCAATTGGTTAAAGCAAAATTATCCTACAGCGAAACCCGCTGTATTAAATTATATAGATGCATTTTCTTTTGACTTTTACGCACCCGGAGAAGTTAAATACCTGCACAGTTACGCTGATCTCGACAAATCGAAACACTTAAAAGATCTGGTTGTTTATATTCCGGAACAGGAACTTGCCAAATTACAAAGCGAATACCATGCTGAAGTGTTAAAATCGTTTGAATATTTCCATACCACCAAGCTAACTGGTAAATTTCTAAATAAAAAAACGCGCCCTCAGGTTTTAGAACACTTCTATCTGGTTAAAATACATTAAAAATGGGTTTATTCTTCCGCATCTTAAAATTTGGGTTAACAGGTTTCCTTGGTATGGCAATAGATTTTGGTGCCACATGGTTATGTAAAGAGAAGATTAAAATAAACAAATACATTGCAAATGCCATTGGATTTACACTTGCCGTGACCAATAATTACCTCATTAACCGCATCTGGACTTTTGAGAGCACCAATACGCATTGGGCAACTGAATTCAGTAAATTTTTGGTAGTGAGTTTAATTGGCCTAGGGTTAAATACCTTTATCATTTATCTGTTTCACCAACGCAAAAACGGAACAAACTTTTACGTGGCCAAGTTTTTTGCCATTGTAATCGTTTTTGTATGGAATTTCCTGGCGAACATGTTGTTTACTTTCAGGTAGTTTTAATGGTGCTTATGAGATAGATGCTGAAACAAGTTCAGAATAACGATTGACTTAGAAAACTTAATTAGGCAACTTGCACTGACTAATGAACGAAGAACCAATGAACTAATGACTATTTAACTAACGTTTTTGCCGATAAAATAGAATACAACCAGCCATACTAATCCTTTGATCAGGAAGAATAGAAAGCCAACCAGGCCTACCCGCTTAAACCATAATTTTACCTTTTCTTTATTCATTGGGATGTTTTGTAAAGATAAATGATTTGAGTTAAATTAGAAAGATTTTAAATAAGGAAATATGAAGCTATCTAAGCCTGCGCTCCTCACTGTATTTTCGCTATGCATCTTTAACATGATGGCCCTTGCGCAAAATTTCAATGACATCAAAAAATATCGGGTAAATTATGCCTTAGCTAGGATAAGCAGTAAAACCTCTCTCAAAAACATTAGCCTCGATCCTAATAACATTGAAGGAATAGATGCTTTATTAGCCATTAGAAGCTTTACAGCCAATGGTCAGAAGTATATCCTATTGGTTAATCCAAACAGTTTGAATTCCAAAATAGATTTCGCCAATAAATATACTTTAAGCAGTCTGCAATATTCGAATGTACTGGCCATTTTCAAAAACACTTCATACGTTAAATCTATAGAAGCGGCGGCCGCTAAAGATTTGCAGCTTCAGAACGCAGGGATCGATCATGCCATTCCGAACGAGAAAGGAATTACCTTAACTATTGATCTTTGTCCGTCGCATAAAGCTTTAGACCGGATTATCTTCCAGTCTGTTTTTGATGAATTTAAAAAAATAGAACAACCTGCTCCGCTAGCCATCTCAGTTTCGGGCAAATGGATGCTGAAACACCAGGACGACCTGAACTGGCTGAAGAGTTTGGTAGAGAAAAAGGAACTCAATATTACATGGGTAAACCACACCTATAACCATGAGGTAAATAAGCTGCCTTTAGCCGAAAACTTTCTGCTGGCACTTGGAACCAATTTAGATGTAGAAGTATTGGAGAATGAAAAACTGATGTTAAAAAATGGCTTAACCCCTTCTGTTTTTTTCCGTTTCCCAGGTTTGGTATCAGATAAAACGATTGTAGAAAGAATTGAAGATTACGGATTAATTCCTGTTGGAAGCGATGCCTGGCTTGCCAAAGGCCAACAGCCAAACGCGGGCAGTATCGTTTTGATCCATGGTAACGGAAATGAGGAAATCGGGGTTAAAGATTTCATCCAGTTATTAAAAACCAAACAGGCTGATGTAAAAAATAAACAATGGCTTCTTTTTGACTTAAGGCAGGGTTTGGAAAGGGAATTTGAATAATTTTACATTTAACCGCAAAGGACACAAAGTTGGTTGCGTATTTTCAGCCTCCGGGCTTCGGTCCTCTGACTCCGGACTCCCGACTTTTTTATTTTTTAACCGGTAGTAATTTTATCGAAGTTGCCTTAAAACGGTTATTTACAATTTCGCCGCTCACCTCTGCTTTACTTACCGCGTTACAGAAACCATGTTCGCCATGTGCATCGCCAAAATCATCAATACCTTTGCCATCTACAAAATAAGGCTTGCCATCAATTTTAACGGCTAATTCGCAATCTTTACCTTTCATTTTAAACTGGCACTCGCCACAGGCGATATCAACTACCTGTTTGGTGATTACTTTTGTTGACGTAGCTTTTTGAGGTGCGGTTTGGGCCTTTACCGAAACTGCAGCCGTAGCAATGATTAGCGCAAATATTAACTTTTTCATTGTTTGTGTTTTTTCAAATATAACGAAAACCAGCAGTTTTTAAAACGGCGCAGCCCTCAATGAGGCCTATGGAAATATCAAGCAACCCGAATTAAACCGCGAGGTCTGATCTAAAACGGTGGGGTTTGCGTTAGGGACTGTAAGGGTTCAGTGCCGATCTTCCATCGGTACCGAAGCGCAGTGTAGCCCTGAAAAGCCCGATCCTTCCCCGTTTTCACGGGATTGGGGAACGCCCATATCAATATAAATTACCCCTAAACAAATCCTGAAATAAATTCAGGATGACGTTACGTATTAAAAAAACCTCGCAGGTTTTAAAAACCTGCGAGGTTTGACGACAAAAAATATCGACTTCAGACTCACGACTGAAGACTCTGAACTAGTATCTGTAAGTATCTGCTTTAAACGGACCTTCTACCGGCACACCGATATAATCAGCCTGGTGCTGATCTAAAACATCTAATTCTACACCGATTTTTTCTAAGTGTAAACGGGCAACTTTTTCGTCTAAATGCTTAGGCAAAGTATATACTTTGTTTTCGTAAGCAGCAGTGTTGGTCCAAAGCTCTAATTGAGCCAAAGTTTGGTTGGTAAATGAGTTACTCATTACAAAACTTGGGTGACCAGTTGCACAGCCTAAGTTAACCAAACGGCCTTCGGCCAAAATGATAACATCTTTACCGTCGATGGTGTATTTATCAACCTGAGGTTTAATTTCAACTTTAGTATCGCCATAAGCACCGTTTAACCAAGCCATATCGATTTCGTTATCGAAGTGACCGATGTTACAAACAATTGCTTTATCTTTTAATGCCCTGAAATGTTGTTCGCGAACAATATCACAGTTACCGGTTGTGGTTACAACAATATCAGCCTCTTTAATTGCAGTAGCTAATTTTTTAACTTCGTAACCTTCCATTGCAGCCTGTAAAGCACAGATTGGATCAATTTCTGTTACAATAACTCGTACACCCTGTGAGCTTAACGATTCTGCAGAACCTTTACCCACATCGCCATAACCACAAACAACAGCAACTTTACCGGCCATCATTACATCAGTAGCGCGACGGATCGCATCTACCAACGATTCGCGGCAACCGTATTTGTTATCGAATTTCGATTTGGTAACCGAGTCGTTAACGTTAATTGCAGGAGTATGCAATGTGCCGTTTTTCATTCTTTCGTACAAACGGTGAACACCGGTAGTGGTTTCTTCTGATAAACCTTTAATAGCCGCAATCAGTTCAGGGAACCTGTCGAAAACCATGTTGGTTAAATCGCCGCCATCATCCAAAATCATGTTTAATGGTTGTTGCTCCGGACCGAAGTGTAAAGTTTGCTCAATACACCAGTCGAATTCTTCTTCGTTTAAGCCTTTCCAAGCGTAAACCTGAATACCAGCAGCAGCAATTGCAGCAGCAGCGTGATCTTGTGTTGAGAAAATATTGCAAGATGACCAGGTAACTTCAGCACCCAGTGCAGTTAATGTTTCGATTAATACAGCCGTTTGGATGGTCATATGCAGACAGCCTGCAATACGCGCACCTTTTAATGGTTGTGATGGACCGAATTCTTTACGTAAACTCATTAAACCTGGCATTTCTGCTTCGGCTAATCCGATTTCTTTACGGCCCCATTCTGCCAGTGAAATGTCCTTAACTTTGTAAGGGATATAAGAAGTCTCTACTGATGACATAATTATTTGTTTTAAAATGAAATGCAAAGTTACGGCATAGCTTTGTCAAACCCAAATAATTAAAGGTGCAAGGCGGTTGGAAGATTGTAAAAACTATCAGGCGTTTAGCCAATGTCATTATTCCGAACAAAAAGCAAAAATCAGACCGATACGGTATTGATCTGAACAGCAAAAACAACAGCATTTGGGCCAGGTTCTGCCCTGCCATCCACTGTAGTCCCGAATTTCAATCGGGAGCTGCCGTTCCTGTCAGGTATAAAAAACATAAAACTGTGTTCCATTTGTAAAGCAGAGCACAACACGAAATAAAAATTGATATCCAGCTAATTAATTCTTAAATTGTTATAACCAAATTAAACTTTATGAAAAGCGTAAAACATTTATTAGATACCAAGCAGGTACGGATTATCTCGGTATCGGAAAATATTTCTGTTTTAGAGGCCTTAAAAGTAATGACAGAAAAAAACATCAGCGCAGTATTGGTAATGGAAGATGAACAACTTCGTGGCATTTTTACAGAACGCGATTATGCCAGGAAAATCATCCTCCAAGGGAAATCATCAAAAGATACCTTGATTAAAGAAGCCATGACGGCCAATCCGATCGCTATTAATTTAAGCGACAGTATTGATTATTGCATGGAACTGATGACCGACAAACATATCCGCCATTTGCCCGTTGTAGAAAACGGTGAGGTAAAAGGAATGGTTTCAATCGGTGATGTGGTAAAATTTATCATTGCCGACCAAAAACAGACCATTTCACAGCTTGAAAGTTACATTAGCGGATAGTATGGTTTGGTGGGCCACCAACTATTAGTTGATTTTTAAGCTTTCGCCATAACTTTCTCTTCTGTTTTACCGGCCTGCTGCATTTCCAGTTTTCCGTTGTACTGGGCACCCAGTTCAATTTCGAGGGCATCAGTTTTAATGTCGCCATTTACTTTGCCTGTCTTTTTTATTTCGAGGTTCTGGCTTTTCACATTGCCGTTAACTGTTCCATAAATAATAGCTGAAGCCGTTTGGATATCGCCTTTAATCATTCCTTTTTCGCCCAAAACAATCCCACCTTCAACATTTACGTTTCCAATTACAGTTCCATCGATCCTTACAACGGCTTTTCCCTTTAATTCGCCTGTTATGGTAAATCCAAGGCCAATAATAGTAGAAATTTCCTGTTGGTTTAAATCTTTAATCTGGTTGTTTTTCTTGAACATGGTTCTATAAGGTTAAAAAGGATCTTGGATTGATTACTTTGCCATTTTTATGCACTTCGTAGTGTAAATGCGGACCAGTTGAGCGGCCCGTAGAGCCTGCCTTGCCAATATTGTTGCCAGCAATTACGTCTTCGCCAACTTCGACCATAATTTTAGATAAATGGCCATAATACGTTTCAAAGCCATTGCCGTGTTTAATTACGATGCAATTACCATAACCGCCACGTTTTCCGGCATAAATTACCTTACCGTTTGCGGTACATTTAATCAGGTCGCCATAATTTGCCCTGATATCGAGCCCTTTGTGTGTTTCCACGTTTTCGCCACTGAAGGGATTTTCACGATGACCGTATCCGGATGTAATGGTTCCTAAATGCGGATATCCCATTGGCGTGTAGGCTACGTTATAAGCGATCTTACTTAGGTAGTTGTCGTAAAATTCGCCGATCTCTTCTGCAGATAAAATATCATCGCTCTGCTCGCCGCCTTCATTACCGGTTAAAATAGGTTTTAGTCCTCTGGCTTTTAAATACTTATTGATGGTGAGGAGTTTTTTATCTATTGATTGATAGTGTTTCTTAAGAGAAGAGGTATCGATAATTGACAGCTTATCTTTACTCTTTAAAAGTGCCAGTTCGACTTTACGTTTAGCCGATTCTACATCTGAGTTACTACGGATCAGATAAAAGATGCTTGATACAAGGATCAGGAACAATCCTAAAAGGCCTAAAATGTACTTTTTCCAATGTACGATGTAAGCTGTTGGAACTTGGATGGGTTTGCTTGAACTTTGATTTTTATTTACAAAAATTACGGTCGTTTTATTCCGTTTTCTGTTCATTATTACTCATATTTTTTGTTTGGGACCAAAACAAATATATGATTAACAAGCACATAGTCAAAAACTAAATTTAAGCTTAACACTCCAGGGAATAAATATAATAAGCCGTTAACAGCTAATTAACCTGTGCCAGGCGGCCTATCTCAGCTTAAATATGGGTATGTAACATTTAAGTGTGTTTCGATACTAGCATTAGCGCAGCACAAAATATTTTAATGAAAAGATTTCTCCACTACCGTCGAAAGGACAGTTATAATTAACAAAGAAACCTATATAATCCCTAAATCGGTGTAATCAAATCCCCGATTATTTCCATCTCCACTCACCAGCAATACTCAAGGGTTCCTTTAAGTTTTGAGATTCTAAGAAAGCTCTTAATTCTTCTTCGCCCTGCACGCCCACCGGAATTTTCGGGGTATTGGCTAAGGCATACGTTAACATCGCGCTGTAACGAACGGTGTTTTTCAGTTCCTGTTCATCAACCAGCTTAAAGCTATCGCCATCTGAGTGATAAAACGGGCCAGAGTTATTCGGCAGTTTACCACCAAAACCACCGCCTGTAGGAATACCCTCTAACATAAAGGGCTGATGATCGCTGTGTAAACCTGCACCTGCATTGAACAGATTTTTAAACCCGGTATCAATTTTAACGATATCGGCTCCCCAAGTGGTAAACAGATCTTTCATTTCCGAACGTGATGTTGAAAAACCTTTCGGGTCGTTGGTCATGTCGTAGTTTAACATAAACTTTACCTGACTTAATGTTTTGTCTTTTTTAGCCTGGTCGATATATGCTTTAGAGCCAAGCAAACCTTGCTCCTCTCCCATAAAAAGCACAAATTCTACTGTACGTTTGGTTTTTAAATTCAGCTTTTTAAAGGTGCGGGCCATATCCATAATGGCAAAAGAGCCAATTCCATTGTCGATGGCACCAGTTGCCAAATCCCAGCTATCTAAATGCCCGCCAACTACAATTTTATCTTTAGGCAATTCAGTTCCTTTAAAAGTAGCCACCACATTCCGGGCTTTAATCAGACCAGAGAAATTGGTCATGGCAATATGTGCAACCTGTGGTTGAGATTTAATTTTTTCTTTTAGTGCGGTACCATCTTCTAAACCGATACAAACTGCGGGAATTGGAATTAATTTACCTGTTACAGAGGCTGTTCCGGTTAAAAGCACACCATCTTTTACGGTATTAATAATAATTACACCTATAGCCCCATACTTAGTTGCAATGGCTGTCTTTTCTGAGCGGTGTAAGGATTTGGTTCCTGCTGGCGATCCCGGCAATACGCCCAGGTAAATGAGGGCAACTTTTCCTTTAAACTTTTCCGGATTGGCCTGATAATCGGCTTCCAATCCATTACCAGCATCAACTATGTCGGCCGTAATATCTGCCTTTACAGGTGAATGTGCGAGCGTAACCGCTTTCATCTTAACCAGGTTATTTTTATCGGCACCAATATCTACGCTAATGGTTTTTCTGGCCCAGCTTTCCACCTCAAAAGGCTGAAATTTAACATCGCAGCCATATGATTTTAACAGATCAAAAGCGTACTGCTCTGCCTTTGCCCCATTAGCCGAACCAGTTAAACGGTGACCGATGGTTTCGGTTTCATATTTAAGGTTTTGGTAGGCTTTAGAATTTTGTTGAACATCGGTGTTGATTCTGGCAAAAATATCGCCGAACTTATCCTGTGCATTTACAAAGAAAGAGGTACAAAGCAGCGCCGCAGAGAAAAGGTATTTCATTAGGTTTAGTTTATCTGCTGAAAGTACAAATTTTAGCCTGGGAATACTAGCTGTAACGTATATTTTGCTTTGGATAGGAACTTACTCAATAAAAAAGTTCGTCCTTGCGAGAAGGATTTTTCAGCCGACGAAGCAATCTTACGACGATCGCTAGTAGCATGAGCATTAAGATTGCTTCGTGCCTCGCAATGACGACTCTCCGCAGCCTTATCGCGCAATAAAAGATTCTTCGCTGCGCTTAGAATGACAAACAACTAAGGTTTTATATGCGCCTTTTTCTTCGGGAAAACCAACGAGGCCACAATACTGATTACCAGGATACTCAGAATCACAATCAGCGAATGCTCTGTGGTAAAGCCCCATTTCTCGAGGTAAGTATGGCCCAGCATTTTAACACCGATAAATGCCAGTAATATGGCCAGTCCGGTTTTTAAATAATGGAATTTATGGATAATATTTACCAGTAAAAAGAACATGGAACGTAAGCCCATGATGGCAAAAATATTGGAGAAGAATACAATATAAGGATCTTTGGTAACCGCAAAAATAGCCGGGATAGAATCTACCGCAAACAGCAGATCGGTAAACTCAACAATTAAAAGCACCAAAAACAAAGGCGTAACCAAGGTTTTATGGTCGATTTTTACGAAGAACTTTTTACCCTCATATTTAGGGTGGATAGAAAATATTTTCGATGCCCATTTCACTACCGGGTGGTTTTCGGGATCAATTTTCTCATCTTCCTCTTTGCTAAAAAACATTTTAATTCCGGTAAAAACAAGAAAGGCACCGAAAAGATAGAGTATCCAGGCAAACTTTGTAATCAGTGCAGCACCCACAAAAATAAAGATGAAACGCATCACAATAGCGCCTAAAATGCCCCAGAACAATACGCGGTGGTAATACTTTTCTTCAACAGCAAATGCAGAGAAAACCAGTACAATTACAAAGATATTATCAACCGAAAGCGCGTACTCGATAACATAACCTGTTAAAAACTCGAGACCCAGATTCTGCTTATAAACGGCCAAACTTCCATCAAAATCGCCAGGGAGCAGCTTAATGTGGTGCTGATGTTTGGTTACAATCTCCTGAAGATGGGCAAAATCTTTTATTCCATGCAGCTGGTGCCCCTCGGTTAATAGGATAAAATAAAAACCAATGGCCAGGGCAACCATGATCAAACTCATTACTCCAGCCTGTTTTAAGCTCACAACATGTTCTTTCCGACTAAAAAGACCGAGGTCTAAAGCCAGGATAAGTACAATAAAAAGAAGAAAACCTAAGCTGAAAAGTAATTCGTTACCCATTATTTTTTACGTTCAGTGGTGTACAGTACAAGCTGTTCTAAACCGGTGCGTGCTTCGCCTGCGTTAAAACTGTGCAAAATATCAAACGCTTCTTTCTGATATTCGAGCATTTTCTGATTGGCGTAATACACCCCTTCGTGTGTATTTACAAAATCAATAATCTGCTGAATTTTAACAGGATCATCCTGGTGGTTTTTCACCAGATTGATGATCTTTTTACGCTCAGCTTTATCGGCCTTGTTTAATGCATAAATTAAAGGCAAGGTTACTTTCTTCTCTTTAATATCTATGCCCAAGGGTTTGCCAACATCATCTGTTCCGAAATCGAAAGTATCGTCTTTAATCTGAAAAGCAATGCCAACTTTTTCACCAAACAGGCGCATTTTTTCTATTGTTTCATCATCCGCACCTGCCGAGGCAGCACCCGCAGCACAACAGGAAGCAATTAATGAGGCGGTTTTCTGCCGGATGACATCAAAATACAAATCTTCCGAAATATCCATCCTCCGCACCTTTTCTACCTGCAGCAGTTCGCCTTCACTCATCTGTTTCACCGCCTCAGATACAATCTGTAACAAACGGTGCTCGTTATTGTTTACCGAAAGCAGCAATCCTTTGGCCAGCAGGTAATCGCCAACCAAAACGGCAATCTTGTTTTTCCACAAAGCATTGATAGAGAAAAAGCCACGGCGTTCGTAGGCATTGTCCACCACATCATCGTGTACCAAAGTAGCCGTATGTAAAAGCTCTACCAAGGCGGCTCCGCGATGGGTTGATTCCGTAATTCCACCGCATAATTTAGCTGCAAAAAATACGAACATCGGCCGCATCTGTTTGCCTTTTTGCTTTACAATATAGTGGGTAATCCTATCCAGCAACGGTGCGTCGCTATGCATAGATTCCTTAAAGGTTTTTTCAAACGCTTTAATATCAGCTGCAATAGGTGTTTTTATCTGTTCGATTCCCGGCATTAAGTCGAAAAATTTTGATTGCAAACTTAAGCTAATTTCCCATAAATAGGTAATATACAAGCGTAATATTAAGGATTTGAAAAGCAAGGGCAGCAATCTTTAACACCTTTTGTTCCTGCTGTTGCCCATAGTCCGCGCCCTCATGCTTCGGGCTGTGGGCTATTTGGCGCCTTCAGGTTTATGATGATGGGCCAGTGCAGGCAAAAACCCCTCAAATGCGATAATTAATTCTGTAAAAACATTAGCATTATTTAAATTCAAATTTTACATTTAAACCAATATTATCACCACAGATGAAAAAACGCTACAAAGTGATTATTGGCCTTTCTGCATTAATTGTTGCTGGTTATTTATTAGGCCCAAAACCTAAAAAACCGCAATACAATGAAGAGCTTACCGAAGTTCCGGAGCTCGATGATTTAGACCGCTATGTATCCAGTATCGAATCGATGCACAAGATAAAACCGGGCAATGAGGCTGAAATCATCTGGGCCGATAGCATTCATCAGCAAACCGAATATGCCATTGTGTACCTGCATGGTTTTTCGGCTTCAAAAACAGAAGGCAACCCCGTATACTTAAATTTAGCCAAAGAATTAAATGCCAATCTGTACCTGGCCCGCCTGGCCGACCATGGTATCGATACCCTGGCGCCCATGCAATATTTCACTGCCGACCGCCTTTGGGAAACCAGCAAACAAGCTTATGCCATTGGCAAAAAACTGGGCAAAAAGGTCATTTTGGTGGGTACCTCTACCGGCGGAACGGTTGCCTTAAAATTAGCGGCTACTTATCCCGAAATCAATAGCCTTATTTTACTGTCGCCGAATGTAGCCATTAACGATAAAAACGCATGGCTTTTAAACAATCCATGGGGTTTGCAGATTGCCAGAAAAGTAGTTGGAGGCGATGAACGTAAGGTAGACGACCGTACCGATGAATACAAAAAATACTGGTATACCAATTACCGCCTCGAATCGTTGGTAGAGCTCGAAGAATTTATTGAGAGCAGCATGGTAAAAACAACTTTCCAAAAGGTTAAACAGCCTGTTTTAATGCTATATTATTACAAAAATGAACTCGAGCAAGATCCCGTAGTGCGCGTAGATGCCATGCTAAAAATGTTTACTGAGCTTGGTACTTCAGATCATTTAAAAAGAAAAGTAGCTATACCAAATGCAGGCAACCACGTAATGGGTTCGTATATTACTTCGAAAGATTTACCTGGGGTAGAAGCAGCTATTGAAAATTTTGTACGGAATACTTTAAAGATTCCAGTTCTTTATCATTAATCACGTGTCGTCACCCTGAATTTATTTCAGGGTCTATGTTGCAAGGCAGATGCTTAAATATCCAGCACAACGACCAAAACTATCTAAACCTCGCTCAAGATGAAAAACCTCAAACTACTACTCATAGAAGCTGCATGGCTTTTGGGCTGTGTGGCAATACCATACAGCATATTCTTTATCATTTTAGGGAATCTCGGTCTGGATATTAACCTTCACGATACCTATTTCGTATTCGACCGCCAGCATTTACTGATTTGGGTTTCTACTATTTTTGCATTCCCGCTGTACTTTATCAAAGAAATCAGACATTCTTTTAACCGCAAAATTCCTTTTATAATTTTTGTAATTCTTGGCTTTAGTTTCGTGGCATTAATTGTTAAATCAAGTCCTTTTTTATCTAACAATTATTCTTCAGCCAATCACGGATGGACAATTTACCCACCTTTATCACTTCAGGCAAAGTCGACCCCAGATATATTACCCGAAGAAGGATTCTTTTCTTCTCTTTTAACTCCAATCAATGTACTATCGGCAATCCAAATTTTGATCGTTGCATTAATGCTGTTTGCGGCTTATAAATTTGGAAAACGTAAAAATTAGCTAAGGGAAATTGTAAAGAAATTGATCTATATAAATTTTGTCAGTCTCATTAACGCTCAAATGAAAAACAAACCATTGTTACAAGAAATTTTATGGCTTACAGGCTGTATTTCAATTAGTTTAATTATTGGATTGTGCTTATTTGGAAAAACTCTTTTTAGCGATTCCATCGATATCAATCTTCACAACACGTATTTCGTGATTAAAAAGCAGCATTTACTGATATGCTTTTTTAATGTTATTACCTTTTTCGTCTACTATTTTAAAGAATTCAAACATGCATTTTGCAGAAAAATTCAACGCTCATTTATTTTCTTTTTGGGTTTTGTTTTAATCCTACTTGCATCATTGGCAGTACAGCTTCTACCTTTCTTTAACCCATACCATAACATTAATGGCTGGACGGTTTACCCACCATTGTCGATACAGCCAGAAATCAATCAATACGAACAAAACTTTATTATTTTAACGATCGTATCTAAAGCAGTACTTATACTTCAAATCGCAGTAGTAACAATGATGCTATCTGTAACTTATAAATGGGGCAAATCGAGGAATAAATAATTAGTAGCTAATTGCCAATTATTGGATTTTTGAATTTATTACCTATGTTGTAGCAAATTTAACCTAATGAAACTCTTTTTTAGTACCATATTAATCTTCATTTCTGGCATAAACCTTACTTTTTCGCAAGAGCAGCCCTTTATTTTAGGGAAAGTCGAAAAAATTAAGTCTGAACAACTTTCAGAAACCAGGACATTAAACATTTATTTACCCGAAGGCTATTCGCCCGATTCGGCTAAAACCTACCCGGTTATTTATCTTTTAGATGGTTCTGCCAACCAAGATTTTATCCATGTTACGGGCCTGGTTCAATTTTTAACCATGATTGAGGTCATGCCAAAATCGATTATAGTCGGCATAGCCAATATCGACCGGAAGAAGGATTTCACTTTCCCAACCAGCATTAAAGCAGATTTAAAAGATTACCCTACCACAGGTAAATCGGCCAATTTTATTTCCTTTATCGAAAAAGATCTTCAACCCTACATTTTACAGCAATATAAGACCAATGGCACTAAAACAATTATCGGGCAATCGCTTGGCGGTTTGCTGGCTATTGAGATATTGCTAAAAAAACCAGAACTTTTTACCAATTATATGATCATCAGTCCGAGTTTATGGTGGAACAACGAATCGCTTTTAAACAACATCCCAAAGTATGCAGGCAGTTTATCACAGACTAAGAAACAAATATACATTGCTGTGGGCAGCGAAGGGAAAGTAATGGAAGAAGATGCAAAAAAACTTGCCGAATTGTTAAAAGGCTATCAAAACCTACAGACAAACTTTACGCCTCTGGTAAATGAAAACCATTTAACCATCTTGCATAATGCCTTGTATAAAGGCTTCGTCTGGTTATACATGAAGAAAAATTAGATTAACGAGATAATTTTGAGGACGGGAAACAGTAGAATACTTTCAGCATCTATTACAGCAAAGACCCTGAAATAAATTCAGTGTAACGATATAACAATGACGATCGTTTTTATGCCACTGATCCCAAAATATTTTTCACAATGATTTCAGCGTGTACCCTTGAGTTTTCGATAAAGAGTTTATGTGTATCTAAGCCGCCACAAACCACACCGGCCAGGTACAAGCCTTTTACATTGGTTCCCATGGTTTCTTCGTTATAAACCGGACAGAGCGTTTCTGGCAGATCGATACCAAATTTACGCAACATTTTAAAATCGGGCTGATAACCTGTCATTGCGATTACAAAATCGTTGGCAATAGTTTTAATTCCTTCGGGTGTTTTAATATCTACTTCACCTTCCCTTATTTCAACCAGTTCTGAATTGAAAAGGGCCGTAACTTCGCCTTCTTTAATCCTATTCTGTATATCAGGGCGTACCCAATATTTAACATGCGGACCAAGCTCACCACTCCTCACCACCATGGTTACATTTGCCCCCTTGCGGTACGTTTCTAATGCGGCATCAACACCAGAATTATTGGCACCAACCACCACCACATTTTGAAAAGCATACAGGTGGGGGTCTTTATAATAATGTGTCACCTTTGGCAAATCTTCGCCTGGCACATTCATCAATAAGGGCACATCGTAGAAACCCGTGGCTACAATCACATTGCCAGCAGTATAATTGTTTTTAGCAGTATTGATTTCGAAAGTACCGTTATCGTTTTTAACAACCTGTTTTACGCTTTCGAAAAGGTGAATGTTTAGATCGAACTTTTCGGCCACGCGACGGTAATACTCAACAGCTTCATTGCGGTTGGGTTTCGGACTGATGGTTACAAAAGGTACGCCTCCAATTTCCAGCTTTTGCGAGGTTGAAAAGAAAGTCATAAATACCGGATAGTTGAACAAACTGTTCACCAACGCCCCTTTTTCTATAATTACATAGCTTAGGTTTGCCTTTTGGGCTTCAATTGCACAGGCCATCCCTATCGGGCCGGCACCAATAATTAATACGTCGTAATGGTTTTGATTTTCGGACATCTAAATATCTTAAAGAGTGGTCGTCCTCTCGACTGAAGCACCGCGTAATGGAGAGATCTAAAATAGTATAGGTTTCTCGACTGCGTTGCACTTCGCTCGAAAGGACGATCTCTTGTTATTACTATACTTTCATGGCTTTACTTGGGCAGGCAAAATCGGTTCTTTTTAAACCGGTATTTTTAATTGCACCATAACCACCCGCCACGTCGATTACGTTTTCTACCCCACGCGATTTTAAAATTGAAGCTGCAATCATCGAGCGGTAGCCACCTGCACAATGAATATAATAGGTAGATTTTGGATTGATCTCACCAGTCCAATCATTGATAAAATCTAGCGGACGGCTTAATGTAAACTCCAAATGCTCTGCTTCGTACTCCCCAGGTTTGCGTACATCGAGTGCTTTAATTTCTCCGTTAAGGCTAGCTTGCTCAAATGCTTCGGCAGAGATTGATTCGATGGTATCGATTTCCTTTCCAGCATCAGTCCATCTTTCAAAACCGCCATCTAAATACCCAATGGTACTGTCATACCCTACCCGGGTAAGGCGGGTAATGGTTTCCTCTTCTTTTCCCTGATCGGTAATCAATAAAATTGGCTGCTGCAGATCGGTAATCAAAGCACCAACCCATGGGGCAAACTGCCCGTTTAGGCCAATGTTTATCGAATTCGGGATAAAACCTTTGGCAAAAACCTGCGGATCGCGTGTATCAAGCACAATAGCGCCTGTTTGGTTCGCCGTATCTTCAAACTGTTGAGGAGTTAAGGCGTTTAAACCTTTCTCGTAAACCTCATCAATACTTTCAACCCCACCCTTATTAATGGCTGCATTTTTGGCAAAATATTGTGGCGGAGGCATAATGCCATCCGTTACTTCGGCTATAAACTGTTCTTTTGTTTCGGCCTTTAAAGCATAATTTACCTGTTTCTGATGCCCCAAAGTATCGAAAGTTTCCTTACTCATGCTTTTGCCACAGGCCGAGCCTGCTCCATGCGCCGGGTAAACAATTACATCATCAGCCAAAGGTTTTATTTTTTCATTTAACGAATCGTAAAGCATTCCGGCCAAATCTTCCATTGTTAAATGGCCTTTCTGGGCTAAATCCGGACGGCCAACATCGCCGATAAACAGGGTATCGCCGCTAAAAATGCAGTGGTCTTTCCCATTTTCATCCGTTAACAGATAAGTGGTCGATTCTAAGGTGTGGCCAGGTGTATGTAAAGCGGTAATGGTCAGTTTTCCGATCTTAAACTGCTCGCCATCTTTAGCCATGTGCGATTTAAATTCGGTTTTAGCGGTTGGTCCGTAGATGATCTCTGCACCCGATTTTTCTGCCAAATCTACGTGGCCAGACACAAAATCGGCGTGAAAATGCGTTTCGAAAATATATTTAATGGTGGCGCCAGCTTTTTCTGCTTTCTTTAAATAGGTAGCAACTTCTCTCAAAGGGTCAATAATTGCGGCTTCGCCATCACTTTCGATGTAATAAGCGGCTTCTGCCAGGCAACCGGTATATATCTGTTCTATTTTCATGATTCTTCGTAACGTCACCCTGAATTCATTTCAGGGTCTTACAGAAAGATGCTGAAACGAGTTCAGCATGACGATTTATTACTAGCAAAAATAGGGCTAAATACCGATATCCGAAATGATGAAGCTCATAATTGCAGAAGTTTTACTTATTGCGTTACAGACCTCGCAGGTTTTTAAAACATGCGAGGTCTAGTAAAAACTTAAAACGAAATACGCTAACTGATTCGGGCGTTCCCCTAAAGGGTCGGGCTCATATCTTTACCTTTATAATAAAAATAATCAAAAGAGGGAGAAAAATTTGTGGTCGGGCTGGACACGGGATTAACCGATGTTGATGTAAAAGGATCACCCTCCCTTTTTTATTTCTTAAAGTTTGAACAGTACCTATTGACCATTTCACTGTATTTGGATCATCTATATCATGAGCAAAAACTAAGAGAGATTATTGATTATTTCTATCTAAATAATTAAAGGTATGATGAATTTAAAGTACTCTATCGGAATTGATGTCTCAAAAAAAGATTTTCATTGCTGTTTGTCGGTCATAGACAGCAGCCAGAAAGTAACTGTAAAATCCAGCCGTAAATTATCCAACAACCCTAGTGGTTTTAAAGATTTTTTATCCTGGATCAAGCAGCACCAGAAAGAAGAGCTGCCCCTGCGTATCGTAATGGAGGCCACTGGTGTGTACCATGAACAGCTTGCGTGGCTTCTGCATTCCAAAGGCCTGGTGTTAAGTATTTTATTACCAAATAAGGCTAAAAAGTACCTACAGGCAGATGGATCAAACTCTAAAAATGACAGTATAGATGCCAAAGGCCTTGCTAAAATTGGTGCAGAAAAGAACCTGGAGCCTTGGGTTCCCGGCAGTGAGAAACTGTATGAACTCAGGCACTATACGCGTCAGCATCAAAACTTAAGAGAGACCATCAATGTTATGGCTAACCAGCTTGAGGCACTGAAACCTGCCCAGTTCCAAAGTAAAGAAGTTATAAAACAACTGAACAAAACGATAAAACTGCTTGAGCAACAAGTAGCAGAAATGGAGATGGCAATGGAAAAGCTTGTTAAAACAGACAAGGTCTTAAATCTTCATTACGAAAACATTACAGCAATAAAAGGGATTAACCTGCTATCTTTTTGCGTAATCGTAGCTGAAACCAATGGCTTTACACTGTTTAAAAATTCGGCATCCCTGGTAAAATATTCAGGTTACGATGTGATAGAAAACCAATCGGGCAAACACATCGGAAAAACAAAAATTTCAAAAAAGGGGAATTCCCGAATTAGAAGAATTCTGTTTATGCCAGCATTTTGCGCGGTAAGGGACGACCAGCCACAATTTAAAAGCCTTTATGAAAGAGTTTTTGAGCGGACTGGATTTAAAATGAAAGGCTATGTTGCCGTGCAAAAGAAACTGCTGGTAATGATGTACCATCTTTGGAAAAATGAGCAGAGATACAATCCCCAATTCAATTATTCAGAAAAAAATAATAGCTCCAGAAAAATCCAGAGCTACACATGATAAAATTCCAGAAGGAAGTTTTCACTAAAACAAAGGTAAAGTTATGGCACTGTTTCACAAATGGAAAGCATTTAAATTAATGCTTCTCAAAAGCTAAATTTTTATAAGCTTTTATTTGCTTTTTAAGACAGTACCTTTTCAGGGCTGCGCTTCGCTCCGGTACCGATGAAGGATCGGCACTAAACCCTTACAATCCCTAACGCAAAACCCACCGTTTAAAAAAACCTCGCAGGTTTTCGAATTCATTAGTCGGAATTACAAATCCCGACCAGCGTTTAATCCTTCGTCAGCTCTCCCCTTAACGGTTCTTCCATCAGCTTTCGGCTTTCTTCAACAGATATGCCCAGTCCCATCACAAACATCAGTTTGGTTACGGTTGCTTCGAAGGTTAAATCGTAACCGCTCAAAATGCCCATTTTAAGCAGTTCTCTGCTGGTTTCGTATCGGCCCAATTGTACCGAGCCTTTTTTACACTGCGAAATATCGATAATAATCTTGCCATTTAAAATGGCCTGGCGTAAGCTATCTAAAAACCACTGTGCGGTTGTGGTATTGCCTGAGCCAAAAGTTTCCAATATAATGGCATCTACTTTCGAATCTGTAATGGCCTGAACGGCTTGTGGCGTGATGCCCGGATATAATTTCAGCACCCCGATATTTGCATTAAAATTGGTATGCAATTTCAGTTTCTCTCCGCTAGCTTTAAGGATATAATTTCTATGAAACTGTAAGTGAACACCAGCTTCGGCCAATATCGGATAGTTTGGCGAACGGAAAGCCTCAAACTTTTCGCTGTTGTATTTTATAGAACGGTTGCCCCTAAACAATTGGGCATCAAAATAAATGCATACTTCAGGAAATAACGCCTTACCGTCTTCTTTGGTGGCCGCAATTTCCAATGCAGTAATTAAATTCTCTTTGGCATCTGTCCTGATTTCGCCAATAGGAAGCTGAGAACCCGTTAAAACAACTGGTTTACCGAGGTTTTCGAGCATAAAGCTTAATGCTGATGCAGTGAAAGCCATGGTATCCGATCCGTGGAGGATAACAAAACCATCGTAGTGATCATATTTATCATACACGAGCTCGGCCAGTGTTTTCCATATTTCGGGATCCATGTTCGACGAATCCAGTACCGGATTGAAGGAATGCACATCTAAATCGTAATCTAAACGGCCCAATTCAGGAACGTTTTCTTTGATCTGCTCGAAATTGAATGGAACTAACATCCCATTTACAGGGTCGTTAACCATACCGATGGTGCCACCGGTATAGATTATAAGTATTTTGGTCATTTGGTTTGGTGAAGGTTGCTCACCGCAAAGAAACTAAAAATTTAGAAATGATTGAGCGTAATTTTTAAATTAGCAATAAAAAGAGTAAAAAACGATATTTAATTATTGATTTAATAAAATATCAATAAATAATTTACAATATTATCAATGATATAAAATATGATTGTTCCAAACTGCTTTATCAAGCCTAGTTTGATCGATTGTTATATCCTTAATAGAATTCTTAAGACATTTTTAACCTAAAGCCGTCACCCTGAATTTATTTCAGGGTCTGCCTGGCAGGAAAGATGCTGAAACAAATTCAGCTTGAGGCTTTAGACAAACCTGTCGATATAGATTTCTTCTCTACGCTTTTCTTCGGTCGAAATAACGGACGCCTGAATGAAATAAAAACCTCATAATGAGGACTTAATATCAGACCCCAAAAATCTTTTTCGAATTCTCTGTAGTTATGTTAGCGATTTCTTCAACAGAAACGCCATAAATATCGGCCAGCTTTTGTGCAATGTATACCAGGTAACTGCTTTCGTTTGGCTTACCTCGAAAAGGCACTGGGGCCAGATAGGGAGAATCGGTTTCTAAAACCAGGTTATCTAGAGGAATTTCGGACAGCACCAGATCTAAACCTGCTTTTTTGTAAGTGACCACACCGCCGATGCCCAAATAAAAGTTAAGATCGATAGCCTGCCTGGCCTGCGCCACATTGCCGGTAAAGCAGTGAAAGATACCGCGCAATTTTTCATCCCTTTCGCTTTCCAAAAGCTCAAAAACCTCATCAAATGCTTCACGGCAATGTATTACAATAGGAAGACCCAAATCTTTTGCCCACCTGATCTGCTTACGAAAAGCATCTTGCTGAATCGCTAAAGTGGTTTTATCCCAATACAGATCGATACCAATCTCGCCAATAGCATAAATTTTCCGTGTGGAAATGCTCTTGTAAATTTCATCTAGCAGCATCAAATAATCTTCTTTCACATCGCAGGGATGTAAACCCGCCATTGCAAAGCAGTTTTGAGGATATTTTGCCACCAGATCATCAATCATGTCAATTGATTTTACATCAACATTGGGCAGAAACAAACGGTTAACATCGCTTTCGAAACAGCGTTCCATCAACTGCGCCTGTTTCTCGGCATCCTGCTCGTAATATAAATGGGTATGGGTATCGGTGAAAATCATTTTTTTGATGTATGATGGATGATGTTAAATGGATGAGGGATTAGACAATTAAACCTCCGACTTCGGTCTTTCGGACCTCCGACTTCAAACTACTTTTTCTTTTTAGCTGTGTTTTTCTTAGGCGTTTTAACTTCTGACTCCGGACTTCTGACTCCGGACTTTCCGGTTTCCGGATAATATTCCATTTCTTTTTTCAAAAACTTTCCGGTTAAGCTGATCGGGTTTTGAATAAGGCCTTCGGGTGTTCCTTCAAATAAAATCCTTCCGCCCCCGGCACCGCCTTCTTCTCCGAGATCAATCACCCAATCGGCAACTTTAACCACATCTAAATTGTGTTCGATTACCAAAATCGTATTTCCTTTATCTACGAGCTCTTGCAACACGCCCAATAGCACGTTAATGTCTTCAAAATGAAGTCCCGTTGTAGGTTCATCTAAAATATAGAAGGTTTTTCCGGTATCTTTTTTAGAAAGCTCGGTAGCCAGTTTTACACGCTGCGCCTCTCCTCCCGATAACGTAACCGAAGATTGGCCTAAGGTGATGTAGCCTAAACCAACATCCTTTAAGGTTTTGATTTTCCGATAGATAATGGGAATATTTTCGAAGAAATTGCACGCATCTTCGATACTCATATCCAATACATCACTGATCGATTTTCCACGGAAACGAACTTCTAAAGTCTCCCTGTTGTATCTTTTTCCGCCGCACTCTTCACAAGGCACCTGCACATCAGGCAAAAAGTTCATTTCGATTACCTTTAAGCCAGCTCCCTGGCAGGTTTCGCAACGGCCACCTTTTACGTTAAAAGAGAAACGCCCAGGTTTATAACCACGGATTTTTGCTTCGGGCAACTGCACAAAGAGATTTCTTATATCAGAGAAAACCCCTGTATAGGTAGAAGGATTTGAACGGGGCGTTCTACCGATAGGTGCCTGATCGATCTCAATTACCTTATCAATTTCTTTTAACCCGTTAATTTTCTCATAAGGCAAAGGTGTTTTTTTAGCCCTGAAGAAATGGTGGTTTAAAATCGGGTACAAGGTTTCGGTAATCAAACTCGATTTACCACTGCCCGAAACCCCGGTTACAGCAATAAATTTACCCAAAGGAAAATCTACCGAAACATCTTTCAAATTATGTCCGCTTGCTTTTACAATCGACAATTTGTGTCCGTTGCCCTTTCTTCGGACTTTTGGCGTTTCAATCTGCTTTTTACCGTTAAGGTAATCGGCCGTTAAGGTTTTCGATTTAAGAATATGGGCAGCTGTTCCTTCGGCTACTACTGTACCGCCATGAATACCTGCACCAGGCCCAACATCAATTACCCAGTCGGCCTCCAGAATCATATCTTTATCGTGCTCTACCACCAAAACGGTGTTACCAAGATCACGGAGATTTTTAAGTGCATTAATCAAACGTTCGTTATCCCGCTGGTGCAAACCGATACTGGGTTCATCAAGGATGTACATTACGTTCATCAACTGCGAACCGATCTGCGTGGCCAAACGGATCCGCTGTGCCTCACCGCCCGAAAGCGTACGCGCTGTCCTATCTAAAGTTAAATAGGTTAACCCCACATCGGTTAAGAAACCGATCCTGGCCTTAATCTCTTTTAAAATTTCTTTTGCAATAATATTCTGTCGGTCAGACAAGCGTTCATCAACTTTTTCGAACCACTGATGAAGGTTGTTGATATCCATCGACGAAAGTTCGAAAATGTTTTTGCCATCCACCTTAAAGTGCAGGCTTTCTTTTTTCAAACGGGCTCCATGACATTCAGGGCAGGTTTTCAGTTTCCTGAATTCGTCCATATCATCAGATGCAGATTCGCTTCTTTTTTCGTTCTGCTCTTCGAGCATTTTAATAATACCATCAAAAGTGATATTATAATTCTGAACGTTCCATTTATTGTATTCTACCTCAACCTTGATCAGATCGGGCGAACCGTTTAAAATGATGTTGATTACCTCGTCGCTCAATTTTTCGATCGGCGTTGAAAGCGAGAAACTGTATTTTTTTGCCAGGGCTTTTAATACCTGGAACATCCAGATATCGCGGTATTCGCCCAAAGGTGCCAAGCCACCGTTTAAAATGCTCAATTTCGGGTTCGGAATAACCGATTCTTTATCAACCACGAAAATATAGCCCAAACCATCGCAACGCTCACAGGCACCATAAGGCGAGTTGAACGAAAAACTGTTCGGTTGTGGTTCATCGTAAGAAATACCCGTGGTTGGGCACATTAAAAACTTACTGAAATGTGCAACGTTATTATCCTTATCGCTGATTTTAATTACGCCTTTACCCATTTTCATGGCGGTTTGCAGCGAATCGAGCAGGCGTTTTTTATCTTTTACGTCAATAATTAACCGATCGATCACCACTTCAATATCGTGGATTTTATAACGGTCTACCTGCATTTTAGCGGTAATATCCTTAATCTCGCCATCTACACGCACTTTTACGTAACCCTGCTTGCGGATCTGTTCAAAAAGCTCACGGTAATGCCCTTTTCTACCTTTAACCACGGGGGCCAGGATATTTACGGCCACGCCATCAAATTTATTAAAGATATTCTGCAGAATCTGGTCTTCGCTCATGCGCTCCATCTTTTCGCCCGTATTGTACGAATAGGCATCCGCCACACGCGCATAGAGCAAACGCATAAAATCGTAAATCTCGGTAATGGTACCTACTGTAGAGCGTGGGTTTTTGCTGGTGGTTTTTTGCTCAATGGCAATAACCGGACTCAAACCCGAAACCTTATCTACATCGGGGCGTTCCATCCCCCCCATAAACTGACGGCTGTAGGCGCTAAATGTTTCCATGTAGCGGCGCTGCCCTTCGGCATAAATGGTATCGAAAGCTAAGGATGATTTTCCACTACCACTTAAACCCGTAATTACAACGAGCTGGTTGCGCGGAAAACTTACATCTATATTCTTTAAATTATGTACCCTCGCACCATATACTTCTACATCTTTTTGCTCGCCGAGGTCGATAGATTTATTGCTCATATTTTATTTAAAATTGGGGCCAAAACCAGGTCTTAAAAAAGACTGGATTTCAATCCGCAAAATTGCTAAAAATTTTATCAAAAAGAAAGTCAAAACCATTATGTATTAAGGATTAAATGTCATAATACAATAGCCATATTTCAACGTGCAGGTTTAGCTTTTTTTACACCTCATAAACGTTGTACAATGGAAGATAGTTTTGTATTTTTAGAGAAAATAACGCTCGCTAATCAAATGACAAACAAACTCAAAATACTTGGAAGGTTAAATAATACCATCCTTTTAATAGCAATGACTTTATTTTGCTTCGGAATATCAGTAACCCGATCGCTTATTACAGATACCAAAGTATTCCTGTTCTTAAACTGGAATTTATTTTTGGCGCTTATTCCCTGGATCATTAGCTCTTTAATGGCAATCTATAATATAAATAAAAAACTACCCCTGATTTTACTGATTGCATCGTGGATAGTGTTTTTCCCCAACTCCCCGTATATCCTTACCGACTTATTCCATCTTCGCGTAAATGGTTCCGCTCCGGTATGGTTTGATCTGGTACTTATTTTATCATTTGCATGGACAGGCTTAATATATGGCTTCGTCAGTTTAATGGATATTGAAAAACATCTATCTGTTTACTTGAACAAAAAATGGGTTAACAGTATAATTGTTTCGTTTCTGTTTTTAGCCGGTTTTGGCATTTACCTGGGCCGTTACCTGAGATGGAACAGTTGGGATATCATCCAAAAACCACTCGGATTGGCTGGCGACATTATAGACCGTTTTATCAACCCTTTCAACCATCCAAGAACCTGGGGAATGACCTTGCTAATGGGCATATTACTGAACATGATTTATTTTTCGATAAAATTTATAAAAGCTAAACCCGAATTGAAGGGCATTTGATCAAAAACTGCATATTTATTCTATTTCTAATGCACTCAACCTCAAAAAATGGCACTGATACATTTTATATTCGAATTATTTAAGATATTAATACAAAGTGCGATCTATTCTTCTATCATATTTTTTGGTATAACAGGCATCGTAAAACCAAAACCGGGCAGCTTTTTGTATTTTTTCAGGAAAGAAAAAATGTTAACATGGGTATCGGGCTGGGGAATTATCTTTTTAGGATTATTTTTTTTCATGTTTTCGTACTACGGAGACCATGGATTAGCAGATAGCGCCAGAATTCCAATTGGTCATCACAGGGAAATTGGTCAAACCGATATCATGTCACATATCGAACCAAAGAATAAAGGCATCATATATATAAATGAATTCATCATCACTGATGATTATGTTTACGGGACACTGGAGAAACAAAATCTAGACCTAAATCATAATTATTTTGTTTACGACCTGAAGTTAAATACTGTTCAGCTTTTCGACCAGATAATACCATTCAACTCTTTTTTAACTTCAAAAAATGTCAGTCAGGAATCTCCATATCAAACTTTTGGCGAACATTACAATCAATACTGGAACGGATGGCGGTTTTGGCTACTGCCTTAATTAAATCTTTCACTAAATGACAACGCCCCGCAACAGATACTACGTTTTAAATTACATCTTTATTGTTTGTGTACTTATCCTTTTGGTTAATGATCATTATATCAAATTCAACTACACCGGTTGGTTAAGCGGAAAATTATCTGATGTGGTAGGGATAATCATATTACCCCTGATTTTAGCCTACATTTTCCCCAAACTTGATAAAGCAGCTGTAGCACTCAGCGCCGTTTTATTTTTATTCTGGAAATCAGAATTTTCGCAGGGTTTGATAGATTTTTATAACCAGTATAGTTTTATCGGCACGTCGAGGGTAATCGATTATTCGGATCTCCTGGTATTTATTTTTCTGCCTATTCCATACTACATCATTAAACACATCAACCGCTTAGACCGTATTAAAATAAAGCATATCAATCCATTGGCTGTACTTATCCCCTCATTTGCAGTATTAATTGCCACCGCCCCTCCGGCACGTTATTATTACAATAAAAGCAATGCCGATCTTACCTGCTACAACTGCACCATCAAGGTAAATCATACACAGCATGAAATTCTTGAAAAGCTAAAGGAGCAGAACATTGTTTTTGATAGCATCAAAGCTTTAGCAATACCACGTCTCACCAAAAATCAAGAAGTTAATTTCTACAAATTAAATCAATTGGTTATCGAGAAAGACACCCTCCGGGATCTGGAATTTACCATGCGCACCTTTAACAACGGCAAAACCAAAATATATTTCAAAGGAATGCACATCGCACACAGGCTAAGCGACGAAAAACTGGAAAAAACTTTAAGAGAATATTATAAAAAACTGGTGTTTTATGAAATAAAGAAGCGGATTAAAAATTAGCTGGAATTGGCCAATAGCTTAATTACAGCTTGCTAATTAACGAAGAATGAACCAAGTCACCATTCAATTGTAGTCCCATTTTCCGTCGGATGCCCTGTACATACCAACACCCTTCCCGCTTCCAGTTCTTCGTCGGTAAGCACTTCATTGTAATCCATCCTTACCCCTCCTTTGGTACAATTGGCCACACAGGTACTACAAACCCCACCACGGCAGCTGTAGGGAAGTTTAATTTTATTTTCGAGCGCTACATCCAAAATGCGCTTTGGCCAGGGAATATCGAGGTGATGCATTTCACCCATGAAGTTTAAAATAACCGAATAAGTACTTTTATCCACTATTTTTTCCGAGCTGTCATCTTCATCAAGCTCATCTTCGGGCAATACAAATGTTTCGCGTTTGATCTGTTTAATGTCAAAACCCATACCCAAAAGGGTAATCCGGCATAAATCCATATAAATTACCGGGCCGCAGCTGTAAAACAGGGCATTTTCGCGGTCGAAATGCAAATGTGCTTTGATCAGTTTCTCGATATAAAACTTATTCAGCCTGGCTGTCATCAGGTTTTTACTGTTGCTAAAAACCCATACGATTTTTAACCTCTCGGGATATTTATTCTGCCACTCATTCAGTTCATCATAAAACAAAGCCTCCTCCATCGATCGGTTACTGTAAACTAAGGTAACCAACGACTTTTTTTCGCATACCAGTGCTGTTTTCATAATCGAGAACAAAGGGGTAATCCCTACCCCTGCAGCAAAAAGAAAAAGATCCCGCTCTAAATTTTCCTCAGGCAGATAGCTGAACAGCCCCTGCGGCTCCTGTGCAAAAAGAATGTCGTTTACCGAGGTTTTATGGTGCAGAAATCTCGAAATCTCTCCGTTTTCTACCCTTTTTACCGTAATCGCCAAAGGTTCACCCACATCCGGCGAACTGTTGAACGAATAAGACCTTCTGATTTCCTTATGTTTTCCCTGAAAAACCAACGAAAGAAACTGACCAGCCAAATACTTTGGATATTGGTTATCCACCTCCTCAAATTGAAAAGTGATATTATCGCCCGGCTGGTTGATTATTTTATTGATGCGCAGTTTGAACATACTGCAAAGAAAAGAATAATAGTCCGGAGTCGGAAAGCCTGAAGTTCAAAGATATGGAGCAAAACAATTCCTAGAGGGTAAATTAAAAATCACAAGAATAGCTAAGCAAATTGGTTCAATAGTTTATTTCCCATTTGTTTATTGGTTATTCGGTCGGTTGTTTAAATTTGTTAATCGAATACTACTTTATCTCAATAATTCGATGTTCACACACGATCGTCATCCTGAACTTGTTTCAGGATCTATCTGATAACGTTATTCCATATACTCATATATTTTTACCTCGTTAAAGATCCTGAAATAAATTCAGGATGACGTAATGAGATAATGTTTTCCGTGTTAATCTGCGCCATCACTCTTACAAAAAAAAGCGTCCCGATTTAAAAACCGGGACGCCTTACCAAATGCTTGTCTTTATCTTAATTATATTATTCGGCGTTGTAAGCCAATAATACTCTCGGTTTTTCGTAACCGTAACGTTTCGGATGTTCCATAATCTGTTTCATAGAAATCACTTTATAAACATAGCCTCCGGTTTCGCGGTTCAGCTTCATTTTGTAGTAATTATCCTGATTTTGATTATCGATCTGTCTGCGTAAGCGTCCGTCGCCAACATTGTAAGCCGCAGCTACCAATGTCCAGCTTTCTAAACCTTTATACATTTCTTTAATGTATTTGCAGGCAGCAACAGTAGATTTGCGCAGATTATAACGCTCATCAACATTGCCGTTTACTCTTAATCCGTAGGTACGGGCTGTGCCTGGCATAAACTGCCAGATTCCGGCTGCACCTTTAGGCGAAACTCCTTCAGCCATTCCAGATTCGACCAGGGCCAAATACTTAAAATCGTTGGGAATTCCGTAGGCAGCTAAAATAGGTTCAATTACAGGGAACCATTTTGCTGCTTTTGCATGCAGGCGGTTGGTTTGTGTGTTTCCGTAAGTGTGTGCTGCAAGGATTTTTTTCATTTTGCGTTCTACCTTTTTATCGCCTAGTGGCAAGGTTTCTTCCGCGAAATTTAACTGCGCCATTAAAGATAGAGGGCTTTCCTCTTTTTCGACTTTTAGGCTATCAGATTTGGGTATTGTAGTGTTTAATTTTTCTTCTTTTAAAAGACTTTTTTGTGCTAAGGGCATTTGGTAAGCGAACACTTTTGCCAAGATAAATAGTGTTGCCACTACCGCAAATGGTACGATGTGTTTCTTTAACATTTTCCTCCTTTTTTTGGTGAACTTATATAAAAACGTTGGCAAAGGTAAAAAATAATAAGCACATTATCAAATAGTTACAGAATTAAGCACAAAAATCGCCCTCTAAAGTGCTTTAAACGTGGATTTTAAATTTTGATTTTCGGACGATTTTTCCTATTTTAGAGGCTATTTTTTTTCCTAATTTTTCCGCTCTTAAAATTGTTATGTTCATCATTTTTTCATAAATTTGCAACCCGCATTTTTAATGTGGCTAAAAGCGTATCATGATAAATAAAAACAACAGGAACAGTCGGGATGACAAGTCCAAACCAGGCAGTCGAAAAACAGAAGGCAGAAGCAGTTCGGCCGGGTCTGACAGAAGAAGATCAGACGACAAAGACAGCAAATTCAAAAAATCATCCGATTCAAAAGATGGCTTCAAACCTAGAAGCTCAGAGGGCAAAGATTTCAAATCAAAATCTTTCGGAGACAAAAAAGATTTCAAACCAAGAGCAGGCGGACGTGATTTTAAATCGAAAGATTCGGAACCACAAAGTTTTAAATTTGGAGACCGTGAATTTAAATCAAAAGATTCGGGTGCAAAATCTGAAGACCGTGGTTTTAAAGGCGGATCGAGAGATTATAAACCGAGAACCGGCGACAGAGATTTTAGATCGAGAGATGGCGGACCGAGAGATTACAAACCAAGAACAGGAGACAGAGATTTTAAACCAAGAGAAGGTGGTGCAAGAGATTATAAGCCAAGAACAGGAGAACGCGATTTCAAATCTAAGGATGGAGATTCGAGAGATTTTAAACCGAGAACTGGCGACCGTGACTTCAAACCGAGAGAAGGCGGCTACAAAGATTTCAAATCAAGGGGCAAATCTGATTTCAAGCCAAGCGCTGGAAGCTCAAGAGATGTAAAACCGAGAGAACCTAAAGAAGGCGATACACGCCCTTTTAGAAAACGCGAGGATGCTCAGCCTAGGGATACAGAATTTAACCGTCCGGAGCGGACAGTAATTGCCCCAGGCCGCAGAACAAATGAAGATAAAGGCTTAATCCGCCTAAACAGATATATTTCAAATGCAGGTATCTGCTCGCGCCGTAAGGCCGATGAGCTGATTATTGCCGGCATTATTACCGTAAACGGAGAAGCAATTACCGAATTAGGGCATAAGGTTGACCCGGCGAAAGATTTGGTTCGTTACAATGGCGAACTGTTAAAACGCGAGAAAAAAGTTTACGTTTTATTAAATAAACCGAAAGATTACATCACCACAACCGACGATCCTCAGGAGCGCCGTACGGTAATGCAGTTGGTAGACAAAGCAAGCCGCGAGCGCATTTATCCGGTAGGCCGTTTAGACCGCAACACCACTGGCTTGTTGTTAATGACCAATGATGGTGATTTAGCGGATAAATTATCGCATCCTAAAAACGGCATTACTAAAATTTACAACGTTGAACTGGATAAATCTTTATCGCAGGGAGATTTAAACAAAATTGCCTTTGGTTTAGAGCTTGAAGATGGATTGATCAAGCCTGATAACATCTCTTATGTTGCAGGTGGCACCAAAAAAGAAATCGGTATCCAGATACACAGTGGCAAAAACAGGATTGTTCGCCGTATTTTCGAACACCTCGGCTATAATGTAGAAAAATTAGACCGTGTAGTTTATGGCAATTTAACCAAGAAAGACCTGCCCCGCGGCAGATGGCGCTATCTTGAAGATCATGAATTGATACAGATTAAACACTTAATCAAATAATATCCAAAAGGCAACCGAAAGGTTGCCTTTTTTGTTTTGCATATTTTTTTCAGACTGAACGTATTGAAGTACCCCTTGCCAAAATAACATAAAAACCCGTCAACATGGGTTACTTACATTAGGCCTGGCCTATAGGTAGCAGATTCTTCACTGCGTTCAGAATGACAATGTCGCTTAAATTAAATTTTTTCCCATATTTGTTTAAAACCTGATCATCACATGAAAAAATACATCGGAATATATTTAATGTCGTTAATTTCAACTCTTGCTTTTGCGCAGAAAAGCAATTATAACCTTTTAGTGGGTACTTACACCGCACCAGGCAAAAGCGAAGGCATTTATGCTTATGATTTCAATACTGCAACGGCCGATGTTACCTTAAAACACATTACCAAAGAAACAGCGAACCCAAGTTATCTTGCCATTTCGCCCGATAAAAAATATGCCTACGCGGTTAACGAAACCGGAAAAACCAGTACCGTAAGCGCATTTAAATACAATGCAACATCCGGAGCTTTAACTTTTATCAATAAGGTAGATAGCCATGGAGCCGATCCTTGCTATATTACTGCAGACGCTAAAAATATAATGATTGCCAATTATTCTGGTGGCAGCCTGGTGGTATTTTCGCGTAATGCTGATGGCTCTTTAACCGAAGCCACACAGGTAATTAAGCATACGGGCAAAAGCATCGATCCGAAGGGAAGACAGCAGAGTGCACACGTACACATGGCCGTTTTTACGCCCGACCATAAATATGTAGTGGTTAACGATCTTGGAGAAGATCAAACCTATATCTACAGCTATAATCCAAATGGAAAAGAAAATACATTAACGGAAAAATCGGTTATTAAAACAAATGCAGGCACAGGGCCAAGGCACATTACCTTTAGTCCGAACGGTAAGTTCGCCTATTTGGCACACGAATTTAACGGGATGATTACCGTATTTTCTTATAGCAAAGGCAGTTTGACCAAAATAGACGAAATTGGTACCGCTCCAAAAGATTTTACCGGCAGAATTGATGGAGCCGACATCCATGTTTCGGCAGATGGCAAGTTTCTTTATGAAACTAACCGCGGTGATGCGAACAGTATTTCTGTTTTTTCGGTACTGCCTACTGGAAAACTTAAATTTATCGAAACAGTAAGTACTCAAGGTAAAGGCCCAAGAAATTTCACGATTGACCCTAGTGGTAAATTTTTATTGATCGGACACCAGTATACCAACAACATTGTTATTTTTAACCGCGATAAAACTACCGGCAAATTATCCGATAGCGGCAAAAGAATTGATGTTGGCGCACCAGTTTGTTTGCTCTTTAATTAAAACCTAAAATTAGGCGAATGGAAAACTTCGATTGGACAAAATTTACGATCAGAATTGCCATCAAAGCAAAGCTTGAAGAACTGTATAATGCATGGACAAAAGGCAGTGAAATAGAAAAATGGTTTTTAAGTGAAGCAGAATTTACCGACGAGAATAAAGTATTGCTGAGTAAAACACAGAATGTACTTAAAGGCGATAAATACAAATGGATCTGGTACCTGTATGACGACATTGAAAATGGCACAATAACCGAAGCTAATGGCAAAAACGAGCTTCAGTTTACTTTTGCGGGCGATTGTTTAGTGGATATTAAACTCAGTGAAGAATTTGAATACGTAATTGTAGAACTCACTCAAAAGAACATTCCATTAGATGATAATGCCAAAAGAAATATTCGCCTGGGCTGCCATAATGGATGGAGTTTTTACCTGCTTAACCTAAAATCGGTTTACGAAGGCGGCCTTGATTTAAGAAATAAGGATAACCGTTTTAAACCCATGCTGAATAACTAAACCCATTGGAAAGGCACAAAAAAGAAATTGACGAAACAGGATTTACCATTGTAAACCATATTTACAGCAATACTGAAATCAACAAAATTTTGGAGGTAATTGATATTGCAGGCTTCAAAGGATTAAATTTCAGAAAATCAACTGATCTTTTTGCCATCAGGCAGTTATTAAAGGAAATTCCTGACTTAAAAGCCTTCCTATTTACCAAAAAGTTAAAAAATACAATCAATGACCTTTTTGGTCCAGATTACTTTCTCGTTAAATCAATTTATTTTGATAAACCCGAAAACTCTAACTGGTTTGTTTCGTATCATCAGGATTTAACGATATCAGTTGATAAGAAAGTAGAACTCGCTGGCTTTGGACCTTATACACTAAAACAGGACCAGTTTGCCGTACAACCACCCATAAATATACTCGAGTATAACTTTACCATTCGCATCCATCTCGACGATACCAATGAGGATAACGGTGCTTTGAAAATAATTGCCAACTCGCATAACAGAGGCGTTTACCGTCCAGAAACGATCAACTGGAATACAGAAAAAGAAATAAGTTGTAATGTACCCAAAGGCGGCATAATGATTATGAAGCCATTGCTCCTGCACAGTTCAAACCGAACCACAAACAAACAAAAAAGAAGGGTCATTCATCTCGAATTTAGCAATCAAAGTCTACCAGAAGAATTGAACTGGGCTGAATATTTTGATTTTTAGTAATCAAATCTTTAATTTATCACAAAGCCTCTCCTATTTTGCATGTCGCCCGAAATGCAATGAAAGACCTTATTTAGTTGACTTTGTTTTATTGTCATGAGATTCTTCACTACGTTCAGAATGACAGAAAAGAGTAATAGAACCATATTTTATCTCAAAAAGCCCATTAACTTAATAATACTGAAACCGGTTTTTATGCAACAAAAAATGGCCCCAACTTTCGTCGGAGCCATTATAAATATTGTATTTATCGTTTTTTATGCTGGTTCGGCAACCCTTGCAACATTACGGTATGGAAACTCGTTAAAGATGTGTCTGCGGGCAAAACGGCCTGGAGAATCTGCATTCACCAATTTCACATAAATTGCTTTTGGCACATCAAAATATTCATATGCGCTGCCATCAAAAAACTGGATATTTAAAACCTGTTGTTTGTACTCAAAATCCTGGATGTTCGACAAAGTTATGGTTTGTGTATAAGTTTCGATGTTTTGTTCGCGTGTTTCAGGCGCAATACTTACCAGAAAATGATACGCTTCGATAATCTCTTTACTTCTTGCTTCTGCATCTAATTTTTCTTCTTCCTGCTGAAATTTATCAGGGTGACAATCTTTCATCAGCGTACGGTATACCGATTTAAGCTCTTTTAACTCAGCATTTTTGTCTACGCTCAAAAGCTTTCTGTAATCAACTATTTTCTTCATTGGGCTAACCTCTTTTTTATTTTTGCCGAAACGATGTAGAAATTTCCATCTGCCAAATCGTTTCAAGCCGCAAAGATACGATTTATAATCATTTGATTTTGAGAAAGTTTTGTTTTGTCGAATATTAACAATTACATAACCTAAACGTAAAATGGGCACAAAAAAAGTTTTGCAATATTATACTGCAAAACTTTATATAAAAAACAAACCTTAGTGATTAATACTTAGCCTATAAAGAATTACCATAACTCATTTTTTTGAGCCGTCATCATTGATAAATCTGAATTTATGATCAGAATCAATTATCTCTCCTCCGATATCCTGAAAAGATCCGAACATGCCCCTCCAATCTTCTGTATCATTTTCGATCTCAGTATCCCAACAAATTAGGCCATAAATTGATCTTCTGTATTTAATACAACTCCAAACTCTCCAGATAATGAAACTTTAGCGCCAACTTCAAAGCCTTGATTTCGTTTCCACCTACATAACCTTCTATAAATATCATTTCCCAGCTCATTTCCTCTTAAAAATGTGAATGAATTCCATTCTTCATCAGGCTTAAACAGATTCATGATATTTGTAAAATCGGGAACATTATCCCCTTCTATATCGTAAAGCTCTTCAATAAATGCCTCAGTAAATTTTTGCAACTCTACACCGCCAGTATTTTCCTGAATAAGCTCTTTTAATAAGATTTCCGCTTTGAACAAATCATTAAATAATTCCACCAGTTCAAACTTTTGCCAGTATTGACTTTTGGTTAACCTAATAGATGATTTCTTTTTGAATAAATTTTTAAAAAAATTTAAATTCATAAATTTAGATTTAAGAGCTAAATATACATCCATACTGGTTTAAGAAAAATATCAGATCTGAAAAATATTTATCTTACAAGCAAAAAAGCCATACGAAATATATCGGATGGCTAAATAATTATATCTTAAATCAAGCTTTAATACTTAGCCTGTAAAGAGTTTTCGATTACCTCTTTATAATAGTTGATATATTCGGGCAGTATCTTTTTCAGGTCAAAATCCTGCGCCCTCGTAAAAGCATTTTCCTTAAAACGGTTTAATGTTTCATCATCTTTTAAAATTTCGATTGCATGGGCTGCCATTGCTTCAACATCACCAACATTGCTCATGTAACCGCAAAACCCATCTACATTAAGTTCAGGCAAGCCTCCGGCATTGGTAGTAATGATCGGCACTTTGCAGGCCATGGCTTCTAAGGCAGCCAAACCAAAACTTTCAGATTCAGATGGCATCAGAAAAAGATCCGACACCGATAAAATCTCTTCTACGGCATCCTGTTTACCCAAAAACCTTACATTTTCGCAGATATTAAGCGAACGGCAAAGCTGCTCATTATAAACACGTTCCGGCCCATCGCCTACCATTAACAGTTTTGACGGAATAATGGCCTGTACCTTTTCGAAAATCCGGATTACATCTTCCGTACGTTTAACCTTTCTAAAATTACTCGTATGGATTAAAATCCGTTCGTTGTTTGGTGCAATTGCTTTTTTGAAGTGATCTTTTGCCTGTAAACTAAAACGGCTAAAATCTATAAAATTAGGAATTACCTTAATTTCCTTTGTAATCTCGAAATGGCGGTAGGTATCTTCTTTTAAATCATCCGAAACGGTTGTTACACCGTCGCTCTGGTTGATAGAGAAAGTTACCACCGGTTTATAAGTTGGATCTTTCCCCACCAAAGTAATATCGGTGCCGTGCAAAGTAGTTACAACCGGGATATGAATACCATAGCTAGCCAAAATCTGCTTCGCCATAAAGGCAGCAGAAGCATGCGGAATAGCATAATGAACGTGCAATACATCCAGTTGCTCAAAACGCACCACATCTACCACTTTGCTGGCCAATGCCGATTCGTAAGGGGCATAATCGAAAAGTGGGTAATTCCTTACCGAAACCTCGTGGTAAAAAAGGTTTTCAGAAAAGAAATCGAGCCTTGCAGGCTGACTATATGTTATAAAGTGAACCTGATGCCCTTCGTTGGCAAGTGCTTTACCAAGCTCTGTGGCAACTACTCCACTACCGCCAAAAGTGGGGTAGCAAACAATTCCTATCTTCATCGTTATTGTATTGTTGTTACCGCAAATGTAGCCGATTTTAATGTATAATGCGTGTCGGCCTATTGCAATAAAACAGCAACATTACGATGTTAATGCTTTTAGTTTTGTGAATGAGTGGTTATAACCCCACGCCAGGAAATTAAAGGCTGACAATTATTACTTGTGGTAGCATTATTTTATTTGGAGCGCAGGGTTCTTTAGTATTTTTAATGGCAGCTCCTGCTTTTCGCTTTATCCCGATGAAAATATCGGGATGCCCGCTGCAATCAGGGCTAAAAACTTAGGGCTGTGACACAGAAACCAGGCATCGTAACAAAAACCGAACTACGCTAAACCTCCTATGAATAAAACGAATGCTCCCCGTTTTTTCTAACTGGAGCCGCAAAGAAGGCAGGACAACATTTATCTATAATATACTGTAAGTGCTTGCCAAAACAGCAATGGGTTTGCTATACACCAATAGCAACTTGTTTTTAGCATCCAAGCAAAAAATAGCTTGTAGCAAAATTTTATTTTAGATTTCTCATTTCCTCTTTGATCACCAGAAAGAGTTCGTTTGGCCGTTGTGTGCCGATAAAATACTCCAAACCATCACGATCGGTTAAAACCACAGCATCCTTACCCGATGAATAAAAACGGATTGTGCCTTTAGTATGTAAATTATATACAGGATTATTGAAGAAATAACGGCTATAGGTTGCCTTACGCACGTCAACAATGCTATTAAGGTCAATTTTAACACGTTTGGTGGTCCAAAGACCGTCCAATACCATACTCCCGTTATCCACAACAATTTTATACTGGATCAGGAATAGCAAAAGCATAGATACACCGATAATCCCGAAACCCACCACAAGGAACAGATCCTGTGTATTGTCGCGGTCGCGCTCGTAAACGTATGCAGCAAAACAGAATGCAGCCATAATAAGCCTGATGAAAATGCGAACATAATCACGGCCGATGTATTGTTTTTCGATATAGGCGTACCTGCTTTCCACTTATTTAATTTTGAGTTCGAATATAGCAACTTTTTTTGTTGCAGTAGTTAATTTATATCGGTTATCCTGTCGCATACCAGCAATCCAAATAATTTCACCGTTTCCGTTAACCAAAATAGGCGTGGTACTTTTCAAATGTAAGGGAACTTTTTCGTCAATAAAATAATCACTAATCTTCTTTAAATTCCGCATCCCCAGTGGAATAAACTTATCGCCATTTTGCCAATTTCTTATCACCAATGGAAAAATGAGCTTATCTGCATTAACAAAGGCTTTGTTTGGGGCGATTTCGAATTTCACTTCATCTGTGAATTTCAATGAAATTTCGTCATTTGCAAACGCAATATGCCCCGTAGATGGGTGAACAAACTGGTTCGGTACCAATACCTTATTTTTTTCTACAATTACCAGATCGTGCCTATTGATTATGGCCTGGTGCGTTGCACTAAAAAAATGCGTCCCCGTTAAAGCCTTTAAGCTATCTAAAATTTCCTGCACAACGTTTTCGCCAAAGCCAAAAGGTTTAAGCAGTTCGTAAAGCAATAGCTTTTGCGGGTTTAACTTCGCTATCTCCTCCAAAGGAATGTAAGTTCCATCAATCCTTTTATTTAAAATTTCGCTTTGCAGTTTTTGAACCTGCACATTTAAAAAAGTCTCAAGTTCGGCAAAGCGCGCAATATTTTCTGCGAAAGTATTTTCGAGATTTGGATTAATTTCCTGTAGGTGCGGAACCACCTGCAACCTGATTTTATTACGGGTATAGTAGGTGCTGGCGTTCGAACTGTCTTCTACAAAATCGATATTGTTGGCGGCTACTAGGTCATTAATCTGGTTCCTGTTTAAAAAAAGCAAGGGCCTGATCAGTTGGTCGCGTTTTGGCAAAATGCCATGTAAACCGCTTATCCCCGTACCACGTGTAAGGTTAATAAGCACCGTTTCAACCGCGTCGTTTTGGTGCTGCGCCAGGGCAACACAATCATAACCATGTGTTATCCTAATTTCTTCGAACCACTTATAACGTAGTTCGCGGGCAGCCATCTGCGTAGAAATTTTATTTTCGGCCGCATATTTTTTTGTATCAAAATGCGTTACATAAAAAGGCAGGCTTAAATTTTTGGCCAGTAGTGCAACAAAACTTTCGTCGCGTTGTGCCTCATCGGCCCTTAAATTAAAATTACAATGTGCCACACCAACATCAACGCCTATTGCTTTAAAGAAATGCAGCATTAATACCGAATCTTTGCCCCCGCTTATGGCCAAAAGAACCTTATTACCTCGAGCAAATAACCCATGCTGTTCGATAAAATCCTGAAATTGTTTTACGGGTAACATTCATCAAAAATATTTAATTTTAACTGGTATTCCGAACGTTCGGAACAAAAAACTAACTTTGTAGTGTGCAAAAACTATTTGTCTTTTTATTTCTCTTAATCAGTCCAGTATTTCTATTCGGTCAGCAAGCCGCATCGAAGATTAAAATTGTTTCTTTTTCTAAAATTACCGGCGATGTTAAAAACAAGGTGAGTTACCTGCGCAACCCTGTTTTTCAACAGGATAATGCAACTTTAACCTGCGATAGCGCTGTTTTTTTTAGCGAGCGGAACTATTTCGAAGCTTTTAAAAACGTACACATCAATCAAGTAACAACTGATATTTATTCTGATCAACTGGAATACGATGGAAATAAAAAACAGGCGCATTTAACCGGAAATGTTAAAATGATTGATCCAACTTCGGTGTTAACTACCAATATTTTAGATTACAATACACTCACCAAAATAGGAACTTATACCAGTGGCGGTAAAATTGTAAACAAAGATGTAACGCTAACGAGTAAAAACGGTTATTATTTTAGTGAAAGAAACGTTGCTTACTTCAGATATGACGTGGTAGTGGTTACGCCTCAATCGGTCATAAAGTCTGACACGATGAGTTACAATACGCAGGATAAGTGGACCTATTTTTATGGCCCAACGAATATTAAGGGAAAAGACGATAATCTTTATACCGAAAACGGCCAGTACAATACGCTTAGCGAAGACGCTTTTTTTGGGAAGAAGAATCTCTATACCCAAGGTACGAGATCGTTAAAAGGTGACAGCTTATATTATTTTGGCAAAAAAGGCATTGGTAAAGCCGTAAAAAACATCGTTTTCTCCGACACGAAGGATAAAATGAAAATGTTTGGCGATTTGGGTTACTATTATAAAGTAGATCAGCGCACGTTGGTTACCCGAAATGCCTATTTGGGCATCGGTACCGAAGATTCGATCATGGTGAAAAATAAAAAAAGACCTGATAGTTTATGGATGGGTGCAGATACCCTGGAAACGCAAATGGTTTTACAAAAAACCTTAAAATTGATCCCTAAAATTTCGATCAAAGCAGATAACCAGGTTGGTGAAGACGACGAAGATACGGGCGAAAAGAAAGGAAAGGGTGAGCCAAAATTTAAACCGGAAGCCGAATCGCTCCAAAAAGAAGATAAAAACAAACGCAACAAAAATAGCAGGGCAGATAAAAAGAAGAAAAACAAAGATGACGCTGAAACAGGTGACCCGCTTAACCTCAAAGACAAAAGTATTGACAGCCTAAAATCGAAAGCCGATTCGCTCGGCAATGGAGTAGCAAAACTTAATACCGATAGCCTGCAGAAAAATAATGTTTTAAAAAGCAAGGCAGATTCTATTATCAAAAATTTGCCAAAGCTTAAAACAGATAGTTTACAAAAAAAGCTAGCTGATAAAGCAGCACCGATAATAAAAGGTATTTCAAAATCAAAGATTGACAGCCTTCAGAAGAAGATAACTGACAAAGCTTCGCCATTAGTAAAAGAAACTTCAAAAACGAAAATCGATAGCTTGCAAAAAAAGGGAATCAAACCTGGTATTAAAGATAGCCTGACAAAAACTTTAGGCAATTTAAAACTGGGCAAACCGAACGATACAGCTAAATTTAACCCTGCCGATACCGTTCAGGCACGTATCATTAAGGCTTACCACGGCGTAAAAATCTATAAAACAAATATTCAGGCTAAAACCGATAGTCTTTTTTATACCAGCGCCGATTCTACTTTGCGTTGTTATAGCAATCCAATTATCTGGTCGGAAGGTTCTCAGCAGGTGGGCGATACGATTCTTGTTCAGTTCAAAAACAAAAAACTGAATAATTTACAGGCTTTCAGAAATGCATTTTTAGTGAATACCCCTGCCGATTCGGGTAGGTTTAATCAAATAAAAGGCAGGTTAATGACCGGTTTCTTCTACAATGGCAAACTTAAAAACCTCTATGTTGATGGCAATGCCGAGAGCATTTATTATACTCAAGATGATAGTACAAAGGTGTATAAAGAAATGAACCAAACGCTAAGCAGCAGGATAAAATTCATTTTTAAGAACAAAGAAAATGCGATTGAAGACATCGTTTACATTAAAGGTGTTGAGGGAGCATTAAACCCAGAAAACGAAATCGCAAAGGATCATGCCTTAAAGGGTTTTTCGTGGAAACCCAGTGAGCGGCCAAAATCGAAAAAAGATGCTATTGGTTCATCAGGGAAACCTAAGCCGAAAGCAAAGGCAAAAACAGCAGCAGGTAAAGTGATTGCTGGCGCAAAAACTGGTGCTCCGGCAGCTAAGCAAACTATAACTGTACCTGCCTTAAAACCAAAAATCACGCCCGGTAAAGATAGCCTAAGTGTTGACAAAAAACTGCCTCAAACCAAAGCAGCAGACACAACCAACTTTGGCATTAAGCCAATTTTGCCTAAAAAGGATTCGTTACAGGTGAAAAAAGATACTTTACAGGTAAAAAAGCCAGTAGGTAAGATGTAGTTTTTGCTATTCACTAAATTAATGGTTAAATTTATTTATGGATTTACAATCAGAAAAACTAAGTGTACTGCAACAGATCATTAATTCGGATGATGAGAGTCTAATCAGAGATATTAAATCACTAATTACTGCAAGAGATTTTGATTGGTTTGATGGATTAAATAGTAGTCAGCAAGATGATATTCTGGAAGGCATTAGCCAGCTCGATAGGGGCGAAAGTTTTAGTCATGAAGAGGCAAAAAAGAGATTCAGTATCTAATGGATATTATTTGGTCTAAAAAAGCTGGCGAGACTTTCCAAAGAAATATTGATTATTTAAAAGAAAATTGGACAGATGTAGAGGTGAAAAAATTTATTACAAGGGTGTTTGCTTACCTCGAAACGTTATCTGAAGAACCACTAATTTCTAGAAAAACATATAAAACAAAAAACACCCATATAGGTTTTATCATTCCACACCTATCGGTTGTATACCGCATTAAGCCAAAGGCAGAAATTTTAGAGATTGTAACCTTTATAGACAATCGACAAAGCAGCAAAAAGAAAAAAGGATTTTTATGATCTTTCTTTCAAAAAATCCAGCATCTTTTTTAGTGCAATGGCCCTATGGCTAATTTTATTCTTTTCGGCCATATCCATTTCGGCAAAGGTAATATCGTATCCATCAGGCTGAAAAATAGGATCATAGCCAAAGCCTTTCGAGCCCGATAAAGTTTCGCGGATCGTTCCATTAATTGTACCTTCAAAAATATGGTTTTGCCCTTCTTGCATTAAAGAGATAACTGTTTTAAACCTCGCTTTTCGGTTGGTATTGCCTTCGAGTTTCTTTAAAACAAGCTGAATATTCTCTAAGCTGTCACGGCTTCCCGAATATCGGGCAGAATAAACGCCAGGTTCGTTATTCAAAGCTTCTATTTCTAAACCACTATCGTCGGCAAAACAATCTAAACTGAAATGCTCCACTACATAACTGCTTTTTAAAGTTGCATTCCCTTCAAAAGTATCGGCCGTTTCCGGAATATCAACAAAGCAGCCAATATCTTCTAAATTAAGTACCTCATATTTGCCTTCGAGTGCAGCACGTATTTCTTCTGTTTTATGTTGATTATTGGTAGCAAAAACAAGTTTTTTCATGGGCGTAGCGCGTAGGGCTGGAAAGTTTTAAAAAAGGATAGTTACTAATTTATTTAATTTTTTGAAGATTGCCCCAAAGCAGTTTTTTAGCGGTTAAATCGCTATCTAAATGATGGAGATTGGGCGCAAAAATAATTTTGGTAGGGCCATGGGCGATAATCTCGTTCTGCCAAACCAGATTTAACTTTAAATCTGTAATTTCAACACCAAACGATAACATGGTAACAGGCTTAAAAAAGGCAAACAGCTCAGCAAAGTCTGTACCCCTGTACCTGGAATAGTTTAGGATTGCAAAATCGGGTGTACCCAAATCAACGGCCTTTACAATTTTACGCAACAGTTCTCGGCCTTGTTCGGTGCTTACATCATTGGTTTCATCGTTAACCAAAATAAGCACCGATTTTTTATTTCCGCCCAAAAATTTAAACGTTTTTTCGGGGCCAGGTTCGGCTACAATATGCGGAATTTCAGGTCCTTGCGTATAAACTTTCGGTATGTTTGTAGCATTAATCTGAGGAATCTGTGCAATTTCTGGCTTTAAAACAGATTCTTTTACTTCGTCAGCAGGTGCCTTTTCTGCTGCAAAAACTGGCTCAGTATTACGTAAAGGCAGAATTTCTACACTTTCATCTTTCACCAAGAAAACCTCTTCAGTAAAAAATAAGCGTAAAGCATTTGCATTGTTGGTAACCTGGTTTTCCATTCGTATTTTTGTTGAATAATAATTTCTGTTAAAATTAGTTAAATATCTTATAATAGCGTCCCTAATTGTTACTTTTATCCCTTAAAATTTATAGAGTGCCCTGCGTGAGGAAAGCTTATTGCCTATTTGTTTTCTGCTTTATTTATAGCATTTCGTTTGCACAAAACGTTGCTGTAATAAACGGTAAATCGATAAGTGCCAAAGAGTTTATGTGGGCCTACAAAAAAAGCCACAATGGGAACATTAGTGCAGCGTACGATACTTTACAAACGTATCTGAATTTGTATATCAATTTTAAACTTAAAGTTTTGGATGCCCGTGATATGGGACTGGATAAAAATGCCAGCTATCAGGAAGAAATCAAAACCTATGAAGATGCGTTAACCACACATAAAAAAGCCGGGGTAAGTAATAAAGACCGCGATTTTTTATTGAATGAGTACCGCGAGGGTGTTTTAATGTTCAATGTTTCGGAACAGAAAATCTGGAACAAAGCACAGGAAGATGAACAGGCAATACATGATTTTTACAGCAAAAATCAACAAAATTATAACAAACCCTTAAGTGAGGTTAGAGGAGAGGTAATTGCCGATTACCAACTGAGCTTGGAAGATAAATGGCTAAAAAGCCTGAAACAGAAATATCAGGTCAAGGTGAACGAAAATGAGCTTAAAAAACTCGCAAAACTGTAACCGAGCTGATTTTTGAAAACGATAAATATTAAATTGCAAAATATAACAAATAGAATGAAGAAAGTTTTTTTAGTAGCAACCGCTTTAATTTGCCTGTTTTTAAACAGTTTCGCACAAAAGCACACTGTTGATAAAGTTGCTGCTGTTGTAGGAAATAATATTATCCTGCTATCGGATTTAAACCAACAATACACACAATATCTTTATCAGGGAAACCAGCCCAACAACGATATTAAATGTAAAATTTTACAGCAAACCCTAACCCAAAAACTACTTAAACAACAGGCCGAGATCGATTCGGTAATGGTTGAAGATGGAGCGGTTGATGATGAGGTAAATAAACGCATGCGTTACAGTATGCAGCGTGCAGGCGGGCAGGAGCGTTTAGAGCAGTTCTTAAACAAATCTGTTCTGCAGTATAAAGATGAAATCAGGCCATCGGTAAAAGATGAGCTGATTGCCCAGAAAATGCAACAAAAAATTACCGAAAACATCAACGTTACCCCAATGGAAGTTGAAAAGTATTTCAAAAGCCTTGGCGATAGCATCCCTGAATTTAACACAGAGGTTGAAGTTGGTGAGGTGGTTTTAAACCCTCAGTTAACCCGGGCCGAAAAACAAAAATTCCGCGATAAAATTGAAGCCCTTCGTTTAAGGGTTAAAAGTGGCGAAGATATGGGTGTTTTAGCCAAAACCTATTCTGAAGATCCAGGTTCGGCTGCTGATGGTGGAGATTATGGCTTTATCGATAGAAATACCATGGTTAAAGAATTTACCGCATGGGCTTTCAAACTGAAAGCCGGAGAAATTTCGCCGGTATTTGAAACGGATTATGGTTTCCACTTTTTACAGGTATTGGAGCGCAGAGGCGAGCAGGTACACGTTAGGCACATTTTAATTATGCCTAAAACAACACCAGAAAGTTTAACCCGTTTAAAACTGCATGCAGATAGTATTTACAACAACATTATCGGCAAAAAATTAAGCTTTGCTGCCGCTGCAAATCTTTACTCAGATAATAAAGAAAGTAAATACAATGGTGGTATGATGCTTAATGCGGAAAACGTTCAGGCAAGAAGCACTTTTATTCCGGTTGATAAATTAGATCCATCTATCTTTTTAGTAATTGATACGATGAAAATCGGTGGCATTTCTAAACCGGATTTATTTACAGCTGCTGACGGAAAACAAGGATACCGCATCTTATATTTAAAATCTAAAATACCGCCCCATAAAGCGAATTTGGCACAAGATTTTCCAAAAATCAGAGATGCAGCACAAAGTGATAAAATTAATCGTACTTTAAGCGAATGGTTTGAGAAACGCCGCGAAAGCACTTACATTAAAATCGACGACGAATTTAATACCTGTGACGAATTAAAAATCTGGACTAAAACCACAGCCGCAAAATAACACCAATGCAGTATAAGAACGAAGTAGAAGCTGTTGATGCCCTTCATCAATCTTTCAACAATATTAAAGCCGAAATAGGCAAGGTAGTAGTTGGACAGGATGACATCATAAAATCTGTTTTAATCGCCATTTTTAGCAACGGACACTGTTTGCTTGTTGGCGTACCCGGATTAGCCAAAACTTTACTTGTACAAACTGTAGCTTCTGTTCTAGATCTCGATTTTAACAGGATTCAGTTCACACCAGATTTAATGCCAAGCGATATAATTGGCGCAGAGATTTTAGGAGAAGACAGGCACTTTAAATTTATAAAAGGGCCTGTTTTTTCTAATATTATCCTCGCTGATGAAATTAACCGTACCCCGCCTAAAACGCAGGCTGCTTTATTAGAAGCCATGCAGGAGAAATCGGTTACAGCAGCCGGCCAAACGCATATCTTACCCAAACCATTTTTTGTTCTGGCTACACAGAATCCTATTGAGCAGGAAGGAACTTATCCCCTACCCGAAGCGCAATTGGATCGTTTCATGTTCAATATTCAGTTAAATTACCCTGCCTTTGCTGATGAACTGAACATTGTTAAAAACACTACCAGCAATAAAACCACACAGCTGCAGAAAATCATACATGCAGATGATATCCAATATTTCCAAAAACTGATCCGCGATATCCCCGTTACCGATAATGTGTTAGAATATGCGGTAAAACTGGCGTCTAAAACCCGCCCAAACAGCGAATTTGCAACCGAGGCAGTGAACAAATACATCAGTTGGGGCGCCGGTCCGCGTGCCTCGCAGTTTTTAGTGCTAGGTGCAAAATGCCATGCCGCTGTAACTGGAAAATACTCACCAGATATTGAAGACGTTAAAGCCGTGGCCGAACCTATTCTACGCCACCGCATTGTACGCAACTACCGCGCCGAAGCCGAGGGTTTATCCATCGAAAAAATCATCAAAGATTTATTGTAGTTTTTAGTCGGGATTTGTAATCCCGTCTCACGAACTAAGGATTTGTAATCCTTTATCAATATACATCCAGGCAGATTTCTAGACTTCGCTGCACTACGCCCGAAATGACGGTAGCTGAAGCAAATCTCACCCTAAAGCATTATATTTGATTTACCATGGAAAATAGTCCCCTTACCGGAGCCATTGCTGCCCTGATAGATGAATATAAAAAAGCAGTTGATGAATTGATCATGGTAATTAAACCAATTAACCAGCAACAACTGCTGCGTAACATCGAGCCCCTGAGCTCAAATACTGATTGTATTTCCATCCAGACCATTTTAACCCATGTAACCGCCTCAATGTTCAGTTATGCGGTTTATATTGAGAACGCTATTGGTATAGAAAGCATTAGACCTGAAAGATTACAATTTGACCGCGTAGAACACTACATTTCCCGACTTCAGGAAGCGTTTAAATATAATGAAGATTTTTTCAGTAGAAATCCCGATATTACAATGGAAGAATTCGATCAGGCTAAAAAGATCAATACCAACTGGGGACAGCAGTATGATGTAGAACAGCTGCTCGAACATGCCATTGTTCATATTTTACGGCACCGCAGGCAGATTGAAAATGCTTTGGTTACCTCAAAACACTGATTAGTTAAAAAATATTTAGCAATTCACTGAAAATAAATATCTTTGCATCAAATTTACAATAATGCTACGTCGACTACATATCCAAAAATCATACTTTAGCCAGTCTTGTGGCATAAAGGGTTTGGGTATTGGCTTAAATTTCCTTCCCAACCCTTAGTGTTTTTGCCACTAGCGCATAAGACCAAATTTTAAAAATCAATTTACTTTATCGTTTGCCAGGCCAAAGCTTGTCAAAATTAATTATATCCGTTATGGACATTTATACTACTGCCGACGAAAAATATCTGCAGGCTATTGAAGAATTAAACTGGGGTGAGCTGCCCCTGGCGCTTCAATATTTTACCGAACTTATCTCATTCGATCCTGATTATGCCAGAGGTTATTTTCAGTTGGGAAATTTATATCAAAACCGCTTTAAAGATTACAAAACAGCGGGTTATTATTACAAAAGATGTATCGAGCTAGAAGCCGATTTCCCGGAGGTTTATGAGCCCTACCTGAAACTGGTAATTACCTTGAAATTGCACAAATTGGTAAAACAGGTTGCAGATAAAGCCCTTTTGGTACCCGGCGTTTGCGAAGCGCACATTTATGAAAGCTTAGGCTTACATGCTGAACAACAACAAAATTTTGTACAAGCAGCAAATTATTTCAAGAAAGCTGCACTATTTAATTCGGTTCATGACGAGCAAAATAAACTGCTTGAACACCAAAACCGCATCAGAAGCAAAATGGACAGCACAAAAATAATGGTGTATGATTTACAGGGATAGAAGGCATGCCATTTATCCCCGCCCTTTTACATATTCAGATCACCATTTAATCTTTTTATTTTAATTTTGTTATTATCTTTACCACACAATTACAAAGCATAAAATTTTAAATCAAAAATATTCGATATGTCGGCTCACGATTCACACGCACCAGTTCAGGAAACAAAAGGCATTTGGGCTTTACCTTTAACAGCCTGGATTATTGTTTTAGTCCTACTTGTGGCTTTCACAAGACCAATTTTTCACAATGCAGAAGAAGGTACTTCGCATGAAAAAACTGAAGCACACCAAACAGAAGTTCCAGAATCGCACCACTAGGCATAACTTCACGATTAAACAAAAAAGCGCTGATTTTCAGCGCTTTTTTGTTTCTAAGTATTTCTTCCTGTCATTCTGAACGCAGTGAGAATCTGTTGTGTAATAATATACTTGTTATCCCGTCAAAGTGAAAAGCATTGAGGTCCTGTATTTCATGGCCTTACTATTCTTTACTGCTTTCAGAATGACAACTGGCCCATAATATTAGGAAAATCGGTAATTACTCCATCTACCCCCAAATCCATAAAATATTTAACTTCCTTAACCGTATTCACCGTCCAGGGAATAATTTTAATGCCCATCGCATGACAGCGATCGACCAAACCTTTACCAACCAGTACAGAATAGGGACTATAAATAGTTGGTTTAAATCCTAATTTTTCAATATAATCTTCAAAAGGTTCTTTTTCATCGATCAACAATGAGGTTTGTATTTTAGGATATTTCTCGTGCAGGTATTGCAGCGTCCGCATGTCGAACGACTCGATAATTACCCGTTTGGCCAGTTTTTTTTCGTTAATAATGTCCATAATCAGCTCTACAAATTCTGCTGGCTCGGGCTGAAACTCATTATCACCGTTTTTAATGGTTTTCGTTTCGATGCTGTACATCGGTTTAGCGAGTCTATTTGCTTTAACATAGGCTTCAACGGCATCTATGGTTTCCGAGAGCAATGGTTTGTATGCCTTAAACTTCATCTGCCCGGGAAAGCGGCTATGCACCTTGCTGCCCACATCAAATTTCTTAATCTCCTCATAATCCATCTTGTAGATGTTGTATTTCTTTTGGTCTTTTAAGGTAATCGGTTTCCCATTGGGCTGTAACGAAATCTCATTGTTAAAATAAGGCTCCTGCGAGAGTACCACTTGTTTATCTTTCGAAATTACGGCATCCATCTCTAAAGTGGTAACACCTAAATCTAGTGCTTTTAACATCCCCTCGATGGTATTTTCGGGCATAATGCCTCTTGCGCCAGCTTTACCCTGCACATCGAATTTCTTCTTTTGGGCAGAAACATTAAATACCAGTAAAGCGAGAACGGATAATAGAAGTATTTTTTTTTGCATAAAATCTAAACGTAAAATGGATAATTTTATTAGTGATAATTGTTTTTAGGAGCGCACTAATTGTGCTTATTTTCAGCATTGTTCCCGTTTTCCGCTATATCGCTTCGCTACGGGTATGCCGCTTCAACCGGGGCTAAACCAGAAGCATTGCAGGTAAAGCAAAATTCCGAAATAAAAAAAGGGCTTCTTTTTACGGAGAGCCCTCTTTAATTCACATTGTTATTTTATCTTTCTGCAGGTACAAAGGCCTGTACTATTAAGTTCCAGCTCGCGTCGGCTGCTTTTTCATAAACAAAAACGTAATTAAAGCTTTCGCGCAGATCGGCTTTATAATCGATTGTTGCCACGCCATAAGTATAGGCTAAATCGCTGCCAATTGCTTTATCAACGCCAGTGGTTTTTAAATTGATCTTGCTGATCATCTGGTTGTAAAACGCAACAATTTTTCCCTTCCCATCAATAGCTTCATTGCCTGGGAACAATAAACGCGCATCGTTGGTTAAAAAGCCTCCAAAAGCGGCAATTCCATGCGTTTTCAATAAAGTATTTAATGTTTTTTCGGTGGTTAAGATAATTTCTTTCCCAGCCTTAACTTCTCTTTCATTCAAGAATTTCGGTGCAACGTGATCTTTCGGCTCAACAAATGATGGTGTAACTTTAGCCAAAGGCTTGTTGCTTTCCGTACCCAAATCAACTGCCAATTTCCATCTGCCGTTTTCTGGCTTCCAAATGGATAGGTATTGACCGTATTTTTTTTCCGAAGTTCCGATTTCATATGGCCCTGTTGTAAAACCTAAATCGCCACTGCGCGATACTTTGGCTAAATTCGGCGTCCATGTGATATCATTTTCGGCATTTGCCTTACCAGCATAGAAAGTTTTAGCATTAACCGGGTTCGGCCTGAACACCAAAGTGCTCGTAGATGAATAATCTATATAAGCGTCTTTATCTCCATTTTTGGCAATTGACTTAGCGAAATCCTTTTCGGCATTTACTAAAGATTTGGTTGTTCCGTCACTTTTTTGAGCAAAAGCACCTAAAGCTAAAAGCGAAGCGATTGCGGTTGAAAATAATTGTTTCATTATTGTTAGGATATTATGTTTTGGCGAATATAAAATTTTCTTTGATGTATGGTTTCAAAAGTAATTAACAATTGCACATTAATATCATTATTTTTCGCGGTAAATGGTTTCCAGAACAGTTTGGCCAGTGGCTTTTAAGGTATTTTTGTCAATATCCGCTAAATTATCCAATTGGGTATGCCAGTTAATGTAAAAGCCGCTGTTGTCGTTATAATGAATAATATCGATAGAAGGGACACCTGCTTTGTTCATCCAAAAATGATCGTCGACCAGTTTACCACTAGGAATTTTTGTAAAGTAAGAAGCATATCCGATTTCATTGCCAGTATCCCATACCTGGTTGGCCACGTTTGGCGCCGCTTGTCTGGAGATTTCATCTTGCGTAAACTGGGCATTGCCACCACCTACCATATCCAGATTGATGCCATATAAAGCTTTATAACCTGAAGCAATCGCTTTTTTAGCCCAATATTGTGAGCCTAAGCACCAGGTGGTTTCATCTGGAGTTTCATCATTGGCCTTACCGTAATCTTCTAAATCCCACAATATAAAATCTACACCAACATTAGGCTGTTTCTGTTGTATCTGTCGTGCCATTTCCAAAATTACTGCCACGCCGCTCGCACCGTCGTTTGCGGCATCGAAAGGCTTGGTATGGTTGGCAGGATCGGTATCCTGATCAGAAAACGGACGGGCATCCCAATGTGCGGTAACCAAAACCCTGTTCTTTTTATCGGGACTAAAAGCGGCAACAATATTTTTCAGCTGAAAGCTTTTGCCGTCGTAGGTTTTTGTTTGCTCGCCCTGAACTGTTACATCAGCGCCAAAAGATTTTAATTTCGCAACCAAATAGTCGGCACATTTTTGATGGGCTGTAGTTCCAGGTATCCGCGGGCCAAAATCTACCTGCACTTTAGTATAAGCATAGGCACTATCGGCATTAAAATCGGGAGAAGATAAAGTAACCGAAGTTTTTTCTTCATTTCCCTCAACGCTTTTGTCTGTTTTATTTTGGCAGGCCTCAAATCCGATCAACGCAAATAAAGGCAGTATTAAAAGTTTTTTGTTCATTGTTTAATGTAACGCGAAATGATTAGCGGTAGTGTTCTCACTAGCGATTAACTTGCGCCTCCTCTGAAGGGGGCAGGGGGATGGTTTTCCTCCAATTTAGCAATATAATCCTGAATTGTCCTTTCTACATTTTCTATATCATGCATCACTTCATCATCATTAAACCGTAGAATATTAAAGCCCAACATCCTTAAAACCTTTTCACGGATCTGATCTTTTTCAAACTGTCCATCCCACTCATGACTCAACCCGTCGACTTCGATTACCAACTTTAAATCTTTTGAGAAAAAATCTGCAATGTAACTTGCAATTGGCCGTTGCCGTAAAAAAGGGTAGCCAAGCATCTTTTTATTCCGTAACAGCTCACACCATATTCTTATCTCCGCCTTGGTACTATCATTTCGATGAGCCCTGGCAAAAGTTTTCAGTTTACGGTTATAGTGGTTGTTATCCATCGGTTAAAACATGTATAGTTCATCTCTGATATTATTTTATATCTTCCTACCTTTTCTTTTTCATCCCCCTACCCCCTTCAAAGGGGGACGATTTTTCGATGAAGATAAAAAAGACTCCCTGCTCCAAACTCCCAGCTCCAAGCTAACTAAGCCTTACTCCATGTTGTGCCCTCTTTACCATCTTTTAGCTGAATGCCCAATTCCTGTAAGCCAATGCGGATACGATCGGAAGTGGCGTAATCTTTATTTGCTTTTGCTTCTGTTCTTAAATTGATCACCATATCTAAAACGCCGTTTAGGTCGTTCCCCCCGGCATCTTCATCTTTCAGGCCTAAAATATCGAATACAAAATCGTTAATCAACTGTTTCAATTTTTCTAAAGCTTCGGCCGAGATTTTACCTTTACCGTCATAAACAGTATTGATAATCCTTACGGCTTCGAACAGTTCGGCAATTAAAATCGGACTGTTAAAATCGTCGTTCATGGCCTGGATGCATTGTTCTTTCAAGGCATCAATATCAAAGTCATTCTGTTCGGCAACCTGTAATTTATCCAACAAACCAATTGCCGACATTAAACGTCTGAAACCTTTTTCTGAAGCATCCAAAGCATCATTCGAAAAATCCAAAGTACTGCGGTAATGTGCCTGTAACATAAAAAACTTAACCGTCATCGGGCTATAGCCTTTTTTCAGCAAAGGGTGGTCTCCTGTAAACAGCTCCAAAGGAAGGAAACCATTTCCGGCCGATTTAGACATTCGTGTACCGTTAACCGTAAGCATATTGGTATGCATCCAGTAACGCGCAGGCTGTTTATGGCTGCAAGCTTCAGACTGTGCAATTTCATTCGTATGGTGCGTTGCCGCCAAATCCATTCCGCCCCCATGAATATCAAATTCTGCACCTAAATATTTGGCACTCATGGCCGAACATTCGATATGCCAGCCCGGAAAGCCCATGCCCCATGGCGATTGCCATTGCATCAGGGTTTCGGGCTTTGCTTTTATCCATAAGGCAAAATCCAACCGTCCGCGTTTCTCGTCCTGCCCACCCAGTTCGCGGGTATTGTTCAGCATATCTTCGAGGTTGCGGTTGGTTAATATGGTATAATTATATTCTTTACTGTATTTTTCTACATCAAAATATACGTTGCCGTCCACCTCATAACCATAACCATTGGCAATAATTACCTTAATCATTTCGATTTGTTCGATAATATGCCCGGTTGCCGTAGGTTCGATACTTGGCGGTAGCGTATTAAACATGCGCAATACATCGTGGAAACCTAAAGTGTACTTCTGTACAATTTCCATCGGTTCCAATTGCTCTAGCTTCGCCCGTTTTGCAAACTTATCGTCGCCCTCATCCCTATCGCCTTCCAAATGGCCTGCATCGGTAATATTACGCACATAACGCACCTTATAACCGGTATACTTAAGGTACCTGAAAATTAAATCGAACGATATAAAAGTGCGGCAATTGCCCAGGTGCACATCGCTGTAAACAGTAGGGCCACACACATACATCCCAACATTGGGTGCATTTAAGGGTTGAAAAAGTTCTTTTTTACGAGAAAGCGTATTATAAAGCTGTAAGCCAGTATTCATATTGCAAATGTAAGATTAAGTTAGAAAGTTAAAACCTTTAAAGTTGCAATGTTTAGCTTATGATTTTTCTTTAACATTTATCTGCCGCAAAGAATGCTGATCCCATATTTGCTCGTTGTTAGCTTATTTTATTGCTAGATTGTTTATTGTGATTTGGAAAGGTACTGTAGTGCTTCTCGGTTGCAACAGTGCCTCTTTACGCTGTAGCTTCGCCGAAGAGGCTCAGGCTGCCGCTTCAATAGGGTTTAGCTTAGCCATGCAGTGCTTTTGATCCAAATTTCCTTTCAAGCTGGCCATGCATGGGGTAAAACAGAATTATAATTTTTAATTTAGGTGCTACCACTAAACATGAATTAAAAAATGGCCGAGATTAGAGCGATTGCAGAAAAAGATGCCCAAGGTGTAGCAACACTTTCTACCCAATTGGGTTACGAAAGTAACATCGAACAAACATTGGCCAGAATTAAACAGATTAATAATAGCCATGAAAACGCTGCCTTTGTTGCCATAATCGAGAATAAAATTGTTGGCTGGATTCACGTTTTTTACACTTTAAGGATAGAAACCGATCCCTTTGTCGAAATTGGCGGTTTAATTGTTGATGAAACTTACCGAAACCTAAAAATTGGAAGGCAATTGATCGAAAGCGTAAACGCCTGGGCTAAAAAACACCAGGTAAAAAAACTAAAGGTAAGGTGTAATACTAAACGTACCGAAAGCCATCAATTTTACGAACGTATTGGTTTCAAGGAAAATAAAAGGCAGGTGGCATTTGACATGAACCTTTAAACAGTTTTCAGTTGGCAGTTTTCAGTTCACAGTTTTCAATTTTCAGTTCACAGTTTCTAGTTGGCAGTTAAGCTGTTTATACAATGAAACGGTTCCAAATAAACTGTACCAATTATCCATCTAAACCGTATTGAAGCGGCATCCCCCGATTTTTCATCGGGGATATAGCGAAAAGACGGACAGAACCTAACTCATATGCACTGAAGTACCTTTCCAAATGGTTTTCAGTTTTCAGTTAACAATTTCCAGTTCGCTATTATCAGTTAAACAGTTTATACAAAAACAATTAATCCCGAATTAACAGTTGGCAGTTTTCAGTTAACAATTAACAGTTTACATACTGATCTACAATAAACAATTTCCAGTTCACTATGAACCGATCCAAACAGTTTAAGCAATTAACATTTATATTATTACAACCCTCAAACATTTCAATATTGTAACATTTCAATCCTATTCGTTAACTTTGTGGCATGATTGATTTACCGGTAGTACCTGCTGTAACTGAAGTTAAACGTAAACCAGATTGGTTACGTGTAAAATTGCCTGTTGGTAAGGAATATGCACAAGTTCGCAGTTTAGTAGACACACATAAGCTTCATACCATCTGCGAAAGCGGTAACTGCCCTAATATGGGCGAGTGTTGGGGTGCAGGTACGGCCACATTCATGATTTTAGGCAACATCTGTACCCGTAGCTGCTCTTTCTGCGCAGTTGCCACAGGCAGGCCACTAGCTGTTGATGTTGATGAACCCAACCGTATTGCCGATTCGGTGAGGTTAATGGGCGTTAAACATTGCGTAATTACCTCGGTAGACCGTGATGACCTGAAAGATGGTGGTTCCATTATCTGGGCCGAAACCTTACAAGCTATTCGTAGAGAAAGCCCAATCACTACTTTAGAAACCCTAATCCCTGATTTTAAAGGTCAATGGGATAATTTATACCGTGTTTTAGACGAAAGGCCGGAAGTGGTTTCGCACAATATGGAAACTGTTAAGCGTTTAACCAAACAGGTGCGTATCCAGGCAAAATACGACAGAAGTTTAGAAGCTTTAAAAAGAATTTCGGAATTTGGTTTGAGAACAAAAACAGGTATTATGCTTGGATTGGGCGAAACTGAAGAAGACATTTTCGAGGCTATGGACGATTTAGTAGCCAATGGTGTTCACATATTAACCTTGGGCCAGTATTTACAGCCTACGCGTAACCATCACCCTGTAGTAGACTGGATCCACCCAGATACTTTTGCGATGTACAAAGAAGCTGGATTGGCAAAAGGCTTAAAATATGTAGAAAGCGGCCCTTTGGTACGTTCATCTTACCACGCCGAAAAACACCTTTTCCCGATCGAAGGGATAGCATAATCTGCTTATCTGATCAGTAGTTTAAAAAAATTAAAATAATCGCACTCCCAAAGGGAATGTATTTTTAAAACATTTTTTTGCTTTTACTGTTCTGTATTGTATCTTAGTGACCAATAGTGACTGCATTAAAAAAATTATCCCTAACCGAGCCTGAACTTGTTCAAGCACTGCAATCGAAAGATCAAGCGGTACTAAAAACACTGTACAGCATGTATTCGTCGGCACTTTATGGTGTTATTTCACGCATTATTACCCATACGGAGCTTGCAGAAGACGTGTTACAAGAAACATTTGTAAAAATCTGGCAGTCTGCGGCACACTATGATCATACTAAAGGACGTTTGTTTACGTGGATGATGAACATTGCCCGCAATTTATCGATCGACAAACTACGTTCTAAAGATTTTAAGAATTCACTCAAAAACCAAGATATAGAAAATAACGTAAGTTTCGTTGATGAACAAAACAAGGTTACGTTTAACCCGGATGTTCTTGGAGTTAAGCAACTTGTAGAAAACCTTAAACCGGATTTACAAGCAGTTCTTGATTTAGTTTATTACAAGGGTTTCACACATGTGGAGGCCGCAGAAAAGTTAGATCTGCCATTGGGCACGGTGAAAACCCGGATCCGTTTGGCTATTATTGAATTGAGAAGGAATTTTAATTGAGCGTGGAAAATTTAAAAGCATATATCGAATCTGGAGTACTCGAACTGTACGTTTTAGGTGATTTATCACCTGAAGAAGCGTTGCAGGTTGAGGAAATGGCATCTCAAAACCCCGAGGTAAGAGATGAAATAGCTGCCATTGAGCAAGCTATGGAGCAATATGCTATGCAAAATGCTGTAGAACCATCTGCAGATGTAGAAACAAGATTATTCGAGAAGTTGGGTATTAGTGAGGTTGAAGAGAATGTGAATGTTCAACCCGAACCAGTTTACACAGAAGAACCAAGAATTATACGTTTAGATGGAAGTGACGCCAAAGTGAGAACTTTGCGTTACGCCTTAGTTGCCTGTATAGCTTTATTGGTAGTAAGTACGGCCGCCTTGTTTATTACATACAACAAGCTAAATGCTGCACACGACCAAATTGCAAGTTTGAACCTGGATAAACAAAAATTTGCCGGGGTGGTAAGCAAACTTGAATTTGAAAACCAAGGACTGGATAATATGGCGGCAATGGCCGATAGCAAAGAATGGGCAACCATCCGCATGGCCGGACAGGCCTTTAGTCCTTCGTCGAAAATGAAAGTATACTGGAACAAAAAAGATAAAAGTGTACTGATTAATTACGTAGCCATGGATTTGCCTAAAACCGATGCTGAGCACGAATATCAGCTGTGGGCTTTAGTAAATGGAAAACCGGTAAGTTTGGGCGTATTCGGCAAAAGCGATTCGACCAACAACGAAGCATTATTAAAAATGCAAACCATCCAGGAAGCACAGGCCTTTGCAGTAACTTTAGAGCCTATGGGAGGAAGTGTTAACCCAACAATGGATAAGCTAACCGTAATGGGCGGTGTTTAAGTAAAAATATAAATCAATATATTAAATCCCGACATTGAAAAATGCCGGGATTTTTGTTTTTATACTTCTTAATCGTCACCCTGAATTTATTTCAGGATCTTAACTGCACTAAAGATGCTCAATTGGTCTTAGCCTCTCGCTAAGACCAATTTTTTTTAAAAATTCAACAGCCTTGGTTCATATCGCCACAAACCAAAAAACAACTTAAGACTTCGCAGCGTATTTTACCTCCTCATAAGGCTGCACCAAAACCCATCCTTCGCCAAAAAATTCAAGCTGGAACGATTCGCCGCTCCCCCTCCCAATAAAAGAACCAAAAGTTAAATTGGTTTTAATGTTTGGCGTTAAGTTTTCAGACCAGGCTACTGTAGCATTAGGATCGGTGTACACCGGTTGATTGCCGGTAACCCTTAATAAAATCGGTTCGCCGTGTGTAGTAATTGCAATATAACCACTTCCTGATAGTTTAACCTGAAATAAACCGCCGCTCATCATACCTGCAATGCTTTTGAGCATTTTTATTTCATTTTTGATGTTTTCTTCTAAAGCCAATACATCATTCCCGTTTACAAAAACTGCCTCATTCTGAAGTTTGATGATTTTCACTTTTTTACCTTCATCAGCGAGATATAGTTTGCCTGTTCCGGTAGCGTGCATCAGTGAGGTGCCTTCGCCAGATATGGCCTTTTTTAATAAGCCGCCAAGGCCTTTGCTCAGGAGCCCTTCCCTTTTGAAATCGATATTGCCAATATAGGCAACCATCGATCCAGCCTTTGCCAAAATCTTTTGATTTTTAAGGTTTACTTCCAGCATTGCTGGTTTTTCCAGTTCAAAGAAGTCATTTTCTGCCGGGTTTTCTGCCGATTCTTGAATGAGTTCATTCAGCGTGTACTCTTTTTGTGCCATACTTGTTTAGTTTTTTTAAGTTTCCGTATCTTAAATGTATTTATTCTAAACAAAAATGCACTAATAAGCTAGTTTTAGTTATTCACATTTGTGAGATATAAAGTATGCGTGTTGTTTTTCTCCTTGCACAACCTCCAAACTAGCTACAACAGCTCTTTCACCACCATCGACACGCGCTCTGCCAACTGGGAAGCTGTAACTACATAACGCTTATGCGCTAAATCATCACCTGCTTTTCCATGGATATAGCAGGCAAGAACCGCAGCATCTGCTGCACTGTATTTCTGTGCTACAAAACCTGCAATAATGCCCGTAAGTATATCGCCCATACCTCCCTGTGCCATCGCCGGGTTGCCCGTTAAATTGATTAAAACCTTACCTGTAGGCAGACATATAAATGTATATTGGTTTTTAAGTACTATTACAACTTTAAGCTTTTTAGCCTGTGTTCTGGCCGTTTCTACCCTATCCCACCAGCTATCATGTTCGCCAAACAGCCGGTCGAATTCTTTCATGTGTGGGGTAATAATGGTATTTGTGGCAAGTTTATCAATCAGAGCGGGTTTTTCTCCTAAAATGTTTAAGGCATCTGCATCAATTACCAAAGCTTGCTTGCTCAATATCAGGTTTTCGAGCAGTTTTTCATTTTCGGGTCCGGTGCCCAAGCCTGGCCCAATGGCAATAGACTGGTATTTCTTCAAGCTTTCGATCCTCATGTAAGCTGTTCTTGGCAATGCCATTACCTCGGGCAAAGTTGTATTTAGCGCAACTAAGCCGGTCTCAGGGATGCATGCCGTAGTTAATCCGGCTCCGCTATGCAAACAGGCCATAGTAGAAAGCAGGGCAGCGCCCATGGTATTGGTATTTCCGGCTATGATCAATGCATGCCCGTAAGTACCTTTATGGGTAAATAATTTTCGGGGACGAAGGATTTCCCTGATATCATTTTCTTCAACCAGATGAAAATCGGCCTCCTGTTTCTGGATAAAGTGCTCATCCAGATCAATATCCACAACTTCATATTTTTGGGTTGCGGAAGCCGATTCGGGGAAGAAAAAATTGATCTTCGGCCGTTGAAAGCATATTGTTTTATACGCTTGTATCCCATTATACGTTTTCGGCAGCTTCCCTTCTGCAAAAAAACCCGTTGGTACATCAACTGAATATACCTTTTTATTGAGTTTATTTATGATGTGCACCAGTTCTTCAAATGCGCCACTTAAGGGTTTATTTAAACCCGAGCCTAAAATGGCGTCGATAATTAAATCGGCTTTAACATTTTTTAAATCAGCAGGCTGATCAATAACCGTTTTTTTACAGCGTGTTTCCTCAATCCGCTGCAGGTTAATCGCGAAATCATCACTCTGTTTCTTGCCAAAATTGATAATATAAACTTTTATATTCTCGTATCCGTTGGCAATGAGCAAATGGGCAATGGCCAATCCATCGCCGCCGTTATTTCCCTTGCCACAAAAAATGGCTACACTTTTATTGGTATCAAACTCATCTCTTAAAAAGCTTTGAACAAAAGCACGGGCAGCTTTTTCCATCAGATCGATAGATGCAATGGGTTTATTGGCAATGGTAAACTGATCGGCGCTGCGCATTTGGGCAGAAGTAAGCAATGTTCGCATATAACTAAGGTAAGATTATACTGCTATAATGCAAAAGCTACGATTTTGTTTGTTTTTTATCCCGTTTAGCATCACATCTCTAAAATAATTTAAAGCACTATCTTTTAATTTTTATACCTTTTGCCAATCTTTAGCGTTGTCTATTGAATTAAATTAAATCTCAAAACAATGAATCAAAAACCATCAAATGCATTCGTGGCCGCTGCCTGGATTGCATTAGGTATCGGAATGATCGGCTTTATTGTAGGGCTGTGGCGTTCTGATATGCTTCTTAACGAAAAAGGATATTATTTTACCGTATTGATGTTTGGCCTTTTTGCCGTAATCTCTTTACAAAAAGCTGTTCGCGATAAACTGGAAGGCATACCTGTTACTGAAATTTATTATGGCATAAGCTGGTTTTCTACGCTGTTAACCATCACTTTATTGGTAATCGGCTTGTGGAATGCTACTTTATTGCCTAGCGAAAAAGGCTTTTATGCCTTTGCCTTTTTACTCTCGCTGTTCGGTGCCATTACGGTACAGAAAAACACGAGGGACAGCCAGATTATCAATAAAAGCCGCGATTCGGACTAGTAGAACGCACCGATGATCTGTTACTTATTAAAACCAATGCCCTGCATTGGTTTTTTTATTTAAAAATCAATCCTAAATATCAAAAAGCATATGGTACTTTTTAAATACCGGCCGGATATATTACAAAGCAACAGTATTTTTCCAACCTTTAACTTCAGCTAAAAGTTTAAGAAAGAGAAAATTATTACTAATTTAAGCAGCAGATACCGAGGCCAATAGTTTATTATTTTCGAGCAAATTAATATAAACGCATTTAAATCCTGTAAACTGCACATGGAGCAAAACAATGGCTTAAAGAAAACGCTTACCCCTTTTATGCTATGGGGGCTTGGCGTTGGTTATGTGATTTCTGGTATGTATTTCGGTTGGAACCTCGGCCTCGAAAAAGGCGGAACACTCGGAATGGCCATTGCTACGGTGGCCATTATGGTGATGTATGTAACGTTTAGTTTTAGCTATGCCGAGCTGGCCTGCGCCATACCCAAAGCTGGCGGCGTTTTCGATTATGCCAATACGGCATTGGGCAAAAACATCGGTTTTATTGCGGGCATTGCCCAAATGGTCGAATTTATATTTGCTCCTCCTGCTATTGCTTTCGCCATTGGCGCTTATTTTAATGCCTTTTTTCCACAGGTTGCCATATTAACCAGTGCCATTGCCGTTTATTTTATTTTCACGGCTTTAAATGTTTATGGCGTAAAGGCGGCAGCATCGTTCGAGGTGATTGTTACCGTTTTGGCCGTTGGCGAACTGTTGCTGTTCTCAGGCATAACATTACCTAAATTTCATGTAGAAAATCTAATTCACAATAATTTCCCAAATGGCTGGAGCGGTGTATTTGCCGCCATTCCATTTGCCATATGGTTTTTCCTGGGTATTGAGGGCGTTGCAAATGTAGCCGAAGAAACCAAAAACCCGCAACGTGATATCGGTAAAGGTTTTGGTTGGGGCATATTTACCTTAGTGGTATTGTGTGTGCTTGTTTTTATCGCCACCATTGGCATCGGGGGTTGGGAAGCCATAGTATACAAAAACGGAAAATCTGGCGAAACTTCTGATTCGCCTTTACCTCTTGCCTTATCTATGGTAACCGGAGACAATCATTTGATGTACCATTTACTAATTACGGTTGGTTTATTCGGATTGGTAGCCTCTTTCCATGGATTGGTTTTAGCTGCCGGCCGCTCTACCTACGAAATGGGAAGGGTAAAAAGCATTCCGGCAGTATTGGGGAAAATTTCACCTAAGTTCCAAACACCCGCCAATGCCCTAATCGGCAATATGATGATCGGAATTATAGCGCTTCTATCGGGCAAAACTGCCGAAATTATCATTATCTCAGTATTTGGTGCCTTAAGCCTATACATCATTTCGATGATTTCGGTAATGGTGCTGCGCAAGAACAAACCCGAAATGGCCCGACCTTTTAAAACGCCGTTGTACCCAATATTTCCTGTTGTTGCGTTAATTATTTCCTGTGTTTCTTTCATCGCAATGCTGATATATAATCTTAAATTAGGATTAATTTATTCGGGCATTGTTTTAGGCATATTCTTTCTATATAAAATCTTTAAAAAGACAGATTAATGAGTACGAGCAAAGAAGTTTTGGATTACGTTAAAAATCATCCCTCTGGAAAAGTTAAGTTAGCTGTAGCCGATATCGACGGTATTCTGCGTGGAAAATATGTAGCCGCCGAAAAATTTGCCTCACTTGTAGAAGGCCGCTTAGGTTTTTGCGATGTTACCTTCGGTTGGGATGCAGGAGATGTAGCTTACGAAAACGGAAAATACACAGGCTGGCATACCGGTTATCCTGATGCAGAGGTTAAAATTGACCTGAATACTTTCCGTAAAATCCCCTGGGAAAACGAAGTGCCCTTCTTTTTGGGCGATTTTATCGATAACCGGGATCAACCAAACTTTGTTTGCCCGAGGCAACTCTTAAAAAAACAGATTGCGGCATGTGAAAACGAAGGATTTTCGCCCCTTTTTGCACAGGAATTTGAGTGGTTCAATTTTGCGGAAACGCCAGAAACCATCCATGAAAAAGGTTTTGCCAATTTAAAACCATTAAGTCCGGGGATGTTTGGCTATTCCATATTGAGAAGTACCTACCGTAATGCATTTATGAGCGATCTGTTCGAGCTGCTCAACAAATTTGGCATCCCCATCGAAGGTTTGCATACCGAAACAGGTCCTGGGGTTTATGAAGCAGCCATTAAATACGCTCCAGCCCTGCAAGCGGCAGATCAGGCTATTTTATTTAAAACAGCGGTAAAAGAAATTGCTTATAAACATGGTATCCTGGCCACTTTTATGGCAAAAATTAACGAAAACTTACCCGGCTGCAGTGGCCATGTGCACCAAAGTCTTTGGGACAAAGACCATAAAACCAATCTTTTTTACGAGGAGAACGATGCTGATAAAATGAGCGATGTGATGAAAAGTTATATTGCTGGTCAGCTGTATTGCCTACCGCACCTTCTACCGATGATTGCCCCTACCATAAACAGTTATAAACGCCTGGTTGAAGGCGCCTGGGCGCCCACAACGGTAACCTGGGGAATTGATAACCGGACAACCGCTTTGCGCGCTTTACCTGGGAGCAAAAAGGCTTCGCGCTTAGAAACACGGATTGTGGGTTCGGACACCAATCCTTATCTGGCACTTTCTGCCTGTTTAGCAGCTGGTATGTATGGCGTTAAGCACAAACTACCGCTCGAACAACCAGCTAGCAAGGGTAACGGTTATACCGATTTATCGAACGGTATACTTTCGCGCAATTTATTTGAGGCCACACAAAAGATGAAAACATCTAACCTGGCTAAAGAATTACTGGGCGAAGATTTTGTTGATCATTTTACCATGACGCGCGAATGGGAATGTAAACAATATGCCAAAGTAGTAACCGATTGGGAGCTGAAAAGATACCTTGAAATTATCTAATTTTATTGCACCACCTAAGACATCTAAGTTCACCTTAGCAGGCAAGTAAACATGGTGCTTTAAATTCCTTAAATCATTTCAGTTTAATAAAAATATGAATTAAAACGGCATAAACCTTAGGTGTGCTTAGGGTACCTAAGGTGGTAACTAAAAAGAAAAAATATGATATTTGACAAGATCCATCAGTTTAATTTCCCTACAATCATCCGTTTTGGCGCAGGTACAGTAAAAGAATTACCTGCCTATTTAGCCAAAAACAATTTAAAAGCACCATTAATTGTTACCGATGCTACCATCGCAGAGCTTCCGTTTTTCAAAAGAATTATTGAAGATCTGAAAGCAAAAAGCATTTCTGTGGAAGTTTTTAACGATATCCACAAAAACCCGGTTAAAAGCGACGTTTACAAAGGTACCGATGCCTGGGATGCCACCCATCGCGATAGCATTATAGGGATTGGCGGCGGTGCGGCACTGGATGTTGCCCGTGCAATTGTACTCCGTGTGCACCACCGCGAAGATCTATTCAAATACGACGACCTGATTGGCGGTGATATTTATGTAACAAATGAAGTTCCCCATTTTATTACCATCCCCACAACATCGGGTACCGGAAGTGAGGTTGGCCGAAGTGCAATTATTGCAGATGATGAAACCCACCAGAAGAAAATTTTATTTTCTCCAAAATTAATGGCACAGGTCGTTTTTGCAGATCCGGAGTTAACGATGGATTTACCCTCCTTTATAACGGCGGCAACAGGGATGGATGCATTGACACACAATATGGAAGCCTACCTGGCCAAAAACTTCCACCCCATGTGTGATGGAATTGCGCTGGAGGGTATATCCCTGATTAAAGATTCGTTAGAAAGGGCAACCAACAAGCCCGATTTAGAAAGCCGCAGTAAAATGCTAATGGCTTCGATGATGGGTGCCATTGCTTTTCAGAAGGGTTTAGGTGTAGTGCATTCGCTTGCCCATCCCCTTTCGTCGTTATTAGATACCCACCATGGCTTGGCCAACGCGGTAAATATTCCCTACGGCATGCAGTTTAACCTTGCAGGTTTTGAAGACCGCTTTAAAAAAGTTGCACGCACACTCGAACTTAAAGACGAAAATGGTGAAGCTGTTGTAAAATATCTGTTCGATTTAAATTCAAAAGTAAATATTCCGCATAAACTGAGTGATATCGGCGTTAGAAATGAACATATTGAAACGCTTGCCGATTTGGCTTTTGCCGATTTTGCACATCCAAATAATCCTAAACCAGTTAGCCGCGAAGATTTTAAACAATTATATTTAAACGCACTTTAATTATATTAAATAAATTTGCCACAAAAGTGCTGATTAACAGGAATTAAAATTTTTCCGTGTATTCCGTGTTTCCGTAGCAAAAAAATTAAATGTACTGTACTATATAAATAAATTGCCACGGAACCCCGGACGAACACGGAATTAAGATTTCTCAATATTTCCATGTCAAAAAATATGAGATTATTTCTGATAAAATAATAATTGGGGTTACCTTTAAAGCATAATTAACCACAGATGAAAAGGATAAACACAGATACAATATAAAACCTGACTTATCTTTACAGAGCACATACCGATGCCAATATCTGTGTTCATCCGTGTTAATCTGTGTTAAAAAATATGAGAATATGTCTGATAAAATAATAATTGGGGTTACCGATTGCAGCAAATTCGATATCTATCGCAATTGGGTTTTATCCTATAACGAACAGGTAGAAGTAATCCAGCTTGGATATAAACTGGATAATTTTGATGAGATCAAAAAATGTCAGGGTATTGTTTTAACCGGCGGCGAGGATGTCCATCCAAGGTTTTACAATCAGCCCGAATACTATCCTTATTGCCATGAAGATGATATCGATGCGCAGCGTGATGAATTTGAATTTAAGGTTTTAACCTATACCGAAGCCAATGCCGTCCCCGTTTTGGGTATCTGCCGTGGCATACAGGTGGGCAATGTCTTTTTTGGCGGCACTTTAATCCCAGATATCCCCATCTGGGGCAAATTCGACCATTCCAAAATGCCCGATAAATCAGACCGTTACCATGAAATTACAGTTAATCCATCCTCATGGTTAAACCGCATTGTAAATACCGACAAAGGCCTGGTAAACAGCAACCACCACCAAAGTACACACAGAACCGGAAAAGGATTGGTGGCCAGTGCCCTTTCGCCAGATGGTGTAGTTGAAGCCATGGAGAGAATGTATCCTGAAGGGAAATCCTTTTTACTTTTTGTACAATGGCACCCCGAAAGGTTAAAAGACCAGCAAGGCCCTTTTAGCAAGAACCTACATACTGCATTTATAAACTCGATTGTTAACAAATAGGACCAAAAATATGAATTAGCAGAGCCCCGGGATTTATTCTTCCGTGATCTCTGTGTTTCCGTGGCAAAAAACATAAACAAGATGCAAATCATCAATCCAGCAACCGAAGAAGTTATAACAACAATAGCTGAAGATTCGAAAGAAATCCTTCAGTCAAAGTTCGAAATATTAAAAAGTGCGCAAGTTGAATGGACAAAACACAACTTGACTGATCGGATTTCCATTCTTTCTAAATTCAGCGATTTACTGGCTGAAGAAATAGAGGAATTAGCAGCTACGCTGACCAGTGAGGTTGCCAAACCCCTGCAACAATCGCGTAATGAGATTAATGGTGCAAGGGCGCGCATAAAATGGATGCTGGCCAATGCCGAAAAATACCTATCGGATGAAATCATGGTTGATGAGCCGGGGTTAAAAGAAGTAATCAGATATGAACCATTGGGCGTAATCTGCAATATTTCTGCCTGGAATTATCCTTACCTGGTTGGTGTAAATGTATTCGCCCCTGCCTTATTAAGCGGAAATGCCGTGATGTACAAACCATCAGAATACGCTACCTTAACCGGACTCCAGATCGAAAAACTGTTAAAAAAAGCAGGCGTTCCCGATGATGTTTTTCAAACTGCCATCGGTGCCAAAGAAACCGGATCTGCATTATTGGAAATCGGTTTCGATGGTTATTTCTTTACAGGCTCGTACAAAACAGGAAAATTGATTTATGAAAAAGTAGCCTCAAAAATGGTTCCCTGCCAGTTAGAACTGGGCGGTAAAGATCCTTTATACATTGCCGAAGATGTTGCCGATGTTGCAACTGCAGCAGTTGGCACTGCTGATGGCGCGTTTTATAACAACGGACAAAGCTGCTGCTCAGTTGAACGCATTTATGTACATGAAAAAAATTACGATAATTACTTAAGTGCCTTTGTTGGCGAAGTAAAAAGCTGGAAAAGCGGTTTACCCACAACTGAAGGGGTTTACCTTGGTGCATTAACGCGAAAAGAGCAAATTTCGGTGTTGGAAAACCAGGTAAAAGATGCGCTGGGTAAAGGTGCCAAATTGTTAACCGGCGGCAAATCGCCTGATGGGAAAGGTTATTTTTTCGAACCAACTGTTTTAACCGACGTTACCAACGATATGTTGGTGATGCAGGAAGAAAGTTTTGGCCCTATTATAGGCATTATGAAAGTAAAAGATGATGCAGAAGCCGTAAAAATGATGCAGGATACCGATTATGGATTAACTGCCTCGGTATATACAGCCGACCGATCGCGCGCAGAAAAAATATTGGGTCAATTAGACTCAGGTTCCGGTTATTGGAACTGCTGCGACCGGGTAAGTGCGGCATTGCCCTGGAGCGGAAGAAAATATTCGGGCATTGGTACAACACTTTCCCATCAGGGTTTAAGGGCATTTACCAAACCAAAAGGTTATCATTTAAGGGGCTGATAAAATGGGAAATGATAGAGATAACCATCTTATTGAGGGTGAAATTGCCGATTATTTATTAACTGATGCCGGAATACTCATTTCGTACAGCAAAAGTATCTTACGTACCGTGGAAAATATCACGGCCAACATTGCTCTGGTAAAACAAATTACCAATAACAAGAAAGTTCCATTGCTGATCTATTTAAAAAATTCGCCGGTTCCGGATAAGGAAACCAGAAAATTTTCTACAAAACAGTTGCCCAATATTTATACTGCTATGGCCATGGTTTCTAAACCTGGTTTGGCACAATTGATTATGAAGCTACTTTTTAAGTTTCAAAACCCACCCATACCGATGAAATCGTTTACTGATGATGAAAAGGCAAAGCAGTGGTTAATGCATTTTTTGTAAATCGACTTTTATTTGTATCATTAAGTAATACTTATAATTAACGCTCCATGAAAAAAAGCATTATTTATTCCATCGTGCTCTGCACAGCGTTTTCGTGCAGTGACACAGAAAAACAAACCCACAATAAAGAAACACCTGCAGCACTGCAAGATGATAAACCGTACGACATTGTTTCGAAAAGAGGTGGCGGCGATTTATTGGAAAGTTTATATGCCGATGCAGTAAGTAAAGATTCTGCGTTAAAAAAACTAGATGAAAGCATCAACGAAATCAGGGATGAAAAAAGTGATTCGCTTAAGCGCTTCGATGTTTATAAGGGGAAAAATCAGGATTATTTCGTTTCTGCCGAATCTCATGTAAAAGAGATCAAAGATTCGTTATTAAGAAAAAACTTAACCGCACTTATAGCCAAAAATCTTGGAGAATATAAGAGCAGAATTTCGGCTCATCAAAAACTGGTTAGATCCATAGATGATAAAATGGTTTCTTTAAACGATCTGGAACTGGCCTTAAAAATTTCCAGTACATTTCCATTGATTAAAAAATACCAGAAAGAAAATCTGCCTAATCAAAAGCCGATCTTAAACTTAAGCCAGAAAATCGATCAGACCATTAAACTGGCCGATACGCTGTACAAGAGTAAAACACAATGATTCCTATTGAAGACATCCGCAAAAACTATGAAAGGTATGATGATGCAACCATCCTGAAAATTATTTCAGGAGCTAAAGATTTGCGAAAAGACGTTGTGGCATTATTAAAAGATGAAATCAGGAAAAGGGGTTTAGATACCGCGCTGATTGATTTTGTAGCAATTGAGACCAACTTTTACGAAGGCGCTGAACGGCAACATTTAATCAGCGCAATAAAGAACTCTGTTTGTACCAATTGCAACAACAACAGCGAATTACATGGCTATGCCTTTAATACAATAATATCATATCTCATCTTGTCTAATCATGAACAAAAACTTCAAATTATATGTTCGGATTGTGCAAAAAAAATACGTTTAAAGAGTATGCTTACCACATTGGCCTTAGGTTGGTGGTCGAGATCAGGTATTTTAGCTACACCAGCCACACTGATTTCAGATCTAATAGAAATCATCAGAAAAGAAAAATACAGCGAACGGGTAATAGAGCATTTTATTGATGAAAATACCGGATCAATCCGGCGCACGGAAAAGAGTAAGTGCTCTTTAACCACCATTATAAAGAGATTTAACCGAAAAAAAGCAGAGTTAACCGAGTAAAACTACCATTATCCAATAATAAAATCTAAATTATGTCGGCTCCAGCGCACGCTAAAAATAGTTGGCTAATTAAACAAAGTTTTTTTAACCAGCATTTAAAAGAATTATCGTTTACCCCACAATCTATATTATTTGGCAATCAAAAATTATCATTGCCTACAATAATCGACCTGTCAAAACAGGAACAAATACAATACCGATTTGGTGTCAAATGGATCAGAGGATACAAATTTACAATAGGAAGAAAGTATCAATTATTTATTAAAAATGGCGATGGAGAAACGATTAAAATAAGCTTTGGTTCTTATTATGGTATAAACAAAATCCCCCTATTTAACCAATACATTGAAATATTAAACCAATTGTGGCGAAGCTATTTCGATGGTTTAGTTGATGAATATCTGGCACTTTTCGAGCAAAAAACACCATTCACTATAGCTAATGTGAAGTTTGATGAGTTTGGTATTAAAATTAATTCCGTAAACTTTATTAAGGAAGAAGAAAAGTCGTTACCCTGGGATGATGTAGGCACCAGAGATTACCAGACCTATTTTGCTATCTTTTCGAAACAGTCTCCATCAATTATCAATAAAAGCTACAGCTACCTAAACGATTGGAATACCAGGGTTTTGTATAGCGTTGTTAAAACTATAATCCTCAGGAGAGAAGGGTCATAAAAAGGTTTTTATCAATCACCCAGGTAAGTAATTATTCTTCTACTCTCTATGCCCCATTGCACTCTGCGCGCTGCTAATTGCTCAAATCAAATCTTTTTTAATAAATTGCAGATTATACTGATCCGGTTAACCCGTTTTAATTATTTTAATGAAAAAATTATTTCTGATTATCTCCTGCTGTTTTTTAGCGGCCAATACTTTCGCTCAAAATATTGTTATAGAAACTGAAGTCGGCGATTCCGAAAGTTCGGTTGCACAAACGCCAATAGCCATCATACCCGAGCCTGTATCGTTAATGAAAAAGGCCGGAACTTTTAATTTGCCCGAAAATGTAAGTATTCAGGCTGTAAAAAGTGTAGAGTTAAAACAGTCGATTGCTTACCTCACTGATCGGATTACTACTGCTACAGGTAAGTTTGTGAGTACGGTAAGCAATGCCAACCACCCAAGCATTAAACTGATTTTAAACACGCAAGAAGATACACAACTGGGTAAAGAAGGTTATAAATTAAACGTTAACCCTACCCAGGTTGTAATTACGGCAAACCAGCCCGCCGGTATTTTTTACGGCGTTCAATCGCTGCTTCAACTTTTTCCGGCAGAAATAGAAAGTAAAGAACTGGTAAAAGATATTAAATGGAAAGCACCTTGTGTTGATGTGGTAGATTACCCGAAACTGGGCTGGAGAGGACTGATGTTTGACGTTGCCCGCCATTTTTTCACCAAACAGGAGGTAAAACAGTTTATTGATGACATGGTACGGTACAAATTTAATTTGTTGCATCTCCACCTGGCCGACGATGAAGGCTGGCGTATCGAAATTAAAGGTTTACCTAAATTAACCGAAATTGGTGCATGGAGCGTAAAAAAAACCGGCACATTCGGCGATTTTATTCCGCCAACACCTGATGAACCCCGCACTTACGGCGGTTTTTATACGCAGGACGATATTAAGGAACTGGTACAGTATGCACAAGAACGTTTTGTAAATATTCTACCCGAAATTGATGTTCCGGGACATAGTTTGGCCATTATTGCATCCTACCCCGAATTATCGTGCACACCAGATGCGACAAACTACAAAGTGCGATCGGGCGAAAAAATTATGGACTGGAGCCGTGGCGCCCCACCTATTGCCCTGGTTGACAATACACTTTGCCCTGCAAACGAGAAAGTATATGGCTTTTTAGATACCGTACTTACACAGGTTGCACAGCTTTTCCCTTTCGAATATATCCACATGGGTGGCGATGAAGCATCGCATAATTTTTGGGAGAAAAACGATCAGGTGAAAGCCCTAATGCTCCGCGAAGGTTTAAAAACCATTCCCCAGGTGCAGGCCTATTTCGAAAAACGGGTAGAACAGATTGTGATTTCGAAAGGCAAAAAGTTTATGGGCTGGGACGAAATCCTGGAAGGCGGCGTATCGCCAACTGCTGCTGTAATGAGCTGGAGGGGCATGAAATATGGCATCCAGGCGGCTAACGAAAAACACAATGTGGTAATGAGTCCAACCGAATTTGCCTATTTAGATTATATGCAGGCTGACGTGATTACCGAACCAAAAGTATATGCATCGCTAAGGTTAAACAAAGCCTATCAATTTAACCCGGTGCCTGCTGGTGTGAATGCACAATATGTTATCGGCGCACAGGCCAACCTTTGGACAGAGCAGATCTTCAACTTCCGCCAGGTAGAATATATGGTTTGGCCACGTGCATTTGCCATTGCCGAATCGATCTGGAGCCCCATTGAGAAGAAAAACTGGACAAATTTTGTCGATCGTACCCAACAACATTTTAAACGACTGGATTTAGCAGAAATTAAATATTCGCCGGCCATTTATGACCCTATTTTTTCGGTAAAACGTAGTGCTGATAAGCAGTTAATGATAGAGTTAACACCAGAGATAGATGGTTTAGATATTTATTACAGTTTCGACAACTCTACCCCTGATCGCTTTTACCCTAAATATACATCAGCGCTGCAGGTACCAAAAGATGCCAGCATGCTTCGTGTAATTACTTATCGTGGCAAACAGCCTATTGGCCGACTGATCAGCATGCCAGTTGCTGATTTACAGAAAAGAGCGAGGTAATAATGGGAAAAGAAATAGAGCGTAAGTTTTTAATCGATCAACAAAAGTGGGATATACTGGACAAACCCGCCGGCAAGCTTTTTAGGCAGGGCTACCTGCTAACCGATAAAGATAAAACCATTAGGGTAAGGGCCACGGAAACAATGGGTTTTTTAACCATAAAAGGCCAAACCGTTGGCGCTACGCGTTTAGAATTCGATTATGAAATCCCCCTAAATGAAGCCATTGAGCTATTGGATAATTTTTCGCAGTCCGAACTTTCAAAAACACGTTATGACATTACGTTCGAGGGCAAGTTATGGGAAGTTGATGTATTTTCGGGCGATAACCAAGGTTTAATTGTTGCCGAAATTGAACTGGAAAGCGAAGATGAAGCTTTTAGCCTACCCGATTGGATAAATGAGGAGGTTACCCATGAAGCCAAATATTATAACTCCAATTTAACCGAAAATCCTTTTAAAAACTGGGGATAATTCGTTATCAGACCTCGCAGGTTTTAAAAACCTGCGAGGTCTTTAATTGCGAACTGTCAACTGCCAACTGCTAATCGTCTATCAAATCAACTGGTGCTCGTGCGCAAAATTCAGTAAACCTACAATCGATTTTACACCTGTTTTACGCCAGATATTTTTACGGTGGGTTTCTACTGTATGTTCAGAAATAAAAAGCATTCTACCGATATCGGCCGAGGTATATTCTTTGGCAATAAGCCTGATAATTTCGATTTCACGTGGCGATAGGATATTAACTTCTTCGATATGGTTTTCGCGCTGATAGCCATTGATAAACTTAGCGGTAATGGAACTTTGGATATAAGTTTCGCCCTGCATTACCTTAATGATTGCTTTATGCAGTTCCTGCGATTTTACATTCTTTAGAAGATATCCGGTAGCACCCGATTTGATCATTGTCGAAATATGGTTAAAATCATCCTGGTGCGAAAGTACAATTACTTTAACTTTTGGAAATTCTCTTTTGATCAATCTTGTTAAGCCAGCGCCTGTTTTTTCGCAAACACTAACATCTGCAATCACAATATCAGGCTTTTTGATCCTGATTAATTCTTCTGCAAGCGCCGCTGAATTGGCCTTTCCTACACGAAAGATACTTTGAGAACCAATGAGGATACCTTCAACGTTACCCATCATCACATCGTCGCTATACAAAAAGACCTTAATCTTTTCCATAAAGTTTAGTTTTTAAATGTTAATGATTCACCAGTATACTGGGCAAAACGTTGAAGAGGTATTAATTTTTCTTCAAACCTGTAGGGTATATTTAAAAGCCTTAGAATTTATGAGCATGGGCAACCATTCGTAGCCATTAAACTATCCAAGGTAGCCATTAAAATAAGCGGAATTATACTGTTTGAGCGCACTGTAATAGGGATGATTAAATGTTTTGTTAATCTAATTTAAACAATTATTTCACTTCGCTGCTATAATTGTTATTTTCTTAACACAAAAAAAGTGCAAAAACCAGCATAAATATTGCCGCTCTTTGCACTTTTATGAAAAAACAAATGTTATTCTTATTTCGCCAATGGCAACGCCGCACCCGGCTTAATAATCCCCTTTAGTTCTACATCAAACACCAATGGCGTAAACGGGTTGATCGGTCCACCTCCATTTTCGCCGAATCCCAATTTAGAAGGTAAAATCATTTTGATCTTTCCCCCAACCCCGATGAGCTGAATGCCCTGGATAACGCCCTGTGGCAATTGCCCCAAAGGAAGGCTACGTGGCACATATTGCACACTTTCAGAGAAAATCCCTGCTTCTTTCGCAATTTTAGCATCGGATGTATCGAAAACGTTTAAAGTTCCGTTCGATTTTTTATTGGTAAACTGCCCGGTATAATCCATCAGTACTGTATCGGTTAAACTTGCTCTTTCCGAATTACCAGGCGCCAAAATTACATATTGTAAGCCAGATGGTGCTGTAGTTACCTTCAGGTCGTTGTCTGCCACGTATTTGGCTATTTTAGTAGGTTCTACAACTTTATTTTTCTCATTTAACGCTTTGTACTCTGCTTCAAAGAAAAGCCTTTTCTTCGCATCAAAAATAGAATCCGGATCTTTTCCTTTATGCAAAACCTTCTCAATTTTAATGGTAAAGGAAGCAATATTCGATTTTAATCCTTTAGGTTTTGGCTGGCCAGAATATTTCTCCATCGAATCGAGGTTAAGTTTAAACACGGCACTATCCCCTTCACCCAGCAGCTTTAAGCCTGAGGCCAAATCGCCCTTAAACATCGATTTGCTGATGGCAAAAAAAGCAGGACGCTCGTTATCGTAGGTATTTACCATCACCGAATCGGGATTGGTATTGGTTTCTACGGTTTGAACACCGTTTAACTTTACGTAATCACCATCCTGAATTTTCGGCTTACCATCACTTTTATAGATCTTGTAAGTCATATCACCTTCGCCCTTTTCGAACTTGTTACAGGCCGATAGTCCCAATACCCCTGCCAGGAGCATAATAATTCCTTTTTTCATTTAAATTTATTTATTGAAAACAACTTTTCTCCAATCAACGGATAGTGAAGTTATTTTATTACATCACTACAAAGATAGGCTATAATAAGTTTTTATAAATCTTTGGAATGTTTTATTTCTTGGCTGAGCGTAAAAAAAGGACAAAAAAAATCCTGCTTAAGCGAATAAGCAGGATTTATATGAACTGTTAAGAAATTATTTTTTAACTACTGGAGCAGGCATCGCTACTGGTGCTGCTGCAGCTGGTTTTCCTTTGATAATGTCTTTAATTTCCAGGTCGAAAGCAATCGGACTGTAAGGCATGATACCTACCTGAGGTGCACCTTGCTCACCGTAACCCAAGTTAGAAGGGATAATTACTTTGATTTTACCACCTTTACCAATTAATTGTAAAGCTTCTGTAAAACCTGGGATAGTACCACCAACTGGCATTTTTTGAGGGCCATAAGGTTTTCCGGGTTTAAATTCGTTTTCTGCTTTGGCAAGTTTCTCATCACTAGTATCGAAGATTTTGTATTTACCGTCTTTTCCTTTTTTGGTAACCCTACCAGTATAATCGATTAATACAGTATCGCCTAAAGCTGGTTTTTCTGCGCTACCTGGCGTTTCGATGATGTAGTGTAAACCGCTTGCAGTAGTTTTAGTTGCTAATTTAGTATCTTCTAAATAAGCTTTTAATTTTGCAGGTTCTGCGGCTTTTCTTTTTTCTGAAGCAGCTTTATAATCAGCCTGGAAAAATTCTGTTGCTCTTTTGTTAAAAGTAGAATCAGCTTCACCAGCTTTTTTCTTGAATACTTTTTCGATTTTTACAGTAAAAGTGATGTATTTATCGTTTTTGAACTGATCTGGTTTTGGTTGTTTACTATGAAAAGCCATAGTATCTAAGTTTACTTTGAAAGTAGCACTATCACCTTCTCCAAACAATGTTAACACATCGTTCATATCGCCAGCATACATTTTTTTCTGTGCAGGAAATACTGCAGGAGTTTCGCTATCGAAAGTGTTTGATAAAACTGAATCTTTATCGTTTTTCTGAATGAAGTTCATTTTAACGATATCGCCTTCTTTAATTTTTTCGTTACCTGCCGAATTGTGGATGGTATACAACAAGCCACCAGCTCCCTTTTTCTCTTTGTTACATGCCGCTAAACCTAAAGTGGCTGCTGCTAGAATAATAATTCCCTTTTTCATTTATTTAATTTGACTTTTTTAAGTTTCTATTGTTTTTATTTCTTGTTTTTAAGCAATCAGCTGCTCTTTATATTCTGCTAATATCGATTTAAATTCGCTTACCACATCAGCCAAAGGCTTTTCTGCTGCACCACCGGCTGCATTTCTATGGCCGCCACCGTTAAAATATTTCTTGCAGATTTCGTTTGCCGGAAAATCACCTGTAGATCTTACCGATAATTTAACCTTATCCGGGCGCTCAATAATCAATGCCGCCAAACGGATCCCATTAATAGATAGTGCGTAATTTACCACTCCTTCAGTATCTCCGGTTGCACTGTGGTATTGTGCCAGTTCTTCTTTGGTTACCGAAATTATGGCTGTATTGTATTCTCTTATTACTTCTAATTTGTTCGACAGGCAATATCCTAAAAAACGCAAACGGTTTTCGCTTGCATTATCGTATACCAATTGGTGGATTTTCCAGTGCTCTGCTCCCAAATCGATCAGATCAGCTGCAATGCGGTAAACAGCTGAAGTTGCAGATTCAAAACGGAAAGATCCCGAATCGGTCATTATACCTGTGTAAAGGCAAGCCGCAACATCTTTATTAATGCCTGCTTTATCTTCCAGCTGGTTCACAATAAAATCGTAAACCAATTGAGCGGCAGCACAGGCATTGATATCCCAATGACGGTAATCATCAAAATCTTCTGGTTCGAGGTGATGATCGATCATGATTTTTTTAGCACTTGCCGCCCTTACCAGCTCCCCAAGCTCGTTAATGCGGCTTAAGGTATTAAAATCAAGGCAGAAAATGACCGATGCTTCATCCACTAACTTAGCGGCCTCTTCTTGTTGCTCTGTAAAAATAATTACATCGCCGTTATTTGGCATCCAATGCAAAAAAGTAGGATAATCTGTTGGGGTGATTACCCTTACATGGTGGCCTTTTTGAATTAAATATCCATATAAACCAAGAGATGAGCCCATCGCATCGCCATCAGGTTTGTGATGCGTAGTGATCACAATTCGTTGTGGCGTAGCCAATAATGTTTTTAATTCAGTTAGTGTCAGCATATATTTTTAGCGCTGCAAAGCTAAGTAATTTTAATATAGGATTAAAGGATTTTAAGATTAGCAGTTTTATATCTTAAAAACAAGCAGTGTTAATATTTTAAATGCTGTTTATTAACAATTTTACACACAAAAGCTGTAAAACTGCACCCAAACAATCACTGTTGGTTATTCATCAATTAAAACGTATTTTTGCAAAAAATTTGATATCAAAAGCACAATGAGCACTAACAGAACTTTTACCATGATTAAGCCAGATGCAGTAGCAAACGGCCATATCGGATCGATCATTAACGACATTACTAATGCAGGTTTCAAAATCATTGCATTAAAATATACAAAACTTACAGACGAAACTGCTGGTCAGTTTTATGCTGTTCACGCTGAGCGCCCTTTTTACAAGGATTTAGTAAGCTTCATGTCATCAGGACCAATTGTTGCGGCTATTTTGGAAAAAGACAATGCAATTGAAGATTTCAGAAAATTGATCGGTGCTACCAACCCAGCCGAGGCTGCAGAAGGTACTATCCGTCAGAAATATGCAAAATCAATCGATGCAAACGCTGTTCACGGTTCAGATTCTGATGAAAACGCAGAAATTGAAGGTAACTTCTTCTTCAAAGCAGACGAACGTTTCTAGTTCTTAACACAAAAAAATATGATAAAACCCCGAATATTCGGGGTTTTATTGTTTTATCTATTTTGTATCTTTCGCCCTTAAAATATTGGTGACCCCAAACTGGTTTTTCTATAACAAGGAAACAAAATGGATCATGGCCGTTTCAACACAAATGAAAACAAATTAATACGAATGAAAAGAATTTTCCTGGCGGTATGTTTATCAGGTATCGCTGCTGCATCTTATGCACAAACCAAAACTGCAGCAAAAAAACCTGTTGCCAAAAAAACCAGCACAGTAGCGGGTAAAACTTCTACGCTAACGATGTTAAAATCTCCTTTAGATTCTACCAGTTACGCTTTTGGTACTTCTATCGGTGCCGGATTAAAAACAACAGGCTTATCTACCTTAAATTATGAAGCATTATTAAAAGGTTTAAAAGATGCATTTACAGGCGGCAAAGTTGTATTAAACCAGCAACAGGCACAACAATGCATAAATGAAGCACTAGCCAAAGCATCGGCAGTAAAAAACAAAGCAGAAATAGAAGCAAACAAAATTAAATACGCACCTAATATGAAAGAAGGACAAGATTTCTTAGAACAGAACAAAAAACGTGCAGGCGTACAAACAACTGCAAGCGGTTTACAATACGAGGTTTTAACAGCTGGCACCGGCGTTAAACCTTTGGCTACCGATTCGGTATTGGTTCATTACAAAGGCACATTATTAAATGGAAAACAATTCGATAGCTCTTACGATAGAGGCGAGCCAATTTCTTTCCCGCTTAACCGTGTTATTCCGGGCTGGACAGAAGGTGTACAGTTAATGCCTGCAGGTTCGAAATATAAATTCTTTATCCCTTACCAGCTGGCTTATGGCGAACGTGGTGCCGGAGCAGATATTCCACCATATAGCGCTTTAATTTTTGAAGTTGAGTTGCTAAAAGTTAACGGTAAATAAGAACAAGGTATTGTCAGCTTTAATGGCACACTAATAAGAAAGTTAACAACTCTTTCAATCCCTACCTATTTTTTTTATTGGGTAGGGATTTTTTTTTGAAAATGAACGGCCAGTGGTGTATCGCTTCGGTAGTCCCGCCATCCCTTATAGTCCTCGCCCGATGAAAAATCGGGGCTCCGGGCTATTCGGCTCTGTCGGGTTTATGGCACACAGGCACAGTTTTTCATCGGACCCGACAGCTTTAATAGCACCCGGGCTAGAATTTGGCAACTACTTTCCGGGGCTGCATTTAAGCCCATGATCTGTATCCTCACGCACATCAGAAAACACTTTCTCAAAACATTATTAAATATTCGATGTTAGCTATTACAAATTAACTTGAATATGAGAAAAGCATTTCCTTTAGCATTAATCGCATTTTTATGCACTACCTTAAGCAGTTGTGAACTGGTAGAAGGTATATTTAAAGCCGGCGTTTGGGTGGGCGTTATAGTAGTGGTAGCTGTAGTTGCACTGCTTATCTGGATTTTTGCCAAGATATTTGGTGGAGGCAAAAGCTAGTTTGGAGTTGGGAGTTTGGAGTCCGAAGTCTACAATCATTAGTTGGGAGCGTTAGTCCGCTATGAAATATAAAGGGCATGAGTTTTAAACTTTTGTCCTTTTATTTTACCTATAAAAATATCATTTCGGTAATTACTTCGCTGCCGGCGTGCTCGTTCAATTTTTGGATAATGCCCTGGCGCACCATTATGAGCTCGTTTTTGATTACTGAAGATTCGATCCTCAAAAACAGTTTTTTATCGTGGATGTAGATCTGTTTGGTTCTGTTGCCAATGGCGGTTCCCATAATCTCCGGCCATATCGAAAGGATCGAAGTTTCATCGAACTTACGGCGCAAGCGGTATACATCAAGCATTTTGCTGATTGCATCTTTTACTGTAACATCATTGGGTTTACGCATGTTGTATAGTTCCGTTATCAACTTCGAACAAAGTTACATCAACTTCTATTTTTTTAAAAATTGATTTCACTCTTTCTCTTCCTGTATCTGTAATAAATATCTGCCCAAAATCGTGATGGGAAACCATTTGCATTAGTTTTTGAACGCGGTTATCATCGAGTTTATCAAAAATATCATCCAACAAAAGCAAAGGTTTAAACCCCTTATTTTTAGCAAGGTAAGCGTACTGTGCAAGTTTTAAGGCAATTAAAAAAGATTTCTGCTGCCCCTGTGAGCCAAACTTTTTCAAAGGCATATTGCTAATTACAAAAGCAAGTTCATCTTTATGGATACCTGTTGTGGTGCGCTCCAGCACACGGTCTTTCTCTACCGATTTTTTAAGTAACTCCTCAAAAGTAGCCTCATTTAGCTGCGATTGGTAATTTAGCGCTACAACCTCCCTGTTATCGGTAAGGTAGGTATAATATTGATTAAACAAGGGGATAAATTCGTCCATAAATGCCTTACGGATCGTAAATATCTTATTGCCCGCAAAAACCAGCTGATCGTCCAAAATTTCGAGCAGGGCGGGATCGTACTTTCTGGTAATGGCAATCTGTTTTAGTAGTGCATTCCGGTTTAATAAAATGCGGTTATAGGTAATCAGCTGATCAAGGTAATGTGCATCGGTCTGCGAAATTACGTTATCAACAAACTTTCTGCGCTCTTCACTCCCTTCCATAATCAGGTTTACATCATAAGGTGAAACCATCACCACCGGAAAAAGGCCGATATGATCGGCAAGTTTATCGTATTCCTTTTTATTGCGCTTAAACTGCTTTTTGTGATTGCGTTTTACCCCGCACGAAATTTTTTCGTTTTTCTCATTGCGGTCAAAATCGCCCTGTATCATAAAAATCTCTTCGCTGGTTTTAATCTGCTGGCTATCGATGGGATTAAAATAACTTTTACAAAGACACAGGTAATGGATGGCATCGAGCATGTTGGTTTTACCTGAGCCGTTATTACCCGTAAAAACGTTTACAGCTTCCGAAAAATGGAGATCCGCATCGCTATAGTTCTTGAAATTTAGAAGGGTAATGTTTTTTAACCACATAAATATGTCACAAATTTACCGTTTTTTAGCCTCTTAACATCATTGTTTAAAATAAACGTTAATAACATTTAAAAAAACTGTACTTTCATACCAAGTAAAATTAGATGGTTGCACAAAAAATGTTAGAAGGAAATGTTCTATGGTCTTACGATCATGAACTTACCGATGAAAAAAGCTCGGGGTGGATAAAAAAAATCGCTGGTTTATTTTCATTTTTAAAGCCGGTCCATAATCACGAAGGCAATATCTTATTGGCATCTAACGGTCTTTTTATCACTGGCGATGAACAGCTGGAAGTTCCGTTATCAAACATAGAAGAAGTTTATATGGGCTTCGATGATGTTTTTCCGGCCTCATCTGCAAGAAACTTTGGTGCATTTTGGCAGCCCATCAGGATCAGATCGGCCATAAGCCGCTCCGAAAGCCAAACGGTATATCTGGTAATTAACCATACAGGCATTTTCAGCGACAACCAAACCTGGTTTAACACCTTAATTAGCTTGCTGCGCTAATTGTCATGGCCATTTTACAGTTCTGTATCCCTAAATAACTAATGTTTAATCAAATACTTCAAAATAAAGGTTGATACTTTGATTGAAAAATGTATTTTTGCAATCTTAAATTTTTTAAACAAACATGTCTACAACAGATAACCAGACAATTCAACCAACTAAAAAAGGTTCATTTTTACAAGAGAATAATAAGAGCTTACTGTTTATTGCAGGTGCTGTAGTTTTATTAGTTTTAATATATCTTTGGTATCAAGGCGTGTATTTAAAAGGCCGTGCCGAAGAGGCCGCCAGCAAAATGTACAAAGCAGAACAATTTGTTGGTGTTGATTCATTATCGAACAAAGCGGTTAAAGGCGAAGGTGGCTATCCGGGTTTAGAGCAAATTGCCAAAGAATACGATAACACTAAATCAGCAAACTTAGCTAACCTTTACTTAGGTGGTATTTACTTACGTAAAGGCGAATATAAACAAGCCATCGAATCGTTAAGCAAATATAGTGCTACCGGTAGCCCGGTTGCAGATCCATTGGCTTTAGGTTTGTTGGGAGATGCTTATAGCGAACTAAAAGACTACAAACAGGCTTCTACTTATTATAAAAAAGCAGCAGATAAAGCAAGTAAATTTACTTCACCAATGTTTTTAAAGAAATTAGGCCTGGTAAACGAAAACCTAAAAGATTTTAAAGGTGCGGTTGATGCTTATACTAAAGTAAAAACACAATATCCTGAGAGTGCAGAAGCGCAGTTAATTGATGCTTATATTGCAAGAGCTCAAGAGCAGGTTAAATAATCATTAACTAAACATATTTACTGAAAGATCACCAAAAGGTGGTCTTTTTTTTGTTTAAGGGCTTTTCGTAATTGCGTTTGTTGATCTTTCAACTACGCTCAGGATTGACCCGCTTCATTCTATGTTTGATGGCTAACCAAAAGATTGACGATATCTTCCAGTAATCTTCTCTTTTTTCAGGAAATCAGGCGCAGATACCAACTCTATGTTTGGTGGCCCACCAAACAGATAAGAATATCCTTTTTTTGGGAAAATCAAATGCAGAAGCTTTTATGTTAATGCAGTCCCGCTCTCCGTTCCTTCCGATGCTGATCCTTTTTAAAATACAGATTATGTTAAAGCATCGGAACCTCTTCGATCAGGGTTTAGGTGGCACAGCATGCAATATTATTTGGGGTTGAAGAGCGTAGATTAGAGAAACGATCGGCTAGACCATCAAGAAGAATCAGTTCAGATAGCCTGTGAAGACACAGATCATGGAATTTAGCGGTTAAAAACCCGACGCCACTCCAATTTCTTTTATTAAGATGCTGAAATAAATTCAGCATGACGATATTTAAAGAATATGCGATTTTTTTTTTTAAAATCACTCATCTATATTCATTATGTTATTCAATCCTTTAATAGTTGCAAAAACACTGTAATTTAACCCTGATTGTAATGAAAAGCCCACAGCGAGGCACGAGCGAGGACTTGAAATGTAAAGTAGGGCGAACATTAAGATACGCTCCAGGCACTGCTTTCCAAAAAAACGAACGACCATTCTATGTTTGGTGGCCCAGCAAAAGATTGACAATCTCTTCCAATAATCATCTCTTTTTTCAGGAAATCAGGTACAGATGCTTTTGGGTTTGTACAGTCCCGCTCTCCGTTCCTTCCGATGCTGATCCTTTTTAAAATACAGATCATGTTAAAGCATCGGAACCTCTTCGATAAGGGTTTAGGTGGCACAGCATGCAATATTATTTGGGGTTGAAGAGCGTAGATTAGAGAAGTGATCGGCTAGACCATCAACAAGAATTAGTTCCAGATAGTCTGTGAAGACACAGATCATGGAATTTAGCAGTTAAAAACCCGACTCCATTCCAATTTCCTTTTTTTAAGATGCTGAAATAAATTCAGCATGACGATATTTAAAGAATATGCGATTTTTTTTTTAAAATCACTCATCTATATTCATTATGTTATTCAATCCTTTAATAGTTGCAAAAAACACTGTAATTTAAACCTGATTGTAATGAAAAGCCCACAGCGAGGCACGAGCGAGGACTTGAAATGTAAAGCAGGGCGAACATTAAGATACGCTCCAGGCACTGCTTTCCAAAAAAAATGCACATCTTCTTTTATAACAGATGCTGAAATAAATTCAGCAGTATGATAAGTAAGAATGTGCGGTAAGCTTAAACGATGAAAAATCCATCGCTGCACTCAGTATGACAACAAAGAAATAGTGAACCGATCATCATTACTTATTAAAAGCCGTCATGGTATGGGCAGGCCCAACGGTAACGAAGCTTTTAATCAGCTCAACACTTTTATCAATAAGCGCCGGAAGTTCTAACTGCTCATTTTTATCGAATAAACCCAAAACGAAATCTACCTGCCTGCCCTTCGGGTAATCGTTGCCGATGCCGAAACGTAAGCGTGCATAATTTTGCCCGCCGCAAACCTCTTCGATACTTTTTAGGCCGTTGTGGCCCGCACTAGAGCCTTGTAACTTTAATCTTAACTTGCCTAAGGGCAGCGCCAGGTCATCAACTATTACAAGTACATTCTCAGGAGCTATTTTCAGTTCCTTCATCCAATAGTTTACCGCTTTACCACTTAAGTTCATAAAGGTAGTCGGCTTTATTACATGTAGTTTCTTACCCTTAAAACTCACTTCCGAATAGTAGGCCAAACGGATATTATCGAAACTTCCGTTTAAACCTTTAACCAGTTCATCGGCAATATCAAAGCCAATGTTATGTCTGGTGTGTGCATAATCCGGTCCGATATTCCCTAAGCCAACGATAAGATATTTCATGGCGCAAAGATAAAAAAAAGTCCGAAGTCAGGAGTCCGAAGTCGGAAGTCTATATCACGACTTAACTATTCATTTCAAACAGCCTCTTGGTGAAGAGCGGAGCTGTAGGCGGTAAGCGTTTTGCAGTTAGCGCTGAGCGTTCTAGGGGCCAAAACTTACGCAAATAAAAAAGCGTTCCGATTTAAATCGAAACGCTTTATCTTGAAATCAAGAAATCCTAAGAATCCTGATTATTTTTTACCTTTAGCAGCTTCAGTTTCTGCTTGTTTTAATGCTCTAGACATTGCAACAGAAACGATAGTATCTTCAGGAGTGTTGGTGATTACGTATTTATCACCTTTAAGGTCACGAACACGGAATAAACTACCTACTTCTAATTTCTCTAAGCTTACTTCTACGTTTTGTGGCATATCAGCTGGTAATGCTTTAACACGTAGTTTACGTAATTTCTGGATTAATTTACCCCCCATTTTAACACCTGGAGAAGTTCCTGTTAATTTAACCGGGATCTCCATAACGATTTCTTTCTCGTCGAATAACTGAAGAAAATCGATGTGCATTAATACGTCGGTAAGTGGGTGATATTGAGTATCTTTTACGATAGCTTTAGTTTTAGTACCGTTAACCTCAATCTCCACAAAGTTTACATCCGGGGTATAAATAACATCTCTTAAATCAGCAATAACTACTGCGAAGTGTTGTTGCTCTTTTCCACCATACAATACCGCCGGAACTTTACCTTCGTAACGAAGTTCCTTGGCATCGCGTTTCCCTACGTTCTCTCTTGGAGAACCGCTAATTGCGATTGTTTTCATTTTTA
>Ga0308165_1000179_pt1 | contig 155014 bp, 140 predicted proteins | sample PhyWR2_FD_201032 | JGI IMG/M metagenome (GOLD analysis project Ga0308165, IMG submission 201032) | Phyllosphere microbial communities from UC Gill Tract Community Farm, Albany, California, United States - DLSLW.R2 | ecosystem: Host-associated > Plants > Phyllosphere > Unclassified | place...
TGAAACGCCGTAGCGCCGATGGTAGTGTGGGGTCTCCCCATGCGAGAGTAGGGAACTGCCAGGCATCAAATAGTGAAGAAGCCCATCCTGCCGGATGGGCTTTTTTGCGTGTGTGCGAAATGAAAGCCCGGATAAAATCCCGGCGTCACTGCGTTCGCCCGGGCTACATTCCGCGCAACACCGGTAGCCCGGACGAGGCGTTCACGCCGACTCTGGGGTGGATCTGAACCCAATTCTTACGCCATTTCCCCAATCGTCTTACGAAAACGCATCAGCGCAATCGTAAAAAACACCCCGCCAATCGCCAGCAGCGTCAAAAACTGAGGCCAGACAATGGCAAAATCAGCACCACGATAAAGAATCGCCTGCGCCAGGCTAACAAAATGCGTCGTTGGCATGGTCTGCATAATATCCTGCACCAGCTGAGGCATACTTTCTCGCGGTGTCGATCCCCCAGATAGCATCTGTAACGGTAACAACACCAGAATCATTAATAACCCCATCTGCGGCATAGAACGCGCAACCGTCCCCATAAAAATACCAATCGACGTTGTCGCGAAAAGACTTAGCGCGACTCCCAACATAAACAAAGGGATAGAACCCTCAATCGGCACCCGCAAGACACCTTGTACCATCAATAACAGCGACAAACCGGACACCACCAATACCACCAGTCCCATCGACCAAACCTTAGCCAGCATGATCTCAAACGGTGTCACCGGCATCACCAGCAAATGCTCCACCGTTCCATGTTCGCGCTCGCGGATCAACGCCGATCCTGTCAGAACGATCGCCAGCATGGTGATATTATTAATGATCGCCATCACCGCACCAAAACGCTCCTGCTCAAGATTAGGGTTAAAGCGCATTCGCACCGCCAGTTCTACCGGCAACATGCTGCTATCCCGATAGCGAGCGACAAAATTGTTCACCTCGCCAGTGACAATATTCTGGATATAGCTATTGCCGGTAAACGCCTGGCTCATCCGTGTCGCATCCACGTTAACCTGGAGATCTGGCTTCCTGCCCGCCAGCACATCACGTTGAAAGTTGGGGGGAATGTTGATAGCGAAGGTATAGCGCCCCGCATCTAATCCGGCATCCATTTCATCGGCGGTAATCAGCTCCGGATCCAGAAACCACGGGCGATAGAAGCCATTGATGATCCGTGAAGAAAGCTGTGATTTATCCATATCAGCGATAGCAATTGGCGCCAGATGCAGCGAACCTGGCATCACCGTGGCAGAAGAATAGACCGACACGGTAAAGGCGAAAACGATCAGCGTCAGCATCGCCTTATCGCCCAACAGGCTGCGTAACTCCTTCATCCCGAGGTTATAAATATTGCGTAATCTGCGCATTATGCCTCCTGTTTCTTCAGCAGCCAGACGGAAAGTCCCAGTACTAGCGGCACAGCAATCAACAGTGGGATAAAGGACATCCACAGATCGCCAAGCCCCAACGCTTTTGAAAACGTCCCACGGGCAATAGTTAGAAAATGGCTGGTTGGATAGATCTGACCAATCCACCGCCCAGGCCCTTCCAAAGAGGCTACCGGATCGATCATCCCTGAAAACTGCGTGGCGGGAATAAGCGTAATGATCGCTGTCCCGAAGATCGCGGCGATCTGACTCTTCATAAACGTGGAGATCAAAAGCCCCATCCCGGTGGCAATCGTCACATACAACAATGCAGCTAGCGTGAGCGTCAGGAAGCTGCCCTTATGCTGCACCCCAAAGACGAATACCGACAGCGCGCACAGTAGCAGGAAGTTAAACATTCCCAGCACGATGTACGGTATCTGCTTACCGAGTAAAAACTCGGTTCGGGTAGTGGGTGTCACGTACAGGTTGATTATCGACCCCAACTCTTTCTCTCGCACCACGCTTAGCGCACTGAGCATCGCCGGGATCATCATCAACAGCAGCGGGATCACCGCCGGAACTATCGCCGGTAGACTCTTCACATCCGGGTTATAGCGATAGCGCGTCTCGATAGACACCAGTGAAACATCACCACTGGCATTTGGTTGTAGCCCAGCCATTTCCTGTAGCCAACCCAGATGCATCGCCTGCACATATCCCCGAACCGTCTCCGCACGATTTGGCATTGCGCCATCGACCCACACGCCAATCTGCACTGGCGTACCGCGGGCGATATCGCGGCCAAAGTTTGCTGGAATCTCGATCGCCACCGCCAGCTCGCCGTTGCGCATTCGCCGGTCAAGCTCATCGTAACTCTCAAGCGGTGGCTGTTCGATAAAGTAGCGTGATCCGGCAATGTTCTGCGTCCAACGCTGGCTGCTAACGGTTTGATCACGGTCGAGTACGGCGAAACGGAGATCCTCAACATCCATGCTGATCCCATAGCCCATAATAAACATCAGGATCACCGTGCCGAGCAGCGCCAGCGTTGAGCGAACCGGATCGCGCCGCAGCTCTAGCGCTTCGCGTCGGCTATAGCTAAACAGGCGACGCAGACTAAACGCCTGACGCGGCGGCTCAGCTTCAGCTTTTACGGGAGTATCTGTCATCTCCGTGACAGGAACCGGATCGGATGCCTCCTTAAGCCAGGCGATAAAGGCCTCCTCAAGATTTGCCGCGCCGCGCTGTTTAACCAGCGCCGCCGGGGCGTCACTGGCGAGCACTTTACCCGCGTGCATCAACGACATCCGATCGCAGCGCTCGGCCTCGTTCATAAAATGAGTCGAGATAAAAATAGTCACCTTATCCTGCCGCGCCAGATCGACCATCAGCTGCCAAAACATATCGCGCGCAACAGGATCAACACCGGAAGTCGGCTCGTCGAGGATCAACATTTCCGGGCGATGAATCACCGCCACGGCCAGCGACAGACGCTGGCGGATACCGAGCGGCAGCGCACTGGGGAGAGTATCCTCCACTTCGGTCAGCATAAAGCGCTGGCTCATCTCAGCAATACGACCAGGGATCTCGGCGTCAGGAATATGAAAAAGCCGGGCATGTAGCTCCAGGTTCTGGCGCACGGTGAGTTCGCTGTAGAGCGAAAATGCCTGTGACATATAGCCCACACGACGACGGGTTTCGATATCCTTAGGATCGACCGGTTGCCCAAAAAGCCAGGCTTCCCCTTCGCTTGCCGGTAGTAGCCCGGTGAGCATCTTCATGGTGGTGGACTTACCGCAACCGTTAGAGCCGAGAAAACCAAATATCTCGCCGCGTGCAATGCGGAAATTGACGTGATCGACCGCGACAAAATCACCAAAACGCATGGTTAGCCCGCGCGCTTCAATTGCAATCTCTTCTTCACGGGTATCACGTGGAGGGATGATGACCTGCTGATGTGCATTGCGCTGCGCCTCTGGCAGCAGAGCGATAAACGCTTGTTCCAGCGTCTGTGTTCCTGTTTGCGCGCGCAGCGTTTCGGCGCTGCCCGTCGCGAGCACCTCGCCATCGTTCATGGCGACCAGCCAGTCGAAACGCTCGGCCTCTTCCATGTAAGCCGTGGCAACCAACACGCTCATTTCTGGCTGACGCTCACGAATGCTGTCGATTAGCTCCCAGAACTGCGCCCGTGAAAGCGGATCCACGCCGGTCGTCGGTTCATCGAGAATCAACAATTGCGGATCGTGGATTAATGCACAGCACAGCCCCAGTTTTTGCTTCATCCCGCCGGAAAGCTTCCCAGCCGGGCGGTCGCGGAACGGAGCTAGCCCGGTGCTTTGCAGCAGTGAATCAATACGGCTTTCGCGCGCGCTTTTATCATGGCCAAACAGCCGGGCAAAGAAATCGACGTTCTCGTACACCGACAGCGTGTGATAGAGGTTTTTACCCAATCCCTGCGGCATCCAGGCGATTTTTGGGCAGACGTCGCGCCGGTGTCTGGCATCGCGCATATCGCCGCCGAGCACCATCACGTTGCCCTGCTCAATGACCCGCGCGCCGGCAATCAGCGACAGCAGGCTGGATTTGCCAACACCGTCCGGGCCAATCAGCCCAACCATGCGGCGTGAGGGGATGGTCAGCGTGATATCACGCAGCGCAGTGGTTGCGCCAAAATGCTGGCTGACATGTTCCAGACGGGCAACGGCGGGGTGGATGTCCTGTTTCATTGCGGCAGCCTCACCGCCAGCTCGGCGGGCCATGGCTGCTGATTATCCAGTCTGACATAGGCCATGCCTGGCAAGCCGGTTTTCACATACTCTAGATGCTTCTCCAGCAGCTTCGGAGGAATTCGTACCTTCACGCGGAACATCAACTTCAACCGCTCATCGCGGGTTTCCACAGTTTTCGGTGTAAATTGGGCGACGCTGGCGACAAAACTGATATTGGCGGGGATCACCAGGTCCGGTACGGCATCGAGAACAATGCGCGCTTCACTGCCTATTGCCAGCAGGCCCGCTTGTTCAGTTGGCAGGAAGAAGGTCATGTAGACATCGGCCAGATCGACCATATTCAGCACCCGGCCACCGGCGGCCAGCACTTCTCCCGGTTCGGCGACACGATATTGAACCCGCCCGTCACGCGGTGCTTTCAGCGTGCTGTCGTCGATATCGGCCATAATGCGTCGTTCGGTTGCTTCGGCAGCTTCCACCCGAGTTTGTGCCTGAATAATGCTGGTGCGAGCCGCTTCAATCGCCGCTTTGGCGGCCGAAACCTGCGCCCGAGCAGATTCGAGTGCAGCCCGGCCACTTTCAGCGGCTGCACGGTCGTCATCTAACTGCTGGGCGGAGACGGCTCCGCGTTGTGACAGCGTGCTGGAGCGGGCATGGCGTTTAGAGGTTGAGTTCAACTCGGCCTGGCGCTGTTTCACCACTGACTCGGTGGCACGCATTTCACTTTGACGCTGCTCCAGTAACGCTCTGGCAGCGGCTACGGCGCTATGCGCTTCTTTGATTTGCGCGGCGGCTTCCAGACGCTGCTCGTTCAGCACGCGGGTGTCCATTTGTGCCAGAACATCTCCCTGGCGGACAAACTGTCCTTCGCTAACCAGAATACGCTCGATGCGACCGGCGGTTTTGGTTGCGATATCCACTTCGGTGGCTTCAATTCTGCCGTTGCTGCTGGCGAATCCGTCCGGTAACCCCGGTGGACGTAACATCCACCATGCTGCGGCGGCAATCACCACCACCAGACTTATGAGATACCAGGCCCAATGCCGTTTGATTTTGTCCATACGCTACCCGCTTTGTTCCCTATGCTAAGTGGCGCGCGTTTCGTTCTGGAGAGAGGGGAGGATGCTGTGAAAAGTGCTACTCATGTGGTCATCATCAGCAATCCTGGCCGGAAATGAAACACGCATATATATAGCTACCGTCAATGCAATACTAACACCGACATGGTTTATGTCCATACTTGTAACAGGGTCTTACAAAGGCGTTAACACGAAAAATCAAAGTGGCGAGGAGGGCATCCCTCTGGTGAATGCCCGGAAAATCTCAGAACAATACCGGCAGCCCCAGCCCGCGTTTCACGGCATGCAGCGTCTGCTGGGTTAGCGCATGCGCACGTTCGCTGCCCTCACGCAGCATTGCCATTAACTGGCCTTTATCCTGAATAAACGTGGCACGTCGCTCGCGTATCGGCGCCAGCAATTCCTGTAAACAGGCCTCTAGTACGTTCTTGCACTGCCGGTCACCCAGCCCGCCGCGCCGGTAGTGCGCTTTCATTTCTGCGACGAGGGCCTTATCGGGATGGAAGGCATCCAGGTAAGTGAAGACCACATTGCCTTCAATTTGCCCCGGGTCGGCAACGCGCAGGTGGTTTGGGTCGGTGTACATGGCGCTCACCGCCTGATGAATTTCCGTTTCGCTGGCGGAAAGCGTCAGCGTATTACCCAAAGACTTCGACATTTTTGCACCGCCATCGATACCTGGCAGGCGGCTTACATCGCTGAGTTGCGCTTTGCAGTGACGCAGGACCTGCGTGGTCGTCAGGCTATTCATTTTGTGCACAATCTCGTTGGTTTGCTCGATCATTGGCAACTGATCGTCGCCCACTGGCACCAGATCGGCATTAAACGCGGTGATATCCGCCGCCTGGCTTATCGGGTACGCCATAAACCCGACCGGCAACGCGCGGGAAAAACCTTTCTGCGCAATCTCATTTTTGACCGTTGGATTTCGTTCGACGCGGGCGACGGTGACAATATTCATATACAGCGCCGTTAGCTCAGCTAGCGCGGGCAAGGCAGATTGTAGGCAGATTGTCGTGCGCTCTGGGTCGATACCGACGGCCAGATAGTCGGCCATCACTTCGAGAATATTGTGGCTGATTTTTTGCGGATTACTGCCGTTATCCGTCAGCCCCTGCAAATCGGCAATTAGGATAAATTGTTGATGTTCTTGCTGAAGCTGCACGCGCTGGCGCAGGGAACCGACAAAGTGGCCGAGATGCAACTGGCCGGTAGGACGGTCGCCGGTCAGGATGGTATGAGTGGTGTTCATCAGTGACTCCTTGTAATGCACTGAGCCGAAAGACGCCACTGAGAAACAACAAAGCCGCCTTTCGGCGGCTTTGAAAAATAGGTAACGTTAACCCTGCCGCCTGTTAATCAGGCAGCCACCAACGATTGGAGCGGTGGACGGTCACGTTTGTGTTCATCTTTTTATCCTGCCACTAAAACGCCCATCCTGTCTACTGATAAAAAACTCAGCGATTGATCGTAAAAACTACGTTTAACGGCGGGGTAGTCATCTTTTACGTTGAGCGATTTATTTGAAATTTACTCAACAATACCAATGCGTTGCTTTACATCATTTACTGTGTTTCTAGAATGAATACACACCTCATCGCCCGTTCACTTAACCAACCGATGCTCAGCATGAAAAAAACAATATTAGTGACTGCACTATTTTGTAGTCTGCTGACTGCGGGGATCACGGCAATTTTTATGGTCCATGAAGCCTACCCCGATACCACTTCAGCTTGTCGCCCGGATTTATCACGCAAAGCGCTGCTCCGCGTGAAAGATGACTATTTACGCGGCCGATTTCCTCATTGGTATCGTGAAAAAAACACCCTCGGCACCCTGACGCCAGAGCTGATTTTCGGCGAAGTTACCATTGAAGATGATGATTATCGTGTGCCGTTTGTCGCTAAAGGACCCATTAAAACGCTGGCGCGCATCGGCTTCGTTGACTGTGTATCAATGGATGTGGAATACCTCGCCGTAAAATAGGGCCATTGCACAATCCATGCGGTTTACCTATTTCGTTCCTTGATACTTATCATGGTAAGTATTATCGTAGTGATACGTAATGACCGGAGGTAGCCATGACCGAAGATGAACTGTTTGCTCGCCGCCCAATGGGGATGCGTATGGCGATGGTTGTGCGCCAATGGCGATCCATTATCGATCATGCGATCACCGATACCGGCCTCACGCAATCAAGCTGGACGGTGCTGATGCAGCTTAACGAGCTTGGCGATAACGTCTCAGTCAGCGAACTGGCGGAGATGCAAGGCATTGAACTGCCGCCGCTGATGCGCACGCTGACGCTACTGGAGCAACAGGGCTATCTGCTGCGCTCGGTCTCACCCTATGACAAACGCATTCGCCTGCTGACGCTCACCGACGAAGGTCGGGCGGTGCTCCAGACGCTGAACCAGGTGATTGAAGACTTCCAGACCCAGGTGTCCCACGGCATCCCCGCCGATGACATCGCAAAGTTTAGCGACACCCTGAATCACATTGCCTGCAATCTGCGGATTATCCGCGACGAGAATAATAAAACCGAATAACACCATGATGACGCCAGAACAAAAATTTGCCCGCTGGGTAAGGGTCAGTATTGCCTCTTTCCTGCTGATGTTTGCCTATTTTATCATTGCCGATATTTGGATCCCGCTGACGCCGGACTCCACGGTGATGCGTGTCGTGACGCCGATTTCCTCGCGCGTTTCCGGCTACGTGTCGCAGGTCTACGTGCATAACAATAGCCAGGTCAAGAAAGGCGACCTGCTGTATGAACTCGACCCAACGCCGTTCCAGAATAAAGTTGATGCTGCAACGCTGGCATTGGCGCAGGCGAAGCTCAGTAACCAGCAGCTCGACGCCCAAATATCGGCGGCGCAGGCCAACCTGAAAACCGCGCAGCTGACCGCGCGTAACGACCGGGTTACCTACGATCGCTACCAGCGATTAAGCAGTATGCAGAATGTCTCCCAGGCCGATCTGGATAAAGTGCGCACTATCTGGCAGACCAGCGAACAATCCGTGACGGCGCTGCACGCCTCGATTCATAACCTGCAAATTCAGCGCGGTGAGCGCGACGACAATCGCAACGTCACCCTCCAGCAGCAGCAAACCACGCTGCAAGAAGCGCAGCTAAACCTCGGCTGGACGAAGATCCGCGCTGAAGCAGACGGCACCGTCAGCAACCTGCAACTGAGCCCTGGCCTGTATGCGGCTGCGGGTAGCGCGGTGATGGCGGTCGTTAATCAACAGACGGATATCGTGGCCGATTTCCGAGAAAAAAGCTTACGCCACACCAGGCAAGGCACTGATGCTGCGGTGGTGTTCGATGCGTTTCCGGGCAAAGTCTTCGCGGCAAAAGTCACCAGCAGTGATGCCGGGATCCTCGCCGGACAGGAAGCGGTGAATGGTCAACTGTCGCAGCCCGAGCAATCCACCCGCTGGGTGCGCGATGCCCAGCGTATGCGCATTCACGTGGCGTTAAATGAGCCGCTGGAGAAAACGCTGCCGACCGGTGCTCGCGCGACGGTGCAGCTTTATAACAGCGAAGGGCCGTTCGCCCGCTTCTTCTCCGGGCTACAGATCCACCTGATTAGCTGGTTGCACTATGTCTATTAACACCCTCGCGCAGGTCTTTACCCCTCACGGCAATATCGTCTACACGGCGAATGATTTCCGTCAGACCTTGCGCATTTCTATCGCCGGGACGATCGCTCTGAGCATCTCGACGTTTTACGACACCCACTACGGCGTCTTTTTTGTGGTTTATCCGCTGATGCTGATGTCTTTGGTGCCGGTATTTAACCGCCATGTTGCCAAACAATTCATCTTCAGCGCTGCGCTTAACTGCGTCGAAATGGTGCTTATCATCGGCTATCTCAGCCAATGGCCGGTGATGATGACGGCAGTGGTATTTGCGCTTTACGTCATGCGTTTTCGTTTTATGAGCAAAGGGCCGCTGTTCTTATTCGGCTCGATGGGCGTGGTGTGCCAAAGCGTGATGCTCAACTTTATGAGCTACCCGACGACGAACTGGCACACGCTATTATTCTCCAATATCGAGGCCAGCATCATGGCGGTAGCGCTGAGTGCGCTGCTGCACTACCTGATCCCGGATGTTGAACCGCGTAAGCCGCCGCCGCTGATCGAAAAAGACGACGCCCGGGTACGCCATGAATCGTTGCTCTCCGGCACGGTGGCGACGATCATCTTTGTCATTTTCCAGATAAGCGATCTCAGTGACTCCCTGTCAGCGCTGATGGCCGGGATCCTGATCCTCTTCCCGATGCATTATCGTGGCGCGGTGATTAGCTCTATCTGGCGCGTGGTCGGCGTGGTATTAGCCTGCGTCTATATTCTGGTGGTGCAGTTGATCCTCTACGATCACAGTAGCCACATGCTGTTGATGATGCCGCTTATCGGCCTGGGGCTGGCATTTAGCGCTCGGCTGCACGTGATGGAAAAAGTGGGGGCTGGCGTCGGTTTTGCCAGTATTACCACCATCGGCATTATGTTCGGCCAGAACCTCCAGCCGGATGGCGATCTGGTGTTCAGCGATCTCTACCGTGCGACCTCCGTCACCGTCTCGCTGTTGGTGACCCTGACGATGGTATTTATCCTTCATCGTCTGCTCAACTGTTTTGCCCCAACGCGCTTTATTGTGAAGTAGCGCACTTACAGACGCTGATTGTTCTCCCCTAACTGTGCTTACAATAGCCGCTCGCCGTGGTGGCGTGAGGGAGAGAAAGAATGTGGAAGACTCGTGCGCTGGAACTGAATAATCAGGAGTTCTGGAACTGGGACAAAGCCTGTGAGTTGGTGCAATGGGCCGCTCGGCATGATTTTAATACCGTGGTGGTAGGCCAGGTCGATCTGTTCGACAAACTGGTTTCCCCCAAAGGTTATACGCCGCATCAATACAACGATCGCCTCTCCAGCCAGCAGCGCGCCCGCTGCGTCTACCTCAACCGTCTGGCGGGTTACTGCCAGAAACATGGGCTGAAATTCTACCTGCAAGCCAAAGAACTCAGCTTCCCGGCCGACCTGCTGGCGGCGCATCCCCAGTTGATTGATAAAGACGGCAGCATTCGTTTTGACACTGAATTCTGGTGCCAGTATCTGGCGGATAAACTAACTCTGCTATGCCAGCAAATCCCAGCCATAAGCGGGCTGCTGGTGGCGCTCTCCAATACCGACGGCTTGTTGCCCATCTCGCGCCCTAACTGGGAGTTGACCGGGCAGGACGATCCCTCGCCGCATATCGACCCCCGCAGCCTGTCACGTTACACCCAGTGTTTTAACGCCATGGCGCGTGCGGTGATGAAGGAAAATAAACATCTGGTGCTGCGCGCCTTCCCAGCCGGCAACCACGATATCCGTAATGTGATGGAAGCTATCCGCACATTGCCGGAAAGTGTCTCCGTTTCCATCAAGCTCACCCCGGAACGCTTCTGGCCGACCTTCCCCAATAATCCCGCGCTGGTGGATGTGGAAGATCGTGACGTGTGGGTGGAGTTGGATCTGGTGGGCGAAGAAGTGGGCTGGGGCGTGCTGCCGTTCCCGCGTATTGATGAACTTCAGGGGCGCTTACTGTGGTGCCGGGGAAATCCCGCCATTACCGGTGCGGTGTGCAAAACCAGCTGGGAAGGCGTCGACAATCACTGGATCATTGGCACGCTAAGCGAATGCAACCTGGTGGCCTGTAGCCAGATCTTGTCGCGAGAGAATGAGCACCTGAGCGTTGCTACGTTGCTCACCCACTGGCTGGACGAATGCTATGGCTGGCGTCCCGACGACGCCACCTTTGACGAATTTCAGGCGCTACTGGGGCAGGCCGGGCAGGTGCTGTATCAGGCGATCTACGTGCGCGATCATGTTTTCCATCGCCACAGCCAGGTGCCGGAAAGCTACGGTCAGGCAGTATGGAGCCTGTATGGGCAGCTCAACCGCAACCACTGGCTACCGGGATCGGAGCGCGATATCTTTTTCAGCGCCAGCGACGTCGAGGTTTCCGGTCGTAACCTGTCGCTGATTGCCGAAGAAAAGGACCGCGCTTATCAGGCCGCGGTTGCTCTTCGCGAACAGGCGCTGGCCTTTGCCGAGCGCGCCGCATTTCCTTTCTCGCTGCACCGGCGCTGGCTGGAAGAGTGGCAGGGGTTTTCTCTCTACTGTTTACTGTTCCGCCACGCGCAAAAAGCCTTCTTTACCCTCCATTTTGCAAGGCTTGTAGAAAACAGCTGGAGCATGCGCGAGATTTGTCAGGTCAACCTTCAGGAGCTGTATCGCTGCGCTTTTGAGATGGACAGTTTCTGTAGCCAGCACCCGGAGGCCTCGCCGGGTCTGCATGTGCTATTCGACCCCACCCGCGTCCGTATGCTCGCCGACAGCCTGAGCCATGAACTGGCACAGCTTAAAGCGTGATGGCTGTCACTCTTGATGACGATGATCTGGTCGGGAAACGTGAGTTTTCCCGCCGCGAAGGGCGCGCTGCAATTTATCAGCGTGATCATCATCACGTTTTAACCTCCCGTTGAATGAAGAGTGTGAATGACCGGGCAGTTCCGTAAAGCTGCCCCGTCTTACGCGTAGCATGCCTTTGCGCCTTTGCCGAAAATATCGCTCATACACAGAGTGGTCATTGAGGAAAGTCACATGAGGCTGGAAGCGGGCGAGGCGCTGACGCGTTTTACGGTTTCGTTAGCGCACAACGAGCGGTTTGCCGAATTTTTCACGGGTGAAGCGGTGGACGCGGCGATGGATTATCAGTTCGCCAACGGCAAAGGCCCGGTGCAGGAATCATTCTGTCGACGTATTTTCCGTCGCGATGCTGCCCAGCGCGCGGTGGTGCCAGAGCGTGCCTTACCGGCGGCGTCGGTAACCTACACCGGCGCGAGCGATACCGTGACGTTTTCCGGCGTGCAGACCGTGGTGACCCACAGTCAACGCTGGTTACGTGTGACGCTGCATGCGCCGAAAGTAGGCCACTATCCGTTCCTGATTGCCACCTGCGGCGGGGTGCGACTCTGGTGCAATAGCGCACAGGCCGCCTGTTTCACGCCGTTCACCCGCAATACGCCACAAACCTTGTCCATTGAGATTGCGCTCCAGGCGGGCGACAACGCGCTGCTTGTCCACCTCGATGAACTGTTTGAACGCGACACGATTTTTACTTTCCGCATGATCTACCTTGGCGACACACCGCTGGAAACCACGCTACCGGATATCAACGAGCGCAATGTTGACGCACTACAGGCGTTTATGGATTCACTCCCGGCAACCGCTGTCGTCCAGCATCAGCAGCTTACGCTGCCGTGTCTGGCCGGTGTCAACCTGACGCTATGCGGTGCGGTCTACAGCCTTGGCAACGATGGCATCGCCACCTGTCCGCTGGATTTTGGCATGCTGATGACGGGTAAAAACGGCCTGGTGCTCCCGCTCCCGGCAAGCCTCGGTCTGGGTCACTACCGCATGGAACTGACCGCCACCATCGGTGGCGTGACCATGAGTCGTCATCTGAGTATCACCGTTATGGGCGCTTTGCCCGGCAGTGAAGGCGTGCTTGAAACGCGCAAACGCGAGGCGCTCAGCTATATCGCTGAACATGGCGTACCGCGCACCGGACGCCTGCTGGCGATGCTGCACGTGGGGGAAAGCGGCCCACAGGCGCAGGAGTTGCTGGTCAGCACCCTTCAACGCATCAGCGCCCGCCAGGATTGCTCGGACTTCTCGATGGTGCCGCTACTGTGGATCTGGCATGACTTCCACGGCGAACACTTCCCTGCGGTGCTGTGGAAACGCGTACGCTCGGCCATTGTCGGCTATCGCTACGGGTACGACGAACTGGGTAACGATGTGATGTGGTTCTGGAGCGAGAATCACGCGCTGTGCTTCCATACCGCACAATACCTCGCAGGGCAGATGTTCCCGGACGCGCTGTTTACCGCATCCGGCCGCCGCGGTCATGAGCAGCAGGCGATAGCGGCCCAGCGTCTGCACGCCTGGTTCGACGCCGTAGAGCAGCAAGGCTTCGTTGAGTGGAACTCCGCACCCTATTATCCGGTTGATTACATCGGTCTGTTTGCACTCTACCAGCTGGCCGATAACGCCATGATTCGTCAGCGCGCCCAGCGTCTGATCGACCGCCTGATGCACACCAGCGCGTTACATTATCAATCCGGGATCGCAGCCGGCACGATGGGCCGGGTGTATGAAAAAGAGTTGCTGGCTAGCCAACTCAGTGAACTGTCCGCCTTTGGTCACGTGGCCTGGGGCGGTGGACACGTTAACCGTAAGTGCGCCTCGTTACCGTTCTTCTGTCTGAGCGATTACGTGCCACCCGCAGAATCCGTGCGCTACGCCCGCTTAACGCACGGCGCGCTCAGCGCACACTACCAGTGCGGCGGCGGCAATATCGTGGCGTGGAAGCAGCCGACGGTCAGCCTTTCCAGCTGCGTCGACCACCATAGCGGCGAACGTGGACATCAGCAGCATTTAGTTGATGTTCAGTTCGCTACCCGCCCCGATGCGCGGCTGTGGGTAAACCATCCCGGCGATGTACAACCGGGCAGTGAAGCGCGTCCCTCCTTCTGGGCGGGCAACGGCGTGCTGCCGCGCGTGATGCAGGTGGAGAACCGGGTGCTGATGCTATGGCAACTTGATGGCCTCGAACCGCTGAACTGGACGCATCTGCATCTTGCGCCTGACGCCTTTGATGAAGTGCGCCCGCTAAGGCAGGGTTACGCGGTGCGTGCGGGCAACGCTTTTGCCGCCGTGCTTTGCTCGCAGCCGTTGACCGTTCTGGGCGATGAAGTCCGCGCTGAAGGCCGTAATGTGGCGTGGTGGCTGGAGGTGGGCGAAGGTGATTTTGCCGCCTTCTGCCAGCGCGTTCAGGCGCTGCGTATTGTGTATCAAGGGGATGTCGCGCGGGTGATGGATGACCAGCACGCGCTGATGCAGCTTGATGGGCAGGGCAACTGCCAGCATAACGGCCAAACCGCCGCGTTCCCGACGCTGGTGGGCAATGAAATTCAGGTCACGGTGTCAGGAGACGCGCAATGAACAATGCAGCATTAAACGGCCTGCTGGAGCAGGTGGTGCAGGGCTTCTGCCGCCTGAAAAATATGGGTGAAGTCGGCACCAGCGGCGGCGAAGGGTTTGCCATCCACTTTGAAGAGTGGGAATGGGAAGTGGGCGTCGGCCTGTACGGCTTCTGGCAGTACGCGCGCCAACAGAATGACGCCCGCCTCCAGCAGTCGATCCTCACCTGGTATGAAGATCAGCTGGCGAAAGGGCTACCGGAGATCCAGATCAACACCACCGCGCCGATGATCACCCTCGCGCTGGTAGCCGGACACAGCGGGCGAGACGATCTACTGAAGGTTGTGAACGACTGGGCCGATGCGTTGTTACGCACCTTGCCGAAAACAGAAGAAGGCGGTTTCCAGCACGTGGTGAAAGAGCAGCCGAACACTGGGCACCTGTGGGACGACACGCTGTTTATGACCTGCCTGTTCCTCGGCACGGCGGGCGTGGTGCTCAAGCGCAAAGATCTGATCGACGAAGCGTCATACCAGTTCCTGCTGCACACTCGCTACCTGTGTGAACCGGCGAGCGGCCTGTGGTATCACGGCTGGACGTTTGTCGGCAAACACCACTTCTCCGAAGCCTTCTGGGCGCGCGGCAACGCGTGGATCACCGTGGCGATCCCGGAATTTATCGCCCTGCTCGGCGACAGCCTGGACGCCAGCGTGAAGCGCTATCTTTCGGTGGTGGTCGCGCGCCAGGTGAACACGCTCTGCGAGCTACAGGCCGACAACGGCATGTGGCACACGCTGCTCGATGATCCATTATCGCCGCAGGAATCTTCCGCCACTGCAGGGATAGCCTATGGCATGCTGCGCGGCGTACGGATGGGGATCCTCGACGAGAAGGTTACCGAACACGCGATGCGCGCCTGGCATGCGCTGCGCGACAGGATCGACGATGGGATTGTGCTGGAAGCATCGAAAGGGACGATGGTGGGGCCGGATCTTCAGTATTACTGCGATATCGCCATGGCCCCGGTGCCGTACGCGCAGGCGCTGATGATGCTGCTGTTGCTGGAGCTTCAACAAGATCAGTGGTGTTGATAAACCCGTAGCCCGGCCAAGCGCAGCGCCGCCGGGAAGGCACCGAGCTTCCCCGGAGTCGGTGCTGTCGCACCTCGTCCGGGCTACATGTTCAACCCGCGGCTATAAACCCGTGAAGACTCGCCCCACGGGTGATAGCCCAACCCATTGAAGCTAAAGCCCGCTTGCTCGTAAAACCCGTCCATATCGGTACACAGATGCAGCTGCGTAAAGCCAAGCTGCTTTGTGTGCTGGGCGATATGCTCAATCAACCGCCGCGCCAGCCCTTGCCGACGATACGCTGGCTCGATATAGAGCGCGCACAGCCACGGATACAGCTCGCCGCGGCTGATAAAGTCGTTGGTAATCAACCCCGCGCAGCCGATGATGCGCTCGCCGTCCTGCAGCCAGTACCACTGCGGCAGCGGATTTTTTGCCCCCGGCGTGCGGCGCAGCGCGTCGTCGTAAACCATCATAGATTCTTCCGATGCCCACTGCTGCTGGAAATAGGGGATAACCGCTTCCATCTGTTCGGGATGGTCGCGCAAAGAACGAATAGCGTAGTGTGAACTCATAGAATTTTCTTCAGATCCATCTCTTCCTGAATGCGCTCGCTCCACGCCAAATGTGTGCGAATCGCCTCATCAATCCCGGCGTTATAAAAGGCTGGCCCCAGCTTGTCGATAATAAAATCGATAAAGAACTCGGCGTCGAACTGTTCCAGCTCGAGGTCGAACTGTTTGGTGCAGTAGTCGGTCAGCTGATCGCGCAGCTTTTCGCGTTCGGCGGGGGGGAGGGTGATTTCCGTGCTCATAAAGACTCCTGTGTCATTCCCGGCGGCGCTGCGCTTGGCCGGGCTACCGGGGTGCGGCGATATATATGCAATCGTAACCCTGGCGAGATGCAACGCCCCGACCCCGGTGCTTGGTCGGGCTACCAACTTGTAGCCCGGGCGAGGCGTTTACGCCGACCCCCGGGGCGGCTCGATGCCGAATAATGCAATCCCATCCGGCAGCTATCAATATCACAAACTCGACTTTGTCACCCGGCGGAATATTTCTATATTCGGGTTTCTGACCATTTTAAAGGGGCGCAATCATGACTGCTGTGAACACTGCTGATACCGATTTTCCTTTACTGAACGTACGCCGCGTGGCGGGCAACATCGGCGCGGAAATCCGCGATATTTGCCTTTCCGCAAGCCTGGATGCTGACACCTTCGCCCAGCTCGACGCCGCACTGGTCAAATACAAAGTGCTGTTCTTCCGCCAGCAAAATCAGCTCACCGACGCCGAACACCAGGCCTTCGGCGCGCGCTTCGGCAAAATCGTCGCCCACCCAACCGTTCCCGCACCGGAAGGTACCAAACTGTTTGAACTCGACGCCTCCAAAGGCGGTGGCCGCGCCGACTCGTGGCACACCGACGTCACCTTCGTTGACGCCTTCCCGAAAATTTCCATCCTGCGTGGCGTCACCATCCCGGAATATGGCGGTGACACCGTGTGGGCCAACACCGCCCGCGCCTACGAACAGTTGCCGGAGACGCTCAAGCGCTTCGTCGACACCCTGCGCGCGGTACACAGCAACGACTATGACTACGGCGCCGAGCGCGTCGTCGTGGAAACGCACCGTCTGGCGCATCACCAGAAAGTCTTTGTCTCTTCACTGTGGGAAGCCGAGCACCCGGTAGTACACGTCCACCCGGTCAGCGGCGAACGCGCGCTGCTGCTGGGACATTTCGTCAAACGGCTGGTGGGCTTCAGTTCGCGGGAATCCGCGCAGCTATTCGAGCTGCTGCAAAACCGCATCACCCGCCTCGACAACACCGTGCGCTGGCAGTGGCAGCCGGGCGACGTGGTGATTTGGGACAACCGCAGCACCCAGCACTACGCGGTCAACGACTACGGCTCCCAGCCGCGCGTGGTACGCCGGGTGACGGTGGAAGGGGAGATTGCCGTTGGGGTGGATGGCAGCCAAAGCCGCACGATTTCACGACCGCAGGATGCGGCGAATGGGGAAGGTGCGGTGGAAAAAGTATCGTAAAATTGTAGGCCGGGTAAACGCAGCGCCACCCGGCAATAACACGTGCTCAATCGCGCAGACTACTGACCCACCTGCCGCAAAGACAGCACGACAGCTGTCTCCTGCGGCTTTGCTAGTCGTTCATCACTTTCACCTCGGCATCTGTCGCAAAACCGCTGACTTCCAGTCATTAGCCTTTCATGCCAAATGCAGGGATGCAGGTGTAATCCAGTAAAAAACGGATCTCATATTAAGACCCTCTTCTCTATGATGACAATCACTCCATCGCCACCTTCACCGCCTCCCCCAACTGCACCATCACCTCACGATGCTTCTCAATCGGCGGCAACGCGCAGTTGATCCTTAAGCAGTTCCGATATTTCCCCGATGCCGAAAACAGCGATCCCGGTGCCACCTGGATCTTCATCCGACACAGCTGCTTCGCCACGCACACCATATCCACCTGCTCGGGCAGTTCGACCCACAGCATATAGCCGCCTGTCGGGCGGGTCACGCAGATCCCGCAAGGGAAATACTCCCGCAGCCAGCAGGTGTAGATCTCCATATTGCGCTGGTAGATCTGGCGCATCCGCCGCACGTGGCGATGATAGTGACCTTCGCGAATAAAGTTCGACGCCGCCAGTTGGGTGGAGGGAACGTTGGTGCCGTTGGCGGCGTACTTCATCTGTAACAGCCGATCGTAGTAGCGACCGGGGGCGATCCAGCCGATACGCAGGCCCGGCGCGATGGTCTTGGTAAATGAGCTACAGAGCATCACCCGACCGTCGATATCCCACGAGTGAATGGTGCGCGGGCGCGGGTAGTCGGTGGCCAGTTCACCGTAAATATCGTCCTCAAAAATCACGATATCGTAGCGCTGGGCAAGGCTTAGCACCGCGCGCTTTCGGGCATCGGGCATGATAAAGCCCTGCGGGTTGTTGCAGTTGGGAACGAGGATTACCCCTTTGATCGGCCACTGATCCAGCGCCATTTCCAGGGCTTCAACGCTGATCCCGGTGTTGGGATCGGTTGGGATCTCAATCGCTTTTAACCCTAAACCACGCAGGAGCTGCATGGTGCCGTAATAGGTGGGGGATTCAACGGCGATAATGTCGCCGGGCTGGCACACCGACAGCAGCGCCAGCGACAGCGCGCTGTGGCAGCCGCTGGTAATGATCAGATCGTCGGCGGTGACTACCGATCCGCCGTCGAGCATCAGGCGGGCAATCTGTTCACGCAATTCGCGGCGACCGGCCAGTTCGTCGTAGCTCAGCACGTCGATGATGTTGTGTTGTATAACGCGGCTCATCTCGCGCCACAGCGGTTTCAGGCTGGGCTGGGTGACGTCAGGCGAACCACCGCCGAAGGGGATGATTGATTTGTCGTTGCGGGCGTCGAGCATGTTCAGCACCTGATCCCATTGGGTGATCTCCACCGGACGCTGTACCGGGCGCGACATCGGTGGCACCGGTGGCTGGGCCTTTTGCGGTGCCACGAAGTAGCCGGAGCGTGGCTGCGGGGTGATCAGCTGGCGCTGTTCCAGTGTCTGATACGCCTGCTGCACGGTACTGATGCTGACGCCGTGCTCCTGACTCAGGCTGCGCACAGAAGGCAGTTTCTCACCATGGCGATACAGCCCTTGTTCAATACGCTCGGCCAGCAGGTTGGCCAGATGTTGGTAACGCGTCATTGCTGTATCCCTAATTGTCGCCATACAGATAAAAAAACCAGTACAGTTCTGCTGCTAGAACCGCGTGCAGATACCGTTTTAGCGAATCTGTATGTTAAAGAAAAGTGTTTTTTGAATCTGTATTGCAGGGCGGGAAATACGTGAAGATAAAGCCTCTGGCAAGGTGAGGAGGTGGAGTATGGAATTTCACGAGAATCGGGCAAAACAGCCGTTTATCGGCTTTGTACTGGTGTGGCGGTTTATCAAAAAACAGGTTGTTTTGTGGCGAACACGCCGCGTATTGCAGGGAATGAGCGATGAACAGCTTAAAGATGTCGGGCTGCGTCGAGATGAAGTGGGGTAAGAACTGCAAAAAGAGCGACGCATGATATTTGTCGCTCTTTTTGCGTGCAGCATTCCACAAAAATGAATCAGTTTTGGCGGTACATATTCTTCTCTCGTAGCGGCTCGTAAGAGTGAAAACCGGAGGGTGCGGCGGTTTTAGCTGGCGGGTAAAGTCCAGTCACTGAGTTTATTTGGTGACGGAACGCCATGAAGAAACGCACAACCTCAACGCCACATGATGCGGTGTTTAAACAGTTTTTAAGTCATCCGGAAACGGCGCGTGACTTCCTGTTAATTCATCTCCCTGCGGCATTATGTGAACGTTGTGATCTACAAACGCTGAAACTGGAACCCACCAGTTTTATTGAAGATAACCTGAGGGCGTACTACTCGGACGTACTTTGGTCGCTGAAAACCCGCGAGGGAGAAGGCTATATCTATGTGCTGATTGAACATCAGAGCACGGCCGACCCGCATATGGCATTTCGGTTGATGCGTTATGCGGTTGCTGCAATGCAACGCCATCTGGATGCGGGGCATAAAACGCTACCGCTGGTGGTACCGATGCTTTTTTATCATGGCGAGATGAGTCCTTATCCGTATTCACTGTGCTGGCTGGATGAGTTTACATCACCCACTTTAGCGCGCGAGGTGTACGCAAAGCCGTTTCCTCTGGTCGACATTACCGTGATGCCGGACGATGAGATCGTGCAGCACCGCCGAATTGCGCTGCTGGAGTTAATGCAAAAACATATCCGACAACGTGATTTGCTAAGGATAGTCGACAAGGTGAGCGCCGTTTTGCTTACGGGGTTCACTAATGACAACCAATTGAATGCATTGTTTAATTATTTACTCCAATCACCTGGCGCGCCGGAAGTGGGTCGGTTTATCCAGGAGATTGCCCACCGGGTTCCACAGCATAAGGAGGCGTTGATGACGAACGGAGAAATACTGCAGAAGATGCTCCGACGTATCGGTAAGCGTGAAGGCTGAAAGGAAGGGTTAGAGAAGGGGTTAGAAGAGGGGTTAGAAAAAGGGCTCGCTGAAGGAAAGCACGCTGAAGCCCTGCGTATCGCCCGTACTCTGCTTGGGGACGGCATGGCGATGGAGAGTGTGCTAAGAATCACCGGGTTAACAGCGGACGATATTGTGGTTAGCCACCATTAAATTAAGGTTCTACAGGGGCGGTCGAGTCCTCCCCTGACTATCACAACGGGGGAAAAGGATCGGAAACCTCCGTATATACCCAACTTTACGCCCATACCTAGTCATCTTGACTACCCTTAATACCCTAAGCGGTAAAAACAAGGAGATTCAATATGGCTTACCAGACAGTTAATCCTGCCACTAACCAGCTTATCAAAGAATACCCAGGCCACACCGACGCTGATGTGGAAGCTGCGCTCAAGGCGGCCGATGCACTTTACCACTCCGACTGGGCCAAGGGGGATATTGACCAGCGTCTGCCGGTGCTGCATAAACTGGCCGATCTGATCGACTCGCGCGTCGAGGAGCTAGCCAAAATCGCCAGTCAGGAGATGGGTAAACTTATCGAACAAAGCCGTGGTGAGGTTAAGCTATGCGCGCAGATCGCCCGCTATTACGCCGATAACGCGAAACAATTCCTGGCGCCAGTGAAGTACAAATCTGAACTTGGCGAGGCATGGGTTGAGCATCATCCGATTGGCGTGCTGATGGCCGTTGAGCCGTGGAACTTCCCGTATTACCAGCTAATGCGTGTGCTGGCACCGAATCTGGCAGCCGGTAACCCGGTTCTCGCTAAACATGCCAGCATTGTGCCGCACTGTGCGGAGACCTTTGCACATCTGGTTCGTGAGGCAGGCGCGCCGGAAGGGGCGTGGGCCAATCTGTATATTTCTCAGGATCAGGTAGCCAACATTATTGCTGACAAACGCGTTCAGGGTGCGGCGCTGACCGGTTCGGAAAAAGCGGGTAGCGTAGTGGCGGCGCAAGCGGCGAAGCACATCAAAAAATCGACCCTGGAACTGGGTGGGAACGATGTGTTCGTGGTGCTGGATGATGCCGATCTTGAAAAAGCGGTGAAAATTGGCGTAAATGCGCGACTAAACAATGCCGGTCAGGTGTGTACGGCGGCAAAACGTTTTGTCCTGCATGAGAAAATTGCCGAAGCTTTCCTCAGCAAATTTACCGAGGCGTTTAAACAGGTGAAGATTGGCGATCCGCTGGATGCAAGCACCACGCTTGGCCCGCTGTCATCAAAAGACGCGCTGGAGACGCTGACCAAACAGGTCAACGAGGCCGTGAAAAATGGCGCGAAGCTGCACCTGGGCGGCAAACCCGTTTCGCGGGACGGGAGCTTCTTCGAGCCCACCATCCTGACGCATATCACCCGTGATAATCCGGCGTACTTTGAGGAGTTCTTTGGCCCGGTAGCGCAGATTTACGTGGTGAAAGACGACGACGAAGCGGTCGCGCTGGCGAACGATTCCCACTATGGGCTGGGCGGCGCGGTCTTTAGTCAGGATATTGAGCGAGCGAAAAAAATGGCGTCGCGTATTGAGACCGGGATGGTATACATCAACTGGCTCACCGATACCGCCGCCGAGCTGCCGTTTGGGGGCGTTAAGCGTTCCGGTTACGGGCGTGAGCTGTCGGATCTGGGGATTAAAGAGTTTGTGAACCAGAAGCTGGTGGTGGTACATAAATAGCGGTTGTCATACAAAAACGCCGGTCACATAACGTGACCGGCGTTTGTTTTTCTGGCGCTTATTAGAAGCTCACGCCGCCACCGACATAGGCGCCGTCAACCAGCGTGTGGCCTGGGCGACCGTCTTTGCCATCAACGCTCACGTGGCGGTAACCCACTTTCAGCGTAACCGGTTTGATTGGCGTCCAGCTTACGCCGCCGTTGGCTTCCACGTAGTTCTTCACGCTGTTGTTCAGACCATTCGGTGCAACATAGCCTTCACCAAACACATTAATGCTGTCGGTCAGTGCTACGCTAACGCCGCCACCGATTGGGAATGCGACGCCGTTATCGCCTTTTTTCGGCCCCAGGTAGATGGCTTTTGCCCCGGCATTTAGCATCACTGGACCCACTTCGAAGTTATAACCTGCGCCCACGCCGCCGGTCTGGGTACCGTCGTCGGTATTTTTAAGCCAGTTACCTTCGGCATACAGGCCAGAGGTGGATTTACCCATCTCAACATTCAGGTTGGTGAAGTTTTTACCTTGCTCAATGCTGCCACCCATTGCCAGCGCGGAGCCAGATACAGCGGTCAGAGCGGAAAGGATAAGGATATTAAGCTTTTTCATGATGTATGCCTCGTTATCAAATTAATCTGAGGGCACCTTACCAAGTGGGATTTACTTCTGCAAATGTGACCGATGTCGATTTTTAATACTGATAATGTAATCGTCATGGTCTTTTTTTGTTGCTTTGGTGTTTGTTTTTACCAGCGTCAACGATTAGCGTTTTGATGTTTAGCGTCCGTTTAGTTTTTGGCTAAACGGACCTTGAACAGAGTGGGGGATATTGGTTGGCAATGAATTAATTGCCTTTCTAATAATTTCCAAAAGCACTCCAATTGTCATGAATAAAAATGAGAATTTACATTTCTACGCATTTAATTACCCCTTCCTGGCGGGGGGAGAGCGTAATTTAAACTGTTGCCGTAGCCCGGCCAAGCGAAGCGCCGCCGGGATTTGCACCGAGCCGCTCCCGGCGGCGCTTCGCTTGGCCGGGCTACGGGTTATTTTTTCAGGCTGGCAAATGCCGCGCGAATTTCCTCTTCCGGCAGGGCCAAACCAATAAAGACCATCGTGCTGTGCGGCGTTTCATCCGCCCATGGCCTATCCCAATCCGCGCTATACAGTCGCTGGACGCCCTGGAACAACAGGCGATTTGGCTCACCGTCAATCCACAGCATCCCTTTGTAGCGCAGCAGTTTGTCGGCGAAATCCAGCAGTAAGTTTTCCATCACACGAGACACGTCGCTGATATCCACCGGGTAATCCAGCTCGACCACAATGGACGACACGTCGTTTTGTTTGTCGGCCATAAAGTGGAAGCGTGGTTTCGAGGTGACGTTCTCTTCCAGCATAAAACCGTTGGTGTTAAATAGCTGAGAGAGGTCGATATCGCCGTGGATAACCGTGTAAATCGGCGCGCGGGCGTTGATGCGTGTTAGACGTTCGCGCAGTTTTTCTGTGTCGCTAGCCACGTCGGTTTTGGTTAACAGGATGCGGTCGGCGTAGCCCACCTGCGACTGGGCAATGGTGAACTGGTTCATCTGGTCGTCGGCGTGTACCGCGTCAACCAGCGCAATCACGCCGTCCAGCAGATAGCGTTCACACAGTATCTCGTGGGAGAAAAAGGTCTGGATGATCGGGCCGGGGTCGGCCATGCCGGTGCATTCAATCACCAGGCGGTCGAAGTGAATGGTGCCGTTATCACGGTTGTCGAGCAGGTCGAGCAGCGCGTCTTCGAGCTCATTAGAGCGGGTGCAGCAGATGCAGCCGTTTGTCAGGGTTTTTATCTGGGTGGCTCGGTCACCAATCAGCTGATCGTCAACGGAAACTTCGCCGAACTCGTTTTCAATCACGGCAATTTTGAAGCCGTGCTGTTCGTTAAGAATATGGCGCAGGAGGGTGGTTTTTCCCGCACCGAGGAAACCGGTCAGTAAGGTAACTGCAATCGGGGTCATGTTGTCTCCTTTAGCAGCAGCGTATGCCGCCTTTTCCATCGCCGCCATAACGTGCCTGCTGGCGTTCGCGGAAGAACTCTTCATAGGTCATGTACGGCTTATCCGGATGGTTGGTCTGCATATGCAGGACGTAGTTATCGTAATCCGGAATGCCAATCAGCATTTTCGCTGCCTGACCGAGATATTTTTTTGCCTGTCCTAAGTTACCAAACATAGACCATCCTGATAAGACAAAGCCCGAAGAGGTTATCTCTATCGGGCTTGGGAACACGTTTTCCCTCACCCCAGCCCTCTCCCGGAGGGAGAGGGAGGATTGGGCGGGTTAGTGGTGTGAAGAGGTCTTCACGCCGCCTTCCGGTACCGGCACATACGGTGTTTCTTTGTCGGTACGTTTATCGCTATTGCGCACCTGCATCCAGGTTTTGAAGCCGTAGAAGATGATGCTGTACACCACCACCAGGAACAGAATACTCAGGCCTGCGTTGGTGTAGTTGTTGATAACGATATGGTTCATGTTAGCGACCTGCTGAGCGGTCAACTCACCACCGGCAGCAATCTTCTCTTTGTACTGGCCCGCCATGTAGAAGAAGCCTTCCATCTGCGGGTTAGTGCTGAACAATTTCAGGCCCAGCGCCCAGGTGGTGCAGATAAGCAGCCATACCGCTGGAATCGTGGTGACCCAGATGTATTTGGAGCGTTTCATCTTAATCAGCACAACCGTACCCAGAACCAGCGCTACTGCCGCCAGCATCTGGTTAGAAATACCGAACAGCGGCCACAGGCTCTTCACGCCGCCCAGCGGGTCGACCACGCCTTGATACAGCAGGTAACCCCAAAGACCCACACAACCCGCGGTAGCAACAATACCCGCCACCAGAGAGTCGGTTTTCTTCAGGAACGGCACGAAGTTACCCAGCAAATCCTGCAGCATAAAGCGACCGGCACGGGTACCCGCGTCCAGTGCGGTCAGGATAAACAGCGCTTCAAACAGAATACCGAAGTGATACCAGAAGCCCATATCGGCCATCGGCAGGACTTTGTGGAACACGTGTGCGATACCCACAGCCAGCGTTGGTGCGCCGCCTGCGCGGTTCAGAACCGACGGTTCGCCGATATCTTTCGCCGTTTGTAGGATTTGCTCAGGGGTAATGACGAAGCCCCAGGAGCTGACGGTCGCTGCCGCATGTACGGTGACATCTTTCAACTGCGCCGCAATCATCGCCGCGTTCTCGCCGCCCATTTCATGCAGGTTTGGCATGGTAATGCCAAGGCCCGCTGGCGGGGTGTTCATCGCGAAGTACAAACCCGGCTCGATGATGGAAGCTGCGACCAGCGCCATAATCGCCACGAAGGATTCCATCAGCATTGCACCGTAACCGATCAAGCGAGCGTCGTTCTCGTTTGCCAGCAGTTTCGGTGTAGTACCGGAGGAGATCAGCGCATGGAAGCCAGAGACGGCGCCACACGCGATGGTGATAAACAGGAACGGGAACATCGCGCCTTTCCACAGTGGGCCGGTACCGTCGATGTACTGGGTCACTGCAGGCATTTTCAGATCAGGGTTTAGGATAACAATACCCAGCGCCAGGCCGACGATCACGCCAATTTTCAGGAAGGTGGCGAGGTAGTCACGCGGGGCCAGAATCAGCCACACCGGCAGCAGCGCGGAGATAAAGGCGTAGCCAATCAGCGCGAAGGTGATGGTGGTGTCTTTAAAGGTCAGCGCCGGACCCCAGTACGGGTCGTGAGCAATCACGCCGCCGAAGTAAATGGAGGCCACCAGCAGGATAATCCCCATGATCGACACTTCACCCACGCGACCCGGGCGGATAAAGCGCATGTAGATACCCATAAACAGCGCAATCGGCACGGTCGAGCAGACGGTGAACACGCCCCACGGGCTTTCAGCCAGCGCTTTCACCACGATTAGCGCCAGCACCGCCAGGATGATAATCATAATCAGGAAGCAGCCGAACAGGGCGATAGAACCCGGTACACGGCCCATCTCTTCTTTGACCATTTCACCCAGCGACGAACCGTTACGGCGCGTGGAGATAAACAGCACCATAAAGTCCTGCACTGCACCCGCTAGCACCACGCCCGCCAGCAGCCACAGGGTTCCCGGCAGGTAACCCATCTGTGCAGCCAGAACCGGGCCGACCAGCGGACCGGCACCGGCGATAGCGGCGAAGTGGTGGCCGAACAGCACGTAGCGGTTGGTCGGCACGTAGTTCAGGCCGTCGTTATTAATGACCGCTGGCGTCGCACGCGTCGGGTCAAGTTTCATCACCTTCTGGGCGATGTAGAGGCTGTAGTAGCGATACGCCACCAGATAAACAGAAACCGACGCCACGACGATCCACAGGGCACTGACGTGCTCACCGCGGCGCAGGGCGACGACTGAAAGGCAAAACGCACCGATGATTCCGAGAATCACCCAGGGTATGTGCTTGAATAGCTTTTTAGTATCCATAGTAAAACCTGGCTATTTAGGATGAATTTTCAGCCGAAGCTGCCGTTATTGAATTTGTTTTGAGGAGGTATTGATGGTGATGCTGACGACAAGTTTGCCAGCAGACGCGCGTGTAAAGTTGGGTAAGTGGGTGAGCGGTTGAAACTGAGGGCTAAGCGGTTACGTGCGAAGGTAAGCGGTTGGACAAGCTCTGAGCGCCAGAGAAATATGTGATTGAGATCGCAAGTTTTTTTCCCCGACCCGCCGAACTACAATCTTCTTCGTATGATTAAAAACCAATAAAAAACACTATTGTCACTAATTGGTCACAACTCCGGCTGATGACCCACCCCATGCCGCGCCTTTTTTCCGACTATTTGACTCACCTCTGGACGGTGAGCGACGTCGGCCGCCGACCTGTCTTTATAAAAAGGATTAACACAATGAAAAATGTGCGGATAAAAGCCATATGTTGCGTTTTGGGCCTGGGAATGTTGTGTCCGGCGATAAGCTATTCAGCCACTGAATTACGTATGTCGTGGTGGGGCGGTAACCAGCGTCATCAGGCAACCACCGAGGCGATCAAAGCCTTTGAAGCGCAAAACCCTGACGTCAAAATCAAAACTGAGCCCAGCGGCTGGGATGGTTATCTCTCACGCCTAAGTACTCAACTGGCGGGCAATACCGAGCCGGATGTGATGCAAATTAACTGGAACTGGCTGGTGATGTTTTCTAAAAACGGTGACGGTTTCTATGATATCAACCGCCAGGCGGACGTTATCGATCTCAGTCAGTTCTCCCGTCAGGGTAAGCAACTGGTCACGGTGAATGGCAAACTTAACGGCGTGCCGGTCGCCATGACCGGGCGGTCGATGTACTACAACCCGGTGCTGTGGAAAAAAGCTGGCGTGGCGTACCCGCAAACCTGGGAGCAGATGATCGCCGCAGGGCCGGTGTTTAAAAAAACGCTTGGCGATGATTATTACCCGTTTATCCTCGCCAACCATGACACCACCATCATGACGTTTCTGAACTCCTACATGGTGCAGAAATACAATATCCCAATGATTGACCCGCAGAAAAAGACCTTCAACTACAGCCGCGAGCAGTGGCTCGACTATTTCGGCATGTACAAAAAACTGGTGGATAACCACGTTATTCCGTCGATGAAATACCTGTCGTCATTCGGCAAAGCCAACGCCTGGGAAATAAAACCGTGGCTCGACGGCAAGATTGGCGGCGTTCACACCTGGAGCACCGACGGCACGTTTGCCGGAAGCCTGCGTGCCCCTGCCCATCTGGAAGTGGGACCGTATCCGATGCTCCCCGGCGCGACCGATGCCGGTATTTTCTTTAAACCGTCGATGATGTTCTCCATTGGTAAGAACAGCCGTCACCCGGAGCTGGCGGCGAAGCTGATTAACTTCCTGCTGAACGACCCGCAGGGCGTGAAGGCCATGGGCTTACAGCGCGGCGTGCCGCTGAGCGCGGAGGCGGTGAAAGTGCTGCAACAAGACGGCGTGCTGGATAGCAGCCAGATTCAGGTGCAGGGGCTGGCGCAGGTTGAAAAGCTGGCGGGCAGCATTGAGCCGTCGCCGTGGTTCGAAAATCCGCAGCTACTGTCGTATTTTCTCGACGCGGTACAGCGCTACGACTACGGGCAACTGACCCTCGAACAGCTGGCCGATGAATTCCCGCAGCGCGCACAGCGTGTACTGAAAAAGATCATGTGAATGAGGTGGTTATGTCGCAATTATTAAAAGAGGCCATTTTAAGCAAGCTGGATACGCTGTTTAATGAAGTGATTGTGGTTCGCACTGATGATGCCGAGCTTAAAAACCAGAAGGTTATCGCTTCCGACCTGTCGATTGAAAACTGGGACTGGTCGCAGGGCGTGGGGATTTACGGCATCTGGCGTTTGTATCAGATTACCCACGAACCCCGCTATCTGGCATACCTGAACGGCTGGTTTGCCCGTCGGCAGGCGGAAGGGTTACCGGAGAAGAATATTAACCGCATGGCGCCCATGCTGACCGCAACTTGTATGGCCGCCGAGCTGGGCGAAACGGGTTGGCTGGCGGAGATTGCCGAGTATGCCGACTGGATCGATAAGCGGCTGCTGCGCACTCAGGAAAACGGCTTTACCCACTGCACCAGCGACCATCTGAATGAAGAACAACTGTGGGTCGACACGCTGTTTATGAGCGGTCTGTTCCACGCCAAAGCCTCGCAACTGCTGGGCCAGCCGCAGTACATGGATGATGTGGCGTATCAATTTTTACTGCACATCAAATACCTCGTCGACCGCCGCAGCGGGCTGTGGATGCACGGCTGGAGCTTTATCGATCGCAATAACTACGGTGCAGCGCTGTGGGGACGCGGCAACGGCTGGGCGGCAGTAGGCAGCGTTGATTTTCTCGAGATGGCGACTCAGGAGACGGCAAATAGCCGTTTTATCCGCGAGGCGTTTATTCGTCAAATGCAGGCGGCGGTGCATTACCAGCACAGCAACGGTATGTGGTCGACCCTGATTGACCACCCAGAAAGCTATCAGGAAGCATCGGGAACCGCTGGGCTGACCTACGCGCTGTTAAAAGGCGCGCGTCTTGGCCTGTTGGATGACCGCTGTCGGGATGCCGGCTGGGCGGGCGTGCAGGCGCTGATTGCGCGTATTAGTGAACAAGGGGAAGTAGCGGATGTGTCGGCAGGAACGTCGGTAGGGCGGGATCTTCAACACTATCTGGACATTCGCGTTCGTCAGCGCGCCTACGGGCAATCGCTGGCCATGTTGGCATTAGGGGAAGCGCTTGCCCATTTGAACTCGTAACTTAAGGACAAGGTCATGACAATGAACCCCAGCGTAATGCTGAGCGTGGAGGAAGAGAAAAAAATCCTGGCACGGATCTGCGACCCGCAGTTCCCGGCGTGTGACATTAACGTGCGGGACTGCGGTGCGGTTGGCGATGGTACAACGCTGGATACCGACGCTATCCAGCGGGCGATTAGAAAGGCCCATGCGCTGGGCGGTGGCCGGGTGGTGATCCCTTCCGGCCGTTTCCTGACCGGTTCGCTAGAACTGCTCAGTCACGTCAATTTGCATCTGGAAAACCGCGACAGCGTGCTACTTTTCACCACCGACACCAGCGAAGCGCACTACCCGCTGGCCTTCGGTCACTGGGAGTGTTCGCCGCTGTGGAACTACCGGGCGCTTATCTACGCACATCGTGCCGAGAATATCGCCCTGACCGGCAGCGGCGTGCTGGATGGCCAGGCCAGCGAAAGCGTCTGGTGGCACTGGACGCATCAGATTGAACACGCCTGGTCGACCCATGCTCAAAACCTACAGCGGGCGGGTAGCCTGCGGCTTCGTGAGATGAACCAAAGCGGTGTGCCAGTAGCCGAGCGCCGTTTTGGCGATGGCTTCTATCTGCGGCCGATGTTTATCCAGACGCTACACTGCCAGAATGTATTGCTGGAGGGGGTGACGCTGCGCAATTCACCGATGTGGCAAGTGAACCCGGTGATGTGTCGCAACGTTACCGTTCGGCGCATGACGTTGCGTTCCCACGGTCATAACAATGACGGTGTTGACCCGGAAAGCTGCTGCGATGTGCTGATTGAAGATAACCTGTTCGACTCCGGCGATGACTGCATCGCCATTAAGTCCGGGCGCGATCGCGATGGACGCGAGGCGAATATTCCCTGTGAAAACATCATCATCCGCAATAATCGTTTTGCCGACGGCCACGGCGGCATTGCGCTGGGCAGCGAAATGAGCGGTGGGATCCGTAACGTGTTCGCCGCCGGTAATGAGTTCGACAGCCCGGCGCTAACCTATCCGCTGCGCCTGAAGGCCAACGCCTTGCGCGGTGGAATCATCGAAAACGTCTGGCTGCGTCACTCGCGGGTGAAACGGGTACGTGATGCGGTGGTCCACGCCACCATGAACTATGCCGAGGGGATATACGGTGACCATCTGCCACGTTTTCGCAATATCGTCATTGAAGATCTGGAAGCCAGCGGCGGTGAATACGGCCTGTTTATTGAAGGGCTGCCGCAGTCGCCAATTGATGGGCTGGTGCTGAAAGATATTCGCATCACCGACGTAGAAAACCCGCTGCATGCCGCCCACTGGGGCAGCGGCGTACAGATGGAAAACGTCACCATCAACGGGCTGGCCTACCCGCGCCCGGTACAACTGTTTATTCGCGGGCTGCCGCAGGCGGGTGATTATCTGCGGGCCTCGGCACAGCTGCCCGGTAACGATGACGCCGAGCTGCACTATTGCTGGTGGCTTGGCAAAACGGCGGATGGCCCGATGGCGGCACTGGCAGAAGGGGATATTCTGGCGCTAACGCCAACGATGGCCGGGCGCTTTGTTCGCTGCCAGGTGAAGTACGGCGATATGCAGCTGGTGAGTAAAGCCTGGCAAATCCAGCCGGAGGGCAGTATCCCACTGGAAAACGGCGAGTCGGTGAATGCCGGTATTCTGCGAGCTCGGGGGATTATCACAACTGAGAGCAGTGGTGAATGTATCACTCGCTTCGAGCTGGCGCAGATGGTGATTCGGCTGTGGGGGCTACAGTATCAACCCGCAAGCGGGCTGGAGATTACCGACGTTCCGGCAGATTCGGTCTGGTATCCGGGAATTGATGCGCTGATCCGCCGCGGCATGATGGCGCTACAGCAGGGTAAATTCCTCCCTGATCGGCCTATTCGCCGTGAAGAGGCGGCGACGGTAGCGATGATGAGCTGCGGAGTCTCCTACCGTAATGCCTCCACCATGTTGGAATCAACCTTTACCGACGGACGTATTCTGCGTGATATCTATTTAACCAACGCCCAGCGGGCAGTCGCGTTCGGCTTTTTAAGCTGCGATGACGAAGGGCGTTTTCGTCCACGTCGCTATCTGCGCCGCCATGAAGCGCTGGAGATGATGCTCGCTATCAGCCATTTTGTTGGCGACCAGGACGTCCCCGGTCAGCGGGTGAATAAGTTGCGCTAAGTGGATAAGCGGCGAGCAGTCTGATCGATTGAACGGATCATTGACTGCTTCGCCGTCATCAAATGGTTGCGCAGCGCCATCGTGGCATCGAGATCGTTACGGCAGATCATGGCGATCAAGATCATCATATGTTCATCAATCGCAATAATATTGCGCTGTTTCAGATCGCTTTCATCCCACTGATAATGGAAATGGAAAATAACCGAGATAATTTCCAGCGACTGGTTGAAAAATATATTATCAGCGGCTGACAGTATTAGCGTATGAAAATCACGGTCAAGCTGCGAGAAGGTTTTGACATTATCACCAATGCTGTCTCTTAATTGCCGGTGATATTCCAGCAGGGTTTTTGCTTGTAACCAGCGGGGGTCGCCATCGGGCAAACTTAAAAAACGTTGTAGAGCATGTAATTCTAACATTTCGCGTAATTCAAAAAGCTGCTCGGCATAGGGACGGTCGAACTCTTTCATCCGCCACAGTCCACGTTTCTCGCTGACGACAAGATTATAACGGCCGAATTTTAGTAAATATTCTCTGGCGGCAACCGGGCTGACTCCGGCCATTTTTGCCAGCTGAATTTCACTCATCACTTCCCCGGCTTTAAGCTGTCGCTGATTAATCATTGAGAAAAATGCCTGCTCAAAGATCCGCGTCTGCTCTTCCAGCGGGGCTTCAGTACACTCGAAACCGTCCAGCATGTCGGGCTTGCGTATGATGATGTAATCACTGCCGATTTTTTCCAGCACGCCGCGCTGCTCAAGGTGTGAAAGCATATGCCTGACGGTAGTGCGGCTGATGTTATACATCTCTGCCAGCGCCGATTGTACCGGCAGCGGTGAGGGGATATGCCCCTTCGCAATACCTTCAATAATTTGGTTAACCACGCTACGACGTAAATTCTGCGAACGGCTCATTGCGCATCCTCCTGGTGATGATTAAAGACGAATTTAAAACATCTTTCTGCGCTGATATTCACAACAATGAATAACGCCGCTGCGAAAACGTCTGTTTATCGACAATAACAGAGTAACGAAAAATAAGATGCGGAGAAGGGAATAATGAAAGTATTAGTTTGTCAGCAGCCGGGTGAATTAACGTGGCAATCTTGGGATATTCCAAAACCCCAACAAGATGAGGTGTTAATAAAAGTTAAAACGGTGGGGATTTGCGGAACCGATATTCATGCCTGGCGCGGTAAACAGCCTTTTTTCAGTTATCCGCGAGTGCTGGGGCATGAGATCTGCGGTGATATTGTGGCGTTGGGCCGCGGTGTCACATCGTGGCGCGTGGGCCAGCAGGTGGCGGTGATCCCGTATGTATCCTGCAATGATTGCGGCGCCTGCCGCAGTGGGCGAAGCAACTGCTGCGAAAATATCGCCGTAATTGGTGTACATCGTGACGGCGGTTTTAGTGAATACCTCAGTGTGCCGCAGCAAAATATCCTGTTAGCCGAGGGCATTGCGCAAGCCGCCGTGGCGCTGATTGAACCCTTCGCCATCAGTGCGCATGCGGTACGGCGGGCGGCGGTTCAAGCAGGGGATTCGGTACTGGTGGTGGGCGCGGGGCCGATTGGTCTGGGGGCGGCAGCGATAGCGAAAGCACAAGGGGCGCAGGTGATGGTTGCGGATACCAGCTTGCAACGGCGCGATCATGTGACTCTCCAGTTGGATCTGCCGACGCTCGATCCGCTAGCGTCGGGCTTCCACGATCAATTACGTGATGGCTTTAGCGGTCATTTACCGCAAACGGTGATCGACGCCACCGGCAGCCCGCAGTCAATGAATCAGGCGGTGGATCTGATCCGTCACGGCGGCAGTATCGTCTTTGTCGGCTTGTTTAAAGGTGACTTACAGTTTTCAGACCCTGAATTCCATAAAAAAGAGACCACGCTAATGGGCAGCCGTAATGCGACGGCAGAGGACTTTGCTCGAGTCGGGGAACTGATGCAGCGCGGGCTGTTGCGAGCGGAGATGCTGCTGACTCACCGGTTGCGCTTTGAGGAGCTGGGTAGCACCTATGAGCGGGAGGTCATCAATAATCCACAGCTGATTAAAGGCGTGATAGAGTTCGGGTAGAACATGACGGGCGCGTATTCCTATAAATGTGATGTAAATCACTGCGTTAACCAAGTAAAACCCGCGCCTGTGTCTACGCTTTATACCTGCCCGACAATCTGGAGAAGAAGAATGACAACGATAAACATCGCGCTCAAGGATGCCTATGCGCTCGCCTTTGAGGTTCTGCGCTCGAATGGATTTTCCCAACCTCACGCCGACGCGATTGCGCGCAATGTAACGGCAGGTGAGCGCGACGGCTGTGCCTCGCATGGTTTGTGGCGTCTATTGGGGATTGTGGAGACGCTGCGCAAAGGCAAAGTGTCACCTGATGCGGAGCCGGTTATCGTTGACCAGGCACCGGCTATCGTCAAAGCGGATGCGCAGGGTGCGTACTCGCTGTGTGCTTACGAACAGGCGCTGCCGCTGCTGATTGAGAAAGCGCGTCACTGTGGTATCGCGGCGCTGGCGATTAATCATTGTGTGCATTTTTCTGCGCTATTTGCCGATGTGGAACCGTTGACTGATGTCGGGCTGGTGGGTTATGCCTGTACGCCAAGCCACGCCTGGGTAGCACCAGCGGGCGGTACTCAGCCACTGTTTGGTACAAACCCGATAGCCTTTGGCTGGCCGCGTGGTGATAAGCCGCCGTTTATTTTTGATATGGCGACCAGTGCCGCGGCGCGTGGTGAAATTCAGCTGCATCAGCGGGCGGGAAAATCGATTCCTGAAGGTTGGGGGATTGATAGCGACGGGCAGCCTACCACCGATCCACAGGCGGTGCTGGATGGGGCAATGCTGACGTTCGGCGGTCATAAAGGATCTGCGCTGGCAGCCATGGTTGAACTGTTCGCCGGGCCGCTGATTGGCGATATGACCAGCGCTGAATCACTGGCGTGGGATAACGGTGCGGGTGGCCTGCCGTATGGCGGCGAGCTGATTTTAGCGCTCGACCCGCAACGTTTCCTGGGCGGTGAGGCGGCGTCTCATCTGGCCCGCGCAGAGACGCTGTTTAGCGGAATGCAGGCGCAGGGGGCAAGGCTGCCTGGTGAGCGTCGTTATCAGGCGCGCGAGCAGAGTGAGAAGCTGGGGTTGGAGGTTTCTCGTCGCCTGTACGATGAGATTTGCGCGCTGCGCGGATAATCCTGAGTATTCCCGGCGGCGCTGCGCTTGGCCGGGCTACCTCCTTCGCATTTCTGGGCCTAATCGGGCTACGTACAAATGTAGACCGGGCGAGGCGTTTACGCCGACCCCCGGGAAAAGACGCACGCTGATGTAAAATCGTGCCATTCCCCGTATTAATAGTCACAATTTCTATAAAGTTTTTCTTTTTCCCGCCGAAAATTTGTTATTCGCCTGGAGGAAAGAGAAACATGTTAAACCGTCTTAAAATCGTCACCAGCCTCGTGCTGGTTTTGGTGTTATTTGGTCTGTTGCAGTTGGCATCGGGTGGTTTGTTCTTTAACTCACTCAAGCATGACAAAGAAAACTTCACCATCCTACAAACCGTACGTCAGCAGCAATCCGGTCTAAACGGCAGTTGGGTTGCACTGTTGCAAACCCGCAATACCCTAAACCGTGCGGGTATCCGCTACATGATGGATCAGAACAATATCGGCAGCGGTGCAACCGTGACCGAGCTGATGCAGATTGCCACTAAATCTCTGGCCGAAGCAGAAAAACGCTGGACTGAATACCAGGCAATGCCACGCGATCCGCGTCAAAGTGAAGCGGCGGCGCTGGAGATCCAGCGTAACTACGATATTTACCACGGCGCGTTGTCTGAACTGATCCAACTGCTTGGTGCAGGCAAGATCAACGACTTCTTTGACCAGCCAACCCAGGGCTATCAGGACGGCTTTGAGAAAGCTTACGTCAACTATCTGCAGCAAAATGACAGCCTGTACGATCTGGCGGTGAAAGACAGTAATAGCTCTTACACTCAGGCGATGTGGATCCTATTTAGCGTGATGATCGCGGTACTGGCGGTGATCATCTTTGTCTGGCTGGGCGTGCGTAAAACGCTTATCGCACCACTGAATCGTTTAATCGACAGCATTCGCCACATTGCCGGTGGCGATCTGGTGAAACGCATTGATGTTGAAAGCCATAATGAAATGGGCGAGCTGGCCCATTCTTTACGCCACATGCAGGGCGAACTCGCCCGCACGGTGGGTGAAGTGCGTCAGGGTGCCGATGCGATTTACAGCGGCGCGAGCGAAATTGCCATGGGCAATAACGACCTCTCTTCACGTACCGAGGAGCAGGCCGCTTCGCTTGAAGAGACTGCTGCCAGCATGGAAGAGCTGACCGCAACCGTGAAGCAGAACGCCGAAAACGCCCGCCAGGCCAGCCATCTGGCGCTCTCGGCGTCGGAAACCGCGCAGAAGGGCGGTAAAGTGGTGGATAACGTGGTGCAGACCATGCGTGACATCACCGCCAGTTCGCAGAAAATCGCCGACATTATCAGCGTGATTGACGGTATTGCCTTCCAGACCAATATTCTGGCGCTGAACGCCGCGGTGGAAGCTGCGCGTGCTGGTGAACAGGGGCGAGGCTTTGCGGTCGTGGCCGGTGAAGTACGTAACCTTGCCCAGCGCAGCGCCCAGGCAGCTCGCGAAATCAAGAGTCTGATTGAAGACTCGGTTAACCGCGTTGACCTCGGTTCTACGCTGGTGGAAAGCGCCGGTGAAACCATGGGTGAGATTGTTAATGCGGTGACCCGCGTGACCGATATCATGGGTGAAATCGCGTCGGCTTCTGATGAACAGAGCCGGGGCATTGACCAGGTTGGTCTGGCGGTGGCTGAAATGGATCGTGTGACCCAGCAGAACGCCTCGCTGGTGGAAGAATCTGCGGCGGCAGCGGCAGCGCTGGAAGAGCAGGCAAGCCGTCTGACTCAGGCCGTAGCGGTATTCCGTATTCAGCAAGGTCAGGCTAATGCTGAGCGTGAGTCAGTAAGCGCGGCTGCACCTGCGCCGGCAACGCTGCGTAAAGCGGCGGCTACCGATACTGGGGAAAACTGGGAAACCTTCTAATACCCGCGCGCCCTCTCCGGGCGCGTTCATCCCATTTTGACGCATATTCTGATGCATAGCCTGGCGTAACAGACGCCAGGCTATGCGTGATTAACCTTCCGAAGCCACAACCTTAATCTCGACCATCCCAATCCCCAGCTGACGCGGCGAATGACCCAGAATATTCCCCTCGTTAGTCGACTGCGGGTCAGGTGGCACAATCACCAACGTGCTGGCGTCTGACGGGTTATCAAAATGCAGCGTAGAGGTCGTGACATCATTGCCGAGCGTCAGTATCTGCTCGCTTTTGCCCACGCGTACCGGGATAGGCTTATTGGCATTCGCGCCATAGGCTTTAGCGGTGATCACCAGATCAAACTGTTTAGGAAGCGGATGCTGATACTCAATCTTCACCTGCTCGCCCAACTGCGCATTCGACCAGCGCCCCCACGACTCAGGACGTGAGATACCGCTGAAGCTTTTGACCTCTTCCGGCGCACCGGCGACGTTGAAGATGAAGCTGTCGGCTTTATAGCGGATATCGTTATCGACGGTTTTCAATGAATTGACATTGCCGTTGTAGCGCACCATGTCGATAACCGTATCTTTAAACTCGGTTTTGCCGTCCCACTGCGCTTTATCAACCTGCTGCACTTTTTGTTCACCGCCAAGCTGTCCCTGTGAAACGCACCATTGGGTGGAAAGCGACAGCTCCGGCGACCATAGTTGCGCCATCTTGTAGCAGCGATCAATCCAGACGAAGTTATCGCGTGGGGCGAATTCTGCCAGCTGGAAACGCAGCGGGGCGGAGTATTCACTTTCAGGTAGCGGCTCCACGCGATTATCCGACACGCGTAACAGCAGCGGTAGACGGAAGTGACTGCCGGAAAACGCAATCATGTTTTTCTGCGTGTCGATAGAGAACTTCTTGATCTCTTTCGGGAAGTTCCACAAACGTATGACGTCGGGCTTCCAGGCCAGCACTTTCTCTTTCATGTTGAGGAACACTTCAGAGAGCGATTGCCCGGACAGGCTGCTGCGACCCAGCCCGATGTAGTTATCGCCACCGAGCAGATCCAGCACCGTCGCGCCGTTATCCATGGTGCTGCGCTTCACAGCCAGTAAATCCTGCGCATCCGGTTTATCGCCACGGATCACAAAGAAGAGATTGCTGCGGTCCAGTTTATTGAGCTCATCCCAGGCGGTATTTTTCATCGCCAGATGGTCGGAAGAAACCACGATAATGGTGTCTTTAAACCACGGGGAGGCTTTGATCTTATTGATAAATTCGGCAATGTTTTCCTGGCTACAGGCTACCGCGCTAAATGACTGGTTCGCTTTGCCGTTGATGTCATAGCGCTTACGGTTACAGCTGCGCGAGATAAAGCCGTCCGGGTGATGGGTGTCCACGGTTAAGGTGAACAGTGAGAAACGTTTACCTTCGCGAGAGAGTGTTTCGAATTTCTTCCAGGCCTCGTCGAGCACGGTATCGTCGTAGTAGCCCCAGTCGTTTTTGTAGGCTGGGTCGGCGACGGTGGCTTTCAGTTCTTCCGCACCATACAGGTGATCGAAGCCGTGGGATTTCAGGAATACGTCTTTACCGGCAAAGCGCAGGTTAGCGCCCTGCACAAAATAGTTCTGGTAGCCGGAGTTTTTCAGGATATCGCCAAGGCAGATATTCTGCGGGAAGAAGCTCGACAGTGACGCGGAGGCGTTCCCCTCAAACGGGGCAAACAGCGGGATGCCGCACTGAGAAGCAACCATGCCCGCGATAGTGTAATCGGTGCCCGGTAGCTGCGCGGTATGGCTAAAGTCTAGCCCTTCATTTTTCAGCGCCCCCAGTTCCGGCGCGAGGTTAGGGAAGGCCTGATCGTCAAAATAGGTGCGCTCAAGACTCTCGCCATAGATGTAGACGAGGTTGAGTTTGGGATTGGGGATCGTTTTCGACGGCTCTTTATAGTAGGCCGCAAAATCCGGATCGCCGTCTCGAGACTGCGATTTGACCAACTCGCTGATCTGGCGAAATGCCGGGCTGGCATCCACTGAGCCAACGGCAAGAATAAGCGCCAGCAGGCTGTAACCAAAGTGATGAGGATGATGACGACGTCGGCGTAGCAGCCAGCCCAGACCGCCAAATACGGCGATAAGCGCGACGACAATGCCAAGCCCAGGGAGAATATATTTGCCGATACCTGCGCCGGTCAGGCTATTGGTGAGGGTGTAGAGAACCGCATCGTTGATCCCATCGCCGGTGAAGTAGTCGCTGGCGTACAGGGTGATATTCAGGACTACAAACAGGCCCAGTACCGTTAGGGTGGCGGCAAACCACCATCTATTTCGCCCCGCCTTCCAGGCATAAATAGCAATGGAAGCCAGAAAGAGCGCGATGGATAACATCTCTGACACTACACGTCCTCAACAGTGCCAGACGCGCTGGCGGAACAGAAATTAACATCACAATGTAATTGTGCTGTCATCTGTCTGCAATTCTAACGTGGTGAAAGTGTGTTGTTGTTCAGAATTGGTTTAGAAATAACCGATATTTTGTGCGGGTTTCGACGACGAACGGATGATAGAGGCCCGTTCGTCGCAGGAAAGGCATCAGGAGAGGAAGTTAACGCCCTGTTTTAGCACCAGGTCACAGGCTTTCTTTTTCACTTTTTTACCCAGTTCGGAGTTGCCCAGGCTATCGAGATCCAATTTCTGACCGTCTTTGGCGTTCAGCAAGCCTTCAATACCGTCCATATAACCGGTATCTTTTTTCTGTTCAGCCTGGGTGTTGAGGCCGAGTTTATCCAGCACCTGGTCTTTCACGTTGTTCACGTCAGTCACTGAAGCCAGTTTCTGCTTAGCGCAGTACTGCATGATGCCGGCTGCGTTGTTCATGGTGCTTGAGCTTAGGGATTGGCTGCCGCCGTTAAGCAGGCTGGTCAGTGAAGACAGAGACGTTCCGCCGCTTTGGGAGGTACTGCTGCCGCCGGTAAGCTGACTTGCCGCGCTGCTCAGATCATTTAACGATACGGCACCTGCCGCCGTAGAAATAAATGCGCTAGCAATGATGGCGCGGCAAAGCATCGATTTTACTGATTTCATGGCTGTACTCGTGTGTGCTAGTAAAAGTTAACCTGATGAGTATACGCTTCTCATTCACCAGATTTATCTTAATACTCTTTCCCGGTAACGCGGCTGCGGTAGCTGTCCCAGTTAAAGATAACCCAAAGGCTGTTGCCCAGACGCATACGATCCATCACTCGTTCGCCCAGCATTTTGTTCATCTCTTCGAGGTTACTGTTGGTTAGCATACCGGTCGGGCGCTTAGAGGAAGAACGGCGATCGACGATCTGGTTAATGATCACTTTTTCATAGCGCGATTCGGTTTGCATACCGATCTCATCGATGACCAACAGATCAACATTACTGAGATCGCTCAGCAGTTGTTCTTCACTGGTTTCCCGGTTGCCGAAGGTCTCTTTCATCGCTGACATAATGTCGGCAACGGTGATGATCAATACTGATTTCCCGCGCAGCAGCAGCTCGTTACAAATGGCGGCGGCGAGGTGATTTTTGCCGGTGCCCGGTTTGCCAGAAAAGATAAAGCTCGCGATGTTGCCGTCGAACTCGTCAACGTATTGACGGGCTTTCGATAGGGCGTTCATCTGGCCTTCATTTTCAACGCGGTAGTTATCAAACGAGCAGTTCTGGTGCAGTGGACGAATGCCGGAACGGTTAAAGGTGCGCTGCATCTTCATGGCGCGATTTTCACGCGCCAGCGCGGCGGCGCGTATTTCACCCTGTTCCTTTTGCCAGGCCAGCAGTTCTTCACCGGTTTTAAATGCCGGTTTGATGTGTGCTGGCATCATCTTCTGCAAGCGTTTCATTAATTCGCCAACGTCTTTCATGCTCAACCTCTGAAACCCGGTGGAATATGATTGTCAGGTTCACTGACCGTATTGATATCGCGGCGTGTCTGATTGCCGCTGTTTGCCCGGCCCATTTGTACGCTGCGCGCCAGCTTTTGCTGCCATTGGACGTGATGGAACACTTTCCCCTCCGCCTGCCAGTAGGCGACGAACGAGGCCAGTTCTTCCGGCGTCACCGGTTCGCTAAGGGCAATGCCCCACAGCGCAGAAAGGCGCAGAAATTCTGCATCTGGCTGCCAGCCCGCGTACATGGCAAATTTACCCATCGGTACTGAAATGGGGGCGGGGGCCGGTTCTTCAAAGAACTGTGCATCCAGCGTCACGTCGCTGCCAGGACGCGATAGCTTTTCTTCCAGTGCCAGTAGTTGCGCCAGTCGTTCTTGCGTAATGGCATAGAACGCGGGCTGATTATTGGCAAACACCGCGAGCGCCCCGCCCTGGGTTTGCGCAAGAATCGCCACGGGATCGGCGCTGAATGCGTCAATACCAATCACGTTAGGTGTTAAAATACGAGAAGACATAACACTATCTCAATACAGAAAAAACAACGGGAAGGATGCGGGGAAATCCGCACGAATACTGCACATAGTAGCACAAGGTTGGGTCAGGGCGGCACTCTCGTGTACCGCCCTTGATGTTAAACCCGCGGGCGCTTGCGATACAGCCACAGTCCTGGAATTGACAGGCCGACGGAGAGCGCGCCGACGATGGATGAGGCCTTAAGGAAGTTGCTCAGCAGTGTGATCATCATCTCTTCGGAATAACCAAAATGGCTGATTTTGACCGCAGATATCATTGCGGTGTAGGCGGAGATTCCGGGGAACATGGGGATAACTGCGGCCACGGTAAAAATTTTAGGATGCGCCAGATACCAGCGCGACCACTGAATACCGATGCTGCCGACTAACATCGCGGCCAGGAAAGTGGCCCACTCAATATTAAAGCCCGCCGTCATCATCACAAAGCGTGATGCGTGGCCAATGGCACCCAGCAACGCACACCAGGGCAGCGCGCGGTGCGGGACGTTAAACACCATCGCAAAGCCGACGGCCGGAATGGCCGATAGCACCATATCCTGTGCCAGCAGTAATAGAAAATCGATTATACCCATCCGCGCAGCCCCCATAAGGTCATGGCCATCACCACGCCGACGCAGGTCGCAAGCGTCAGGAGGCTGGCAATTGCCCAGCGCGCCAGACCGGTATTGATATGGCCTTTGAACATGTCGGCTACCGAGTTAATCAGCGGAAAGCCGGGAACCAATAGCAGTACGCTTGCCGCCATGGCGACGGTTGAGGTCTGCTGGAAAGCGGGAAGTTGCAGCATCAGACCGGAAACCGTGGTGGCAACGAAGGCCGTCAGGCCGAAGTTAATCTGCGGGTGCATTGAGCGATGGGTAAGCAACTGGCGGATATACATGGCGACAGTGCTGGCGCAGAGGGTGACAAATGCTCCGTCCCAGCCGCCGTTATTGAGTTTGCAGAAACAGGCGCAGGATAGCCCAACCATCAGCACCACCAACCAGCGAGGGTAGCGCAGGGGTTTAATGTGCGTGAAGCGCTTCTCAACATCTTTATGATCCAACAACTTATGCTCGGTCATAATGACGATGTGCTGAACTTCAGTCACCATGTGCATGTTAATGCCGCGATCGCTATTTTTACGCGTCGAGGTGAGACACTGCCCGTCTTTAATCGTGGTGAGCACAATGGCGTTGGACGAGATGGCACTTTCGACGCTGTCCATGCCTAGCGCAAGGCCAAGCCGCGTGGATAACTCTTCTACCAGCGCACTTTCCGCTCCGTGTTGTAACAGGAAAATTCCGCACTGAATACAGAGCCGCGTAATGATGCGCTGTTCTGACTGATCGATTTCCATTAATGATCCTGATACCGAGAACGCCTGTGTATCACCTACTTGTACCCGAAGCGCGCGATGGGGCTATCCGGTCGTGATCAAACAATGTGCAAAAATTCGGCGACATTTACGCAGAGTCAAAGAGTTGATGCCGCCCACACTTTTGCAAAACTGTTCGAAAGTGCAATTTTTGAACGGATTCTGGCCTTCTTTTTCATCATCGAGTTATCAAAAATGCACTCTGAAACTTTATAAATACAAAAAACAAACAAATAATTAACCAGAGTGTGAGGCCATCCTATGAACACGCAAGTCGTTATTATCGGTGCTGGACCTTCCGGGCTGCTGCTTGGGCAGTTGCTGCATAATGCCGGGATTAAAACCGTGATACTTGAGCGCCAGACGCCAGAGTATGTTCTGGGACGTATTCGCGCAGGCATCCTGGAAAATGGCACCGTTGAGCTATTGCGTGAAGCGGGTGTTTCCCGCCGGATGGACGCTGAAGGGTTGATTCATCACGGTGTCGAATTTCTGTTTGCCGGACAACGTATTCCGGTCGCGTTGAGTGAACTGACGCACGGTAAGAGCGTGATGGTGTATGGCCAAACAGAGGTGACCCGCGACCTTATGGAAGCGCGGCAGTCCAGCGGCGCACCGACGATTTATGGTGTTGAGCAGGTTGAACTGCATGACCTGAAAAGTGATAAGCCATCCGTGACATTTATGCACAATGGCGAGCGAGGCAAAATTGAGTGTGATTTTGTCGCAGGCTGTGATGGATTCCATGGCGTTTCACGGCAAAGCATTCCCCGTGAAATTTTGCGGGAGTATGAAAGCGTCTGGCCGTTCGGCTGGTTGGGTCTTCTGTCGGACACGCCGCCGGTGAATCCGGAACTGATTTATGCCCATCATGAGCGCGGGTTTGTTTTGTGTAGTCAGCGCTCACTAACCAGAAGCCGCTACTATTTGCAGGTGCCGCTTACCGACAAGGTGGAGCAGTGGACGGACGAACGTTTCTGGAACGAGCTGAAATGCCGCTTACCTGATGAATTAGGCCAAAAGTTAGTGACTGGTCACTCACTTGAGAAGAGCATTGCGCCGCTGCGCAGCTATGTGGTGGAACCGATGCAGTTTGGTCGTATGTTCCTTGTTGGAGATGCTGCGCATATCGTTCCACCCACCGGTGCCAAGGGGCTGAATCTGGCGGTGTCGGACGTAAACTATCTGTGGCGTATTCTGCGTCAGTATTACCATAACGGGCGTGCAGACCTGCTGAGTCAGTATTCGCAACTGGCGCTGAACCGGGTATGGAAAGGCGAGCGCTTCAGTTGGTTTATGACCCACTTGCTGCATGACTTTCAGAACAAGAGCGCGTTTGACAAGAAAATGCAGGAAGCCGATCGTCAGTACTATCTGGGGTCGCGTGCGGGTCTGACAACTATTGCTGAAAACTATGTCGGGTTGCCCTATGAAACGGTGGAGTAAAAGATGAAACGAGTGGGCGTTGCGCAGATGACACCAGATAGCGTGCCGGTGTTTAAGCTCTATGGCGAACATCGCGGTTGGCCGACGCCCGACCTGTTGCACTGCGAATCGATTCTTAAACGCAGCAGCCTGTATTCCTGGCATATCCGGGTGCATCAGCACGTTGAGCTGGTGCAATTACTGTACCTGCATAAAGGCCAGGCGGAGATTGATATTGAGGGAACGCGACGAGTGGTTAACGAAGCGAGCATTCAGGTCGTGCCCTCGCTGTGTGTCCATGGTTTTCGCTTTTCGCCGGGGACTCAGGGATATGTTCTCTCATTGGCATTGCCGCTGCTGAGCCAGCTTGAGACGCAGTTTGGCCGTCAACTTGATGTGCTCAACTTACCAATCTGTATTCCGGTTAAGCTTTCGAGCAGGCATATCCATACCGTCTTCGCGGCGCTGCTTGACGAGTATACACAGGAGAATGATGCGCGGGAGATGATGCTCTATTCATTGCTAAGCGCGTTGCTGGTGTGGTTAAACAGGCAAGGGACGAAGCCTGTGGCTGTGGAGGATAAAAGTGAACGTAAACGCGGAGTGCTGCGTCAATTTGCCCGGCTGATTGAAAGTCACTATCGTGAACATCTTTCTCTGGCGGAGTACGCGCAAAAACTGGGAATATCGACCACCTACCTGAACAGCCTATGCCGGGAGTTTCACGGTACCAGTGCGCTGGGAGTATTACATCAGCGTCTGTTACTGGAGGCGAAAAGAAGCCTGCAGTACACCAGTATGACGATCACGCAGGTCTCTGATTATCTAGGATTTAGTGATGTAACTTACTTCTCTCGTTTTTTCCGCAAGCGGGGAGGTATGACCCCAAAAGAATTCAAGGTGAGAATGTAACTAAGGTAGGAAATATAATCTATGTATTTTAATTTTGCTTACGACATTATTAATATTTTCTAAGTTATTGCGTGTAATTTGATATGCCATACTCCACGAATCAATCCTGCCAGTACATCCGTGTAGCAACATAATTTATTGGCTTTTGATTATCGAAATAAAATTGCACCAAAGGAAATGGAAACGGATGGGTTTATTTTTCTGATAATATTTTCTCCCACGTAAAAGAGTTTTATATTCAGGAAGTGAATCTTCGAATGGATACGGAGGTTTTATGTCGCCAGAGTTCTGTAAGTTCGCGGTGATAATCAGCAAGATACCGGTTATGCAGTCCGGGCTTAGTACCATCATGGGAGCACATTTTCCCGATTATGAACTTAATTTCTGTCAGTCTCTGGAAGAGTTAACGCTGCTTCAACTTCGGCGTACTGATGTTGTTATTATTGATTTCTCAGGCGATATCAGACATCCGCGTGCGCTCTGTGAACAATACTATACGCTATTGTCGCAGTATCGTGATATCCATTGGGTATTTATGATTAGTCGGCAATATTATTCCTTAGCGGTTGAATTTCTTATGCGGCCGGAAAGTACCTTACTCTCCGATTCTGATTCGGTTGATCGCGTCATAAAGGCCATCCAGCAGAGTGGTGTCAGTACAGAAAACATCAGCCAGACGCTGCTTTCATTACAAAATAATGATGAGATTGAAAGTGACAGCGACCGTTTAGTGATACTGACGCTCTCAGAACGTAAAGTACTGCGTTTATTAGCGAAAGGATGGGGAATCAACCAGATTGCTGCATTGTTGAAAAAGAGTAATAAAACCATTAGTGCACAGAAAAATAGCGCGATGCGCCGTCTTTCCCTGCGCAGTAATGCTGAAATGTACGCTTGGATCAATAGCAATCAAGGGATGAAGGAACTTAATCTCTACTCAGCTTATGGAGAACAGGCCGAATGGAAAAGCACAGCAGGAAGCAGTGCATCGCTATTATAGAACATTGCATCATGACAGAGGTTGGCCTCCGTCATCTGCTCAAAAGCACCCAGGATGGCGACTGTACATTTCACTATTTTCGCTCTATTGCCAGCTTTAAGCAGGCACTCCGCCAAACCCAGTTTGATACGGTCGTGTGCAGTTTATCCGGTTCACGAGAAATGCGCATCGAGTGCTTATTCACCATGGGTGAAATAGCCCGTCGCTACCCTGAGATGATACGTATAATTCTGGCTAACGATAAAGCTGAGGTTGAGCTTATCAAGCAGCTTTCACCTATCTACATTCATGGCGTGTTAAACAAGTCCAATGAGTTGTCTAGCCTGCGACAAAGCATTCTAGCGCTGTTTATTGAGGCTGAGGGGCAAAAAGGGACAGATGCTTCTATACAACATAGTGATAGCCATTTTCTCAGTCCGACTGAAAATATGATTTTGCGCTACATGACCTATGGCTATTCTTTAATGGATATCGCCGAGCAGCTGGGCCGCAACATCAAAACTATTCGCGCGCACAAATTTAATGCGATGACTAAGCTGGGTGCAAATTCCGATGTTGATCTACTGAGTGCGGCCGATTTATTGGTATCGTTGCCCGATAGAAATATTGCCTACACCCAGTCTCTGCTCCGTCCGCTTTAGAAGTGGTCTTTCAGAGACAAACATCCACCCACGTCGCAGCGGTGAGGCTAGCCATCCTCTGAGGGGAAATGCGAACGGCACTGTGGATTGCCCCTGCGGCAGGAAGCACTTCATCATATTGTTTAAGTGATACGTCGCAATAAACGGCCAAAGGGTTTTCCAGGCCAAACGGGCAAACCCCACCGACGGGGTGCCCGGTGAGTTCGACGACTTCGTCACAACTGAGCATCCGCGCTTTTGCCCCGAAAGTTTCTTTCAACTTCTTGTTGTCCAGCCGGGCATCGCCCTTCGCAACGACCAGAATGACCTTATCCTTGATCTTTAATGAGAGTGTTTTAGCAATTTGCCCGGGTTCAACCTGGTGTGCGGCCGCCGCCAGCGCAACGGTTGCGGTACTTTGCTCCAGCTCGATAATGGCAATATCGGGTGCGTGCTCGGCAAAGAATTCTCGTACGGACTGTAGGCTCATCGATTTCTCCTGATATTTCGGCGAGCCACTCTGTCATAAAGCCAGCAGGGTTGTAAATATTGCACCTGAGTTGTGCAAAAAATGTTTGATTTCTGGATCTCCTTCACAATCAATGCAACCGGTTACTGTAACCGGTTGCTGTTCTTCGCGCGGCGAATGATACTGCGGAGGTAACTTCCTTTGTATCTATAATAAGAGCCGTGTATGAACTGTATTCAAATGAACATCAATGCGGGCCACACACCCGTGCGTCATGGTAGTTCATCGTATGCCCAGTTATGCGTCGGCAAAATCATCGTTGCTGTGCTTACGTCTAAAGCCTGTCAGGAGGGCTGCTATGTCTGCTAATCACGCTGCATTTAATTTAATATTTCGTTTTGTAGAAAATTACATAAGTCCTGTGGCAGGACGAATTTCCTCTCAGCGCCACGTCATGGCTATCCGTGACGGTTTTATCTCTGCTATGCCTTTCATGATTGTGGGTTCGTTTCTGCTCGTCTTCGCCTACCCGCCGTTCTCGCCGGATACGACCTGGGGCTTTGCCCGCGCGTGGTTAGATTTAGCGAAAGAATTTGAAGGCCGCATTCTGACACCGTTTGATATGACAATGGGCATCATGTCCATCTATATCTGCGCGGCAATATCCTACAACCTCGGTAAACACTACGAAAAAACCAACCAGCTTGATCCTTTCATGTGCTCGATGCTGTCGATCATGGCATTCCTGCTGGTAGCCGCACCAAAAACCAGTGGGCATATGCCGGTTGATAGCCTCGGAGGCACCGGTATTTTTACCGCGATTCTGGTGGCTGTTTACTGTGTTGAGCTGATGCGTTTCCTGAAAGTCCGCAACATCGGGATCCGATTACCGGATCAGGTGCCGCCGATGATCAAAAACTCATTCGATCTGTTGATCCCGGTATTAGTCGTCGTGCTGACGCTGTATCCGCTGAGTCTGTTTATCCAGAGCCAGTTCGATATGCTGATCCCTCAGGCTATTATGTCGCTGTTTAAACCGCTGGTTTCTGCGGCTGACTCTTTACCCGCGATTCTGCTGGCAGTTCTGATCGGTCACCTGCTGTGGTTTGCGGGTATCCACGGCGCAGCAATTGTTTCCGGTATGCTGCAGATGTTCTGGTTAACCAACCTCGGTTTAAACCAAACGGCGCTGGCACAGGGTATGCCGTTGCCACATATCTTTATGGAAGCTTTCTGGACCTTCTTTATCGTAGTCGGCGGGTCTGGGGCGACGATGGGATTGGTATTCTGCTATCTGCGTAGTCGTTCAGCGCACCTGCGCGCCATTGGTCGTCTGAGCGTGGTACCTAGCTTATTCAACATCAACGAACCGGTGATTTTCGGTACGCCAATTGTGATGAACCCAGTGTTCTTTATTCCGTTCCTGCTGGCACCGATGGTGAACGCCGTTATCGCCTGGTCGGCGGCGAAGTTGGATCTGATTGGTCGCGTTATTTCAGTGGTACCGTGGACGGCTCCAGCACCTATTGGCGGCCCATGGGCGTTAGGCTGGGATTTCCGTGCGGCGATTCTGGTGGTGTTGTTAGTCTGCGTATCGGCAATTATCTATTATCCGTTCTTCAAAGTGTATGAAAAACAGTTGCTTGAGCAGGAAGATGAAGAAGCGCAGCGTGTGGCGGCAGAAGAGAGCCAACAGGTTGCATAATGAGTAAAAAATTAACGGGGCGAAAGCCCCGTTGATTATTTGAGGGTACAGTCACCGCATTGTTGAACGTCAGGCAGGCGGTAGCGCTGGCAGCAGGTGCGACGCACTAAGCGACCATCACGCATCACCACGGTACGCCACAGCGGATTATCCTGACCATCATCCAGCGTTTTATTAAAGAAGCAGCGTTGGCGAAGCAGGTTAACCTGCTCCTCGCCAAGCAGAGCGATCATTTCCCCGAGATACCAGTTAATTAAATAACCGGTGTTACTCCAGATGAGCTTACCGTTGATCTCCCCCGTCGCCTCGAGCGCCTGAATAACCGGGATCAGCGTTTGCGTCACCAGATTGTCCATACGGTTGGCGATCGGTTTTTGGCTAGTTCCCATGTCAGGGTGTACATCGACCCAGAAGCAGGCAGCACGACCGGTTTCGTGAAACTCCACGCGGTAATGTTCAGCAGAGAGTGAAATTGCGGATTCTTCGGTCAGCAGCGCCAGCATCAGTGGCGGTACCAGCAGGCCGATGTACCACTGCGCCCACAGCGAAATAAGCGGCTTATTTTCCCGTGGCTGCAGCGGCTGATTGCGGTAGATATGATCCGAGTAGATGGCCAGCAGAGAACTCAGTTCCGTGGGCTTGGCCCATTCGCTCAGCGTTTTCGCGCGGTCTGGGGCTGCCTCATTCAGACGGAAAAGTTCCAGCATATGAGGACGCTGTTCCGCAATTTTCGCACGCAGAGACTCTGCGAACGCATTTTCCCTCGCAGGAAGCGACGTTCGCCAGATGAGGTCTTCGGCGATGGGAGCGGAACGGTAAGCCATAGTATTAGCTGGATACAAACCTAAATGATAATGATTAGCAATCCTAGCTATAGATAAAACCAAGCGCAAGCGCTTTATGGCCCGTGCTTGGTTTTTGTGAACTTAGACAGCCGGTACCTGGTCGCTGGTCAGGATATTATTACGCCCCATATTTTTGGCCTCATACAGCGCTTTATCCGCCATTTGCATTGCCGCGTCGATATTGTTATCGCTTAATGGGGCGACGCCAATGCTGACCGTCACGTGGGTCGCGACGCTGGCATTAAACATATGTGAGATTCTAAGGTCATAAATATGCTGGCGAATCCGCTCTGCTGCCAGCATGGCTGTTGGCATATCACAGTTAGGCAGCAGTACCATAAATTCTTCGCCACCAAAACGGGTCACGATGTCGCGAGAACGCACGGAATTGCGAATGGCGGCAGAGACGCGCATCAGCGCCTGATCGCCCATCATATGGCCATAGTGATCGTTGTAGGCCTTAAAATGGTCGATATCCAGCAGCAGCACCGAGTGTTGCCCGGGACCTAATGCCATCAGTGAATCCAGACGGAACTGAAAACCACGGCGGTTATAAAGGCCGGTAAGGGGATCAAGCATGCTCAGGCCGTTAAGCGTTTCTCGCTCTTCCAGCAGTTTATACATTAACCCTTGGGCAAAACTGTCATTACGCCGTTGAATAACATACTGAATAGCAATCCCAATTAATGGTAGGGCAAAACAGTAGGCCATCCGCCACCATTGTTCCGCATCGCTGGTAAACAGGCAGACAATAAAGGTTGGCAGTGAATGAAGCGCAAACGCAACGATATTATTTGAGAATGCAATTGTCCCGACAAATAGTACGCTGAATAGCGCAACGAGTTGGAAATTATCATTTATCGACGGCAGCGTATGAGTTTTACTTAAAATATGCCAGGCCCATAAACAGCCAAAAACCGCCGAAATTATCGGGACATTCAGACGGATACGGGCGTACCGCCAGTTCCATAGCAGCAGCACACCGCTGCTTATCGCAATCAAAGCTGCGGGCAGAGGAAAAATGTTGGTGTCAAATATCGGGCTGAAGACAGACAGCGCCGACGAGACCAGATTAAGAAACAAAAACAGCCGGAACGTGAGCTGATATTTTTGTGCGCGCAGTGTGCGCCATGATTGTACTGTCATATTTAATAGTTGTAGTGAGCCTTAAATAAATAAGTAAGTGCATAAAAAACAAGAATAAAACATGAGGCAAAACGCGAATATTCAAATATTCGACATATTATTTTCAGTACAACCTATCACCATACAATATTCATGTCATTAATGATTATGAAAACTTGGTGTACAAGAAGACAAATAACAAAAAATAACATATGATATTGAGTATCATTATCATTTGCGGATTGGGTTATGTTACGGCGAACATTAGGCAGTGGCTGGGGCGTTCTTATTCCTGGCATCGCAATTGTGATACTCAGCACTCTGGGGCTGTCGGCGGATGTCTGGAGAGGGATGATTACGTGCGGGCTGTTGCTGAGCGGTGCGATGATCTGGCATCGTCAACTGCGTCATTTTGTCTTACTGCCATCGTGCATTGCGTTGATTGGCGGCATGGTACTGATATCGATGAATTTAAAGCTGATGGAATAATTAGAAGAGAAAATCTGAGAAGAGAACGAGAAGCTGGTGCGAGGGGGGGGACTCGAACCCCCACATCCTAAGGACACTAACACCTGAAGCTAGCGCGTCTACCAATTCCGCCACCTTCGCACAGTAATCTCGTTGCTATTATATCGCCCTCGTTGGTGCGAGGGGGGGGACTCGAACCCCCACATCCTAAGGACACTAACACCTGAAGCTAGCGCGTCTACCAATTCCGCCACCTTCGCACAGTGCGAGCGATATAACGTGGTTTATGGTGCGAGGGGGGGGACTTGAACCCCCACGTCCGTTAGGACACTAACACCTGAAGCTAGCGCGTCTACCAATTCCGCCACCATCGCATACCATCGACACTTAAAAAGTATCGTTACCACGGAGGCGCATTCTAGTGGTTTTACGCTGGGCGTCAATAGATAATTGTTAATGCTTGTGCAATCGTCGAAAAAAAAGACGTTTCAGCATGGGGGCAGGCCGGGGGGCGTAAACGCCGAACCCGGCCAACATTCACTAGGCTTTTTTTGCCTGGCGGGTCAAAACGGTGCGGTAGACTTTGAAACGACCGGTTTGCGCGATGACTTCGTGGAAGCCGAACATCTCATCGAGAATGGCCGGATACGGCAGGAAGGCGTTGGCGACGATACGCAACTCACCGCCACTGTTCAGATGACGCACTGCGCCGCGGATCAGCGTTTGTGCTGCGTCCAGACTGGTTTGCATGCCATCGTGGAACGGTGGGTTGGAGATGATCATGTCAAAACGACCGTTAATCTCAGAGAAGACGTTGCTCGCCAGAACCTCACCTTCAATACCGTTTGCTGCAAGCGTAGCGCGGCTTGCCTCGACCGCTGCTGCGCTGACATCACACAAGGTCAGACGAACTTTCGGTGAGTGAGTTGCCAGCGATACCGCCAGCACGCCCGCGCCGCAGCCAACATCCAGCACTTTACCCTTGGTATGCGGGGTCAGCGTGGAGAGCAGCAGTTGGCTACCCACGTCCAGGCCATCGCGGCTGAATACGCCCGGCAGAGTTTTGATAGTCAGATCTTCCAGCGCGTATTCGCCCCAGAAAGTCTCGGCATTAAACGTTGGCTGTTTTTCCAGACGACCGTGATACAAACCACAACGACGCGCGCTGTCAATTTTGTTCAGCGGAGCGTATTCCGCCAGCATTTGCTCTGCGCTACGTACGCCGCTACGGTTTTCGCCAACCACGAAAATATCCGTACCGACCGGCAGCAGAGACAGAATGTTCATCAACTGGAACTGAGCTTCCGGCTTATTCTTCGGCCAGTAGTAAATAAAGGTATCGCTATCCGCGACATCTTGCGCTTCGGCAACAAGGCTAAAACGGACATTCTCTTCCATCTGGCGGCTCAGCACCTGCCAGTGGTGTAATTGCTGAGTATGCGCACGGCTCGCGGCGGTTTCCAGGCGAGCGGGCAGGTCATCCTGCATATCGCCGGCAAAGAAAATACGGCTCTGTTCGAAATCATCACTGTGGCGCAGCAAGACTTCACTTGCCGGGGTAAAAGCAGACATGAATTAATCCTCAATAAACTTAGGCGACGATTATACACGTCATCATGCAAGTTGCCTCTACGTTGATAGAGTGTCATTGGCGCAGTTTCGATGAATTTGCTATATTTGCGCCCTTGATAGACAGGAGCGTTTCACATGACATCCCGGCGAGACTGGCAATTACAACAGTTGGGTATTACCCAGTGGTCACTGCGCCGCCCCGGGGCGCTACAGGGTGAAATCGCCATTACGCTTCCGCCGCACGTCCGTTTAGTGATGGTTGGCGAGGCGTTACCCGCGCTGACGGAGTCGCTGGTGAGCGATATTCTACGCGCTTTGTGTATGACGCCAGACCAGGTTTTACCGCTGACGCCCGATCGCGTAGCGATGCTACCGGAAGGTAGCCGCTGTCACTGCTGGCATCTTGGCAACGATATGCCGACGACCCTGGAAGGGGTTACGCTATCGACGCCTTCATTTAATGAACTGCAAGCCAGCGCGCCTGCGCGCGCCGCGCTTTGGCGACAAATTTGCGCTCATGAACACGATTTCTACCCTCAGCACGACTGATTTACCCCGGGCCTTTCAGATTGAAAAGCGCGCTCATGCATTTCCCTGGAGTGAACAGACCTTCGCCAGCAATCAGGGCGAGCGCTATTTGAATCTCCAGATGTCCGTTGACGGCGAGATGGCGGCCTTTGCTATCACGCAAATAGTGCTGGACGAAGCGACGCTGTTTAATATTGCCGTCGATCCTGCGTTTCAGCGCCGTGGCCTGGGACGTGAACTGCTTGAACATCTCATTGATACGTTAGAAGCGCGTGGCGTGGCGACGTTGTGGCTTGAAGTGCGCGCGTCAAACCACGCCGCTATCGCCCTGTATGAGAGTTTAGGCTTTAACGAAGCGACCATTCGTCGCAACTATTATCCGACGGCCGAAGGTCATGAGGATGCCATTATTATGGCGCTGCCCATCAGTATGTAAGACAAGGTGAAAAGATGATGAAGTGGGACTGGATTTTCTTCGATGCCGACGAGACGCTGTTTACGTTTGACTCGTTTAGCGGCTTACAGCGGATGTTTCTCGACTACAGCGTGACGTTTACCGCGGAAGATTTTCAGGACTACCAGGCGGTGAATAAACCGCTGTGGGTGGATTACCAGAATGGGGCTATTACTTCGCTCCAGCTTCAGCATCAGCGCTTTACCGGTTGGGCTGAACGCCTGAACGTGCATCCGGGCGACCTCAACGATGCCTTTATGAATGCGATGGCTGAGATTTGCGCGCCCCTGCCGGGTGCGGCTTCGCTGCTGGATGCGCTGAAAGGTAAGGTTAAAATGGGCATTATCACCAACGGGTTTACCTCGTTGCAGCAGACCCGCCTTGAACGTACCGGTTTTAGCGATCTCTTTGATCTGCTTATTATTTCTGAACAAGTGGGTGTTGCCAAACCGGATCGTCAGATCTTTGATTACGCCCTCGAACAAGCCGGCCATCCTGACCGTTCCCGCGTCCTGATGGTCGGTGATACCGCCGAGTCTGATATTCGCGGTGGCATGAATGCTGGCTGGGCAACCTGCTGGTTGAATGCGCACCAGCTGCCGTTGCCGGCAGGCATTAAGCCTGACTGGACGGTAACTTCATTACCGGAACTGGAGCGACTCCTGTGTAAACAGTGATTGCCAGCCCCCTATTGATGGGTAAAATAGCCGCAATTTTTTCGTATTCAACATGCGTGGCGCATTGCTACGTTTACTAAGAAGAATGAATTATGACGTTGTCTCCTTATCTGCAAGAGGTGGCCAAACGCCGCACTTTTGCCATTATTTCTCACCCGGATGCCGGTAAAACGACGATTACTGAAAAGGTTCTGTTATTCGGACAGGCCATTCAGACCGCCGGTACCGTAAAAGGCCGTGGCTCCAGCCAACATGCGAAATCCGACTGGATGGAGATGGAAAAGCAGCGTGGTATCTCCATTACCACCTCCGTGATGCAGTTTCCGTATCACGACTGTCTGGTGAACCTGCTGGATACCCCGGGGCACGAAGACTTCTCGGAAGATACCTACCGTACCCTGACGGCGGTTGACTGCTGTCTGATGGTTATCGATGCCGCGAAAGGCGTCGAGGATCGTACTCGTAAGCTGATGGAAGTTACCCGTCTGCGTGATACGCCGATCCTGACCTTTATGAACAAACTTGACCGCGACATCCGCGATCCGATGGAAGTGCTGGATGAAGTTGAGCGCGAGCTGAAAATTGGCTGTGCGCCGATCACCTGGCCGATTGGCTGCGGCAAGCTGTTTAAAGGCGTTTATCATCTTTATAAAGATGAAACCTACCTGTATCAGACCGGTAAAGGTCACACGATTCAGGAAGTGCGCATTGTTAAAGGCCTGAACAATCCGGATCTGGATGTCGCCGTAGGTGAGGAACTGGCTCAGCAACTGCGCGATGAACTGGAACTGGTCCAGGGTGCGTCCAACGAATTCGACCAGGAGCTGTTCTTGGCAGGTGAAATTACCCCGGTATTCTTCGGTACCGCACTGGGTAACTTCGGCGTTGACCATATGCTGGATGGCTTAGTGGAGTGGGCGCCTGCGCCGATGCCACGTAAAACCGACACCCGCCTGGTAGAAGCGCAGGATGAGAAATTTACCGGTTTCGTGTTTAAAATTCAGGCCAATATGGATCCTAAACACCGTGACCGCGTGGCGTTTATGCGCGTGGTATCCGGCAAATATGAAAAGGGCATGAAGCTACGTCAGGTGCGTATTGGTAAAGACGTGGTGATCTCTGACGCGCTGACCTTTATGGCGGGTGACCGTTCTCACGTGGAAGAAGCTTATCCGGGCGACATTATCGGTTTGCATAACCACGGCACCATCCAGATTGGCGACACCTTCACACAAGGTGAGATGATGAAGTTCACCGGTATCCCGAACTTCGCGCCAGAGCTGTTCCGTCGCATTCGCCTCAAAGATCCGCTGAAGCAGAAACAGCTGTTGAAAGGGCTGGTTCAGCTATCAGAAGAGGGTGCGGTTCAGGTATTCCGCCCAATTTCCAACAACGATTTGATTGTTGGCGCAGTGGGTGTGCTGCAGTTTGATGTGGTCGTTGCTCGCCTGAAAAGCGAATACAACGTCGAAGCTATCTACGAATCTGTTAACGTCGCCACCGCCCGTTGGGTAGAGAGCAAAGACGTGAAGAAATTCGAAGAGTTTAAACGTAAGAATGAGATTCAGCTGGCGCTGGATGGCGGTGATAACTTGACCTATATCGCGCCTACCATGGTAAACCTCAACCTCACTCAGGAGCGTTATCCTGAAGTTGAGTTCCGCAAAACGCGCGAGCACTAAAATCCCCCACAGGGCGCGGCAGCCGCTGCGCCCTGATACTTTCCCTTCCTTTTTAGCCGCTTACGGAAAGTTCTTAATTACCTTCTTTTTGCCCAACGAAGCGGGCGATTTCAAAATTGTGATCTATATTTAACAAAGCGATGACATCTACGTTGGCTTTAAATGTCGATAATCTCGTTTGGTTAGGCGCTTATCGCCAACGTTTGTTTCTATCGCAATATTAATAACTGGCTCAGAGCAAAATTTAGCGGTGATTGATTGCCCAGGATACTTGGGATGACCGCTATCAAAACTTGAGCAGGGCGATGTTGGCCCTATTCAGCAATGCAACCTGCGTGTTGCAAATGCTCAAATTGCGAGCAAAACATACAGGAATATATTGATGACGATGAAAAAACTGACGATTTCTAAAACGCTGCTTGCCGTGATGCTGACTTCTGCTGTCGCTACCGGTTCCGTCTACGCCGAAACGTCCACCATGGACAAGGCTCAGGCGAGTGCTGAAAGTGCCGGTAATAAAGTGGGTAACTTTATGGATGACAGCACCATCACAGCGAAAGTAAAAGCTGCTCTGGTGGATAACGATAGCATTAAGAGCACCGATATCTCGGTCAAAACAGACAAAAAAGTCGTGACGCTGAGTGGTTTTGTACAAAGCCAGGCTCAGGCCGAAGCGGCTGTTGCCGCGGCGAAAACGGTTGAAGGTGTCTCCTCAGTGAGTGACAAACTTCACGTTCGCGACAGCAAAGAAAGTTCAATGAAAGGCTATGCCGGTGACACGGCAACGACCAGCGAAGTAAAAGCTAAACTGCTGGCAGATGACATCGTCCCTTCGCGTCACGTAAAAGTTGAGACCACCGATGGCGTTGTACAGCTTTCAGGTACCGTGGAGTCTCAGGCGCAAAGCGATCGTGCCGAAAGTATTGCCAAGGCAGTTGATGGCGTGAAAAGCGTCAAAAATGATCTGAAAACGAAGTAATTGGGCGATATTTTGCCTCCTGATATTTGGCAGGAGGCAAAATGTGCACCACACTAAAAATATTGCATGTGAGTGGCTTGAATGTTCACAGCAAGCGGTCGACATTAACTTTGGTCAAGGAGAAGCTTATGTTTCGTTGGGGCATTATATTTCTGGTTATCGCGTTAATTGCCGCCGCATTAGGGTTTGGTGGATTGGCGGGTACCGCTGCGTGGGCAGCGAAAGTCGTGTTCGTTGTGGGGATTATCCTCTTCCTGGTCAGCCTGTTTACCGGGCGTAAACGGCCTTAGCACGTAACGCGCAGCGTAAACGTAAAGTAAACTAGCATCAAAGCCAGTCCATAGGACTGGCTTTATTAGTTTTAGCGGCTGCAAAATTAGGCTACTTTGTAAGTCTTAAGACTAAAAAACAGGTAGGCAGAGGTGGGGCAGCGTATACCCGTCACGCTCGGCAATATTGCGCCATTATCGCTGAGTCGTTTTAACCCCGGTCGCATGGCGTTGGTATGTGAGGGTGGGGGACAGCGCGGAATTTTCACCGCAGGCGTGCTTGATGAGTTTATGCGAGCACAGTTCAACCCTTTCGATCTCTATTATGGCACCTCTGCAGGGGCGCAAAACCTTTCCGCTTATTTGTGTAACCAGCCGGGTTACGGACGTAGAGTGATCATGCGTTACACCACCCGGCGCGAGTTTTTCGACCCGGTGCGGTTTGTCCGTGGTGGCAATCTTATCGATCTCGACTGGCTCGTCGACGCTACCGCAGGCCAAATGCCGCTGGCGATGGAGGCGGCCGAGCGTCTTTTTGAAACGGGAAAATCGTTTTATATTTGCGCCTGTCGAGGGGATGATTACACCCCCAGCTATTTCTCGCCCACTAAGCAGAACTGGCTCGATGTTATTCGCGCTTCCAGCGCTATTCCCGGCTTCTACCGTACTGGTGTTGCGCTGGATGGCATCAACTACCTGGATGGTGGCGTCAGCGATGCGATCCCGGTTCGTGAAGCGGCAAAACAGGGCGCGAAGACGCTGGTGGTGATCCGTACCGTTCCGTCGCAAATGTATTACACGCCGCAATGGTTCAAGCGTATGGAACGCTGGCTGGGTGAAAGCAGTCTGCAACCGCTGGTCAATCTGGTGCAGCATCATGAAACCAGCTATAGCGAAATTCAGCAATTCATTGAAAAACCACCCGGTCAGCTGCGTATTTTTGAAATCTATCCGCCGAAGCCGCTGCTGAGCATGGCGTTAGGTAGCCGGATTCCAGCGCTACGGCAAGACTACAAAACAGGACGTTTATGCGGGCGCTATTTCCTGGCGACCGTGGGCAAGTTGTTGGCGGATGAACCCCCGTTAGTCCGTCATATTTCACCAATCATAACGTCTGCGCCGCTGTTCACTCCCCCAGCTCCTGTGGCGAATGATATTCCTGTGGCGGCAATGACTGATGTGCCGCAGGCAAACGACACTATTTTTAATCATGAGGATCTGGCGTGAACGGCCGTTTTATTGATACGCACTGCCATTTTGATTTCCCGCCGTTTAGTGGAGATGAAATTGCCAGTCTCCAGCGCGCCGCCGATGCGGGCGTGGGCAAGATTATTATCCCGGCCACCGAGGCCGAGAATTTTACCCGCGTACTGGCACTGGCTGAACAGTTCGCGCCATTGTATGCCGCCGTTGGGCTGCACCCGATCGTGGTAGAACGTCATGATGATGGGAGTCTGGCGGCGTTAGAGGCGGTGCTGGCCGCTAAGCCGAAAAAACTGGTCGCTATCGGGGAGATTGGGCTCGACCTGTATCGGGACAATCCGCAATTTGAACACCAGGCGTTCTTGCTGGATGAACAGCTACGGTTAGCTAAGCGCTATGACCTGCCGGTGATCCTGCATTCGCGTCGCACCCACGATAAACTGGCGATGCACCTGAAACGACACAATCTGCCGCGAACCGGCGTGGTGCATGGTTTTTCCGGTAGCTTGCAGCAAGCTGAACGCTTCATCCAGTTAGGCTACAAAATTGGTGTCGGCGGGACAATCTCCTACCCGCGCGCCAGCAAAACCCGTGAGGTGATGGCGGCATTACCGCTGGAAGCGCTGATACTGGAAACGGATGCGCCAGATATGCCGCTGAACGGTTTTCAGGGACAACCGAATCGACCAGAACGGATTGCGGATGTGTTCAGCAACCTGTGCTCGCTACGGTCAGAGTCGCCTGAACAGATTGCCCAAACGCTCTATAACAACACCTATGCACTCTTCTTGAACTTGTAGAGTGACTGATCTCTCATTATTCGTTATTACCTCGTTCCACTTGCGTTAAACCTGTGACATTAACCGAAAAATATAATGACGTAGCGTTATAATCGCTGCGGTTAGTTTGTTGGAATGGTCATATTTTTCAATACACAGGGACTCTGTATGCAAATCCTCATGGGACTCATCGGTATGGTGGTGCTGCTTGCCATCGCCTTACTGCTTTCCAGTAATCGTAAAGCGATTAATCTCCGAACGGTACTTGGTGCATGGCTGATTCAGGTCGGTATCGGTGCGTTAATTCTCTATGTTCCCGCAGGGCGTAAAGTGCTGTTAGCGATGTCTGAAGGCGTCGCCAACGTTATTGCCTACGGCAATGAAGGGATCGGTTTTCTGTTCGGCGGGCTGGTTTCCGATAAGATGTTTGAAGTTTTCGGCGGTGGCGGCTTCGTGTTTGCGCTGCGCGTTCTGCCGGTTATCGTCTTCTTCTCCTCGCTGATTGCCGTGCTTTATTACCTCGGCATTATGCAGTTTGTGATTCGTATTCTGGGTGGCGCGCTGCGTGCGGTGCTGAAAACGTCACGTACGGAGTCACTCTCTGCGACAGCCAATATTTTCGTTGGGCAGACTGAAGCACCGCTGGTGGTGCGTCCCTACATTGCCACCATGACGCGTTCTGAACTGTTCGCTGTGATGTGTGGTGGTCTGGCGTCGGTTGCCGGTTCCGTGTTGGCGGGCTATGCCCAAATGGGGGTGCCGCTGGAATATCTGATCGCGGCTTCCTTTATGGCGGCTCCTGGTGGGTTGCTGTTTGCCAAGATCATGATACCGGAAACGGAAACCCCCAACGATTCTCCGACGCTTGAAAATGAAGCTAACAACCCGGATAAACCTGCAAACGTGCTGGACGCTGCGGCATCGGGTGCGGCATCAGGGATGCAACTGGCGCTGAACGTTGGTGCGATGTTGCTGGCATTTATCGCGTTGATTGCGCTGCTGAACGGCATCTTGTCCGGGATCGGCGGTTGGTTTGATTATCCGAACTTGTCGTTGCAGCTGATTCTGGGCTGGATCTTCTCGCCTCTGGCGTGGGTCATTGGCGTGCCGTGGAATGAAGCCACGGTGGCGGGGTCGTTTATCGGTCAGAAACTGGTTATCAACGAATTTGTAGCCTACATGAACTTCGGTGAATACCTGAAGGCCGATGCCGATGTTGCTGCTGCCGGGTTGCAAGTCATCTCCAGCCACACCAAGGCAATTATCTCCTTTGCGCTGTGTGGCTTCGCCAACCTCTCCTCTATCGCCATTCTGATTGGCGGTCTGGGCAGTATGGCGCCGAATCGCCGTCAGGAAATTGCCCAACTGGGCCTGAAAGCCGTGGCAGCGGGGACGCTCTCTAACCTGATGAGCGCCACCATTGCTGGGATTTTCCTTTCACTATAAGTAAAGCGCCGGAGGAATGAGTCTCGTGATTCCTCCGGCTCGTAGTGCCTGGCTTAAGGCCTCAATGTCCTGTGGCCCGGCACTGCGCCACGTTTTTGCCTCTCCATAAACGCCGTGGGCGTGAAACGCATTCAGGCGTACCGGAATATCCCCCAGCTCAGCGATAAACGCGCTCAATGCCGTCGCTTCTTGCAAGTAATCCGTTTGTTCAGGGATCACCAGCAGCCGTAGCTCGCTTAACATTCCTCGCTGTGCCAGCCAGTGGAGGCTCTGTTTGATGCGCGTATTACCGCGTCCGGTCAGAGCGAGATGACGCTCGTGATCCCAGCACTTTAAATCCACCATCACGCCGTCGCACACCGTGCGCAGCTTTTCCCAACCGGATATCGGTAGCTCACCGTTGCTGTCGACCAAACACGTCAGATGTTCGAGCCCGGACGCTTGCTTTATCTGCTGGAACAACGCGCAGACAAACGGCAGCTGCGTTGTGGCTTCGCCACCACTGACGGTGATGCCTTCAATAAAGGGCGCGACCTTGCTAATTTGCTCAATAATCTGCTCAACGCTCATGACCTGTGCCATCGGCGTGGACTGCTGTGGGCACAGGTGCAGACAGGTGTCACACTGCTGGCAAACCTCCGCCTGCCACACCACTTTTCCTTCCCGCAAACTCAGTGCCTGATGAGGACACTGGGGAACGCATTCGCCGCAGTCATTGCAACGACCCATCGTCCACGGATTATGACAGTTCTTACAGCGCAAATTGCAGCCCTGCAGGAACAGGGCCAGGCGGCTGCCCGGCCCATCAACGCAGGAAAAGGGGATGATTTTACTGACTAAAGCGCATCTGCTGTTCATGGCTCACGACACGAGGTTGGCGTTCCAGAATACGGGTGTTGCGCGCGGCTTCTTCACCCAGCCATGTGGTGTTGGTGCGTGAGCCTTCCGCACGATATTTCTCCAGGTCCGACAGGCGCACCATATAGCCGGTTACGCGAACCAAATCATTCCCGCTGACGTTGGCGCTGAACTCGCGCATACCGACCTTGAAAGCGCCGAGGCATAGCTGCATCACTGCCTGCGGATTGCGTTTTACCGTTTCATCGAGCGTCAGAATATCGCTGATCCCCGCAGCGTAATGCGCATGGTGTGGCGCCACGGTCAGTAGATGGGTAATAGGGTCCGGCTCGTCGCCATACGGCAGACGTGCACCGGGGGTCGTCCCGGCATCTGAGCTTATCCCCGACTGCGCGTGTAACAGCGCACGTTGCTGCCAGCCGTACTGAACGGGTGTGTGGGCGACAAATTCTGCCAGTTCGGCGCTGATACGGTAGGCCAGCTGATTGGCCTGCCCGTCTTTACCGTAGCGACCGGCAATGCCTTCACGTTCACACAGAATATTGACCGCTTCCGCCAGTGAATAGATGCCGAACATCGGCACAAATCGCTCAGGGCTAATCAACCCTTCACTGACCAGGAAGCTATTCTCAAAGAAGTTCGACTGTTCATAGAGGAAACGGCAACGTGCGTCGATGATGTCAATTTGCAGTTGGCAGTAACGCGGCAGGAGCTGCGTGAAGAAATCATCAATAGAGCGGCTACGCTCGGCAACCTGCTGTAAATTCAGGCGAACCAGCGTACTGCCGCCACCCGCGACCGGTAGTGAGTTGTAACAGCTGACGATGCCGTACTGACCTTTTGTGAAAATTTTATCATTAAGCGGCCCATTAGCGATATGTGGCTTGCTGCATTCGCAAACATTTTGTGCCACCTGGAGCAACAGATCGTCAGGCGTAATTTCCGGGTCGTAGATAAAGGTCAGATTCGGCGCAACCTGCTTTAATTCTGCATCTGCCCGCAAAATGGCGCGAGTGATGGGCGTATCCTGAGGGCCGATATTGACGTGGGTAAAGGCGTCCGGCAGCGTGCGGTCGAGATAGCGCCAGAAACGTTTTATTCGAATGTCGACTTCATCTTGTGTTAGAATTCTAACATAAGGTGACAGCAACGCATCAAGATGACCCAGATACACCGGCATCGCCGTCACGGAAGGGACGTGATGATACAAAATTGTCAGTAGCGAAAGCGCATCATCCAGATCCTGCGCGCCTTCAAGCTCCAGCCATTCGGAGCCGTTAGCGAGAAAGCGTGCATAGTCCGGCAGGACATAACGTGGTTTATACGGCGCATGCCCTTCAAACATATCGCAGATCACCCCGTCAGCCAGCGCTGCGCGGGCATCGTCAGACAGTTCGGGGTACGGCAGGGCGTTTTCTGCTTCAAGCGCCAAAAAATGGCGTTTTTGTTCCGGGGTTAACATGGAGCTTGTCACAATTTGCTGGCAGTGTTGCAGCAACGATGAATCTATCGATGTTGGCATGGTCGGTTCCTCAGACGAGCGATAAGCGAAGTGTATGAAAAACGATGAGGTTGTCTTTTGATCCCAGCGGTCGAAACGGTGCTTTAATCGTCGTCTTTGGTGTGAAAGCTTGATGTATGTCTCGTTGTTGTTATGCAAATTTGTACGAAGTTTTCACTAAGTGTGATGAAAGTCGAAGTGTGGGTGCGGGGCGGTGTTACAATAATCACAGACCCGCAAGGTAACGATTTATACGGCAATGCGCCGTCGGAGAGAAAAATGACTGATTTAAAAGCAAGCAGCCTGCGCGCGCTGCAGTTGATGGACTTAACCACTCTGAATGAAGACGACACCGATGCGAAAGTGATCGCGCTGTGTCATCAGGCGAAAACGCCGGTGGGTAATACTGCCGCAGTCTGCATCTATCCGCGTTTCATCCCGATTGCCCGTAAAACGCTGAACGAGCAGGGTACGCCGAACGTTCGCATCGCCACCGTGACCAACTTCCCGCACGGTAACGACGACATCGATATCGCGCTGGCAGAAACTCGTGCAGCCATTGCCTACGGCGCTGACGAAGTTGATGTGGTATTCCCGTACCGTGCGCTGATTGCCGGTAATGAGCAGATTGGTTTTGACCTGGTTAAAGCCTGTAAAGACGCGTGTGCGGCGGCTAACGTGCTGCTGAAAGTGATCATCGAAACCGGTGAACTGAAGGAAGAGGCGCTCATTCGTAAAGCATCTGAAATCGCTATCAAAGCGGGTGCAGATTTCATCAAAACCTCTACCGGTAAAGTACCGGTCAACGCAACCCCAGAAAGCGCGCGCATCATGATGGAAGTGATCCGCGATATGGGCGTCCAGAAAACCGTGGGCTTCAAGCCAGCGGGCGGCGTGCGTACTGCTGAAGACGCGCAGCTGTTCTTGTCTATCGCTGACGAACTGTTTGGCGCTGACTGGGCTGACTCTCGTCACTACCGCTTCGGTGCTTCCTCTCTGCTGGCGAGCCTGCTGAAAGCGCTGGGCCACGGCGACGGTAAAAGCGCGAGCGCTTACTAAGCATTAACGTAGCCCGGACGAGGCGCATGCGCGCCTACTCCGGGTTCCCCCCGGCGGCGCTACGCTTGGCCGGGCTACAGGAACTCACCCCGGCCCTCTCCCTGGAAGGGAGAGGGAGAAAACCGGGTAACGTGATGACGTATAAACGATGTCATACGGTTCCCTCTCCCCTTGGGGGAGAGGGCTAGGGTGAGGGGGCATCCCCCCAGCCTCGCTAATAACTCCACAGGAGGGTACCTTGTTTCTCGCTCAAGAAATTATTCGTAAAAAGCGTGATGGTCAGGCGCTGAGTGATGAAGAAATTCGTTTCTTTATCAACGGTATTCGCGATAACACCATTTCCGAAGGGCAGATTGCCGCCCTGGCGATGACCATTTTCTTCCATGATATGAGCATGCCGGAGCGTGTCTCGCTGACCATGGCGATGCGGGATTCAGGAACCGTCCTGAACTGGAAGAGCCTGAATCTGAACGGCCCGATTGTCGATAAGCACTCCACCGGCGGTGTCGGTGACGTGACTTCTCTGATGCTTGGCCCAATGGTCGCGGCTTGCGGCGGCTATATTCCAATGATCTCCGGCCGTGGCCTCGGTCATACCGGCGGTACGCTTGATAAATTAGAAGCGATTCCCGGCTTCGACATCTTCCCTGATGACAGCCGTTTCCGTGAAATTATTAAAGACGTGGGTGTGGCGATTATTGGGCAGACCAGTTCGCTCGCACCGGCGGACAAACGTTTTTATGCCACCCGCGACATTACTGCGACGGTGGACTCCATCCCGCTGATTACCGCCTCTATCCTCGCCAAAAAACTGGCCGAGGGGCTGGATGCGTTGGTGATGGATGTGAAAGTAGGCAGCGGCGCATTTATGCCGACCTACGAACTCTCTGCGGCACTGGCGGAAGCCATTGTCGGCGTTTCCAACGGCGCGGGCGTGCGCACCACCGCATTGCTAACCGACATGAACCAGGTGTTGGCTTCCAGCGCGGGTAATGCCGTTGAGGTTCGCGAAGCCGTACAGTTCCTGACCGGTGAATACCGTAATCCGCGTCTGTTCGACGTCACCATGGCGCTGTGTGTGGAAATGCTCATCTCCGGCAACTTGGCAAAAGATGACGCCGAAGCGCGCGCCAAATTGCAGGCAGTACTGGATAACGGTAAAGCGGCGGATATCTTTGGTCGCATGGTCGCAGCCCAAAAAGGCCCGACCGACTTCGTTGAAAACTATGCGAAATATCTACCAACAGCGATGCTCAGCAAAGCTGTCTATGCCGATACCGAAGGCTTTGTCAGCGCGATGGATACCCGTGCGCTGGGCATGGCCGTGGTTTCTATGGGTGGCGGTCGTCGTCAGGCATCCGACACCATTGATTACAGCGTCGGCTTTACCGACATGGCTCGTCTGGGCGACAGCATTGACGGACAACGTCCGCTGGCCGTTATCCACGCTAAAGATGAAGCCAGCTGGCAGGACGCGGCGAAAGCCGTTAAAGCGGCAATTAAACTGGACGACAAAGCGCCTGAAATTACGCCGACCGTCTATCGTCGCATCACCGAATAGTTATATACTGATCTGATCGCTTTTTTGCAGCGCAAGATGTATGGAGAACAAGATGAAACGTGCATTTATTATGGTGCTGGACTCCTTCGGGATTGGTGCAACGGAAGACGCTGACCGCTTTGGCGACGTTGGCGCCGATACCATGGGCCACATTGCAGAAGCCTGTGCCAAAGGCGAGGCTGACAAAGGTCGTCAAGGCCCTCTGAATTTGCCTAACCTGACCCGCCTGGGTCTGGTGAAAGCGCATGAAGGTTCTACCGGTAAAATTGCCGCCGGCATGGATGGCAACGCTGAAGTCGTTGGGGCGTACGGTTGGGCGCATGAGCTCTCTTCCGGTAAAGATACGCCGTCAGGCCACTGGGAAATCGCCGGTGTGCCGGTTCTGTTCGACTGGGGCTACTTTAGCGACCATCAGAACAGCTTCCCGCAGGAACTGCTGGATAAACTGGTTAAGCGTGCCAACCTGCCGGGTTACCTCGGCAACTGCCACTCTTCCGGTACCGTTATTCTGGACGAACTGGGCGAAGAGCATATGAAAACCGGCAAGCCGATTTTCTATACCTCTGCGGACTCCGTGTTCCAGATTGCCTGCCATGAAGAAACCTACGGCCTTGATAAACTCTACGAACTGTGCGAAATCGCCCGCGAAGAGTTGACCGAAGGCGGCTACAACATTGGTCGCGTGATCGCGCGTCCGTTTGTCGGTGACAAAGCAGGTAACTTCCAGCGTACCGGTAACCGTCACGATCTGGCAGTCGAGCCGCCAGCCGCGACCGTACTGCAGAAACTGGTGGACGAAAAACACGGCCACGTGGTGTCTGTGGGTAAGATTGCGGATATCTACGCGAACTGCGGTATCACCAAAAAAGTCAAAGCGACCGGTCTGGATGCGCTGTTTGACGCGACCATCAAAGAGATGAAAGAAGCGGGTGACGAGACTATCGTCTTCACTAACTTCGTTGATTTTGACTCTTCCTGGGGCCACCGTCGCGATATCGCCGGTTATGCTGCCGGACTGGAACTGTTCGACCGCCGTCTGCCTGAGCTGATGGAGCTGGTGGGGGAAGATGATATTCTGATCCTGACCGCTGACCACGGTTGCGACCCAAGCTGGACAGGTACTGACCATACTCGTGAGCACATTCCGGTGCTGGTATACGGCCCGAAAGTGAAACCGGGCTCGCTGGGCCACCGTGAAACCTTCGCGGATATCGGCCAGACGTTGGCGACCTACTTCGGTACGTCACCAATGGACTACGGCAAAAATATGCTGTGATGCGATTGTCGGATGGCGCTACGCTTATCCGGCCTACGAGGAATCGTTTGTAGGCCGGATAAGGCGCAGCCGCCATCCGGCACTGACAATTTTAATAAGGATAAAATGATGGCTACCCCACACATTAATGCAGAAATGGGCGATTTCGCTGACGTAGTTTTGATGCCAGGCGACCCGCTGCGTGCGAAGCACATTGCTGAAACTTTCCTCGAAGATGTCCGTGAAGTGAACAACGTTCGCGGCATGTTAGGTTTCACCGGTACTTACAAAGGTCGTAAAATTTCCGTCATGGGTCACGGCATGGGTATTCCATCGTGCTCCATCTACACCAAAGAGCTGATTACCGACTTTGGTGTGAAAAAAATCATTCGCGTAGGTTCTTGCGGCGCGGTACGCGCAGACGTGAAACTGCGTGATGTGGTTATCGGCATGGGTGCTTGCACCGACTCCAAAGTGAACCGTCTGCGTTTTAAAGACCACGACTTCGCTGCTATCGCTGACTTCGGCATGGTACGTGATGCAGTTGACGCGGCAAAAGCGCTGGGCGTTGATGCTCGCGTGGGTAACATCTTCTCTGCTGACCTGTTCTACACGCCGGATCCAACTATGTTCGACGTGATGGAAAAATACGGCATCCTGGGCGTGGAAATGGAAGCAGCGGGCATCTACGGTGTTGCAGCAGAATTCGGTGCAAAAGCGCTGACTATCTGCACCGTCTCCGACCACATCCGTACCCACGAGCAGACCACTGCGGCTGAACGTCAGACGACGTTCAACGACATGATTAAAATTGCGCTGGAATCTGTCCTGCTGGGCGATAAAGCGTAAGACCGTGCTGTGCCCGGTGGCGCTGTGCTTACCGGGCCTACGGTTCTCCTGTAGGCCGGATAAGGCGTAGCCGCCATCCGGCAATTCTCTAACGCACCGCCCCCGCGATCCAATTTGCCAGCTCCCGCAGTTCACTTTCCTGCTCCGGAAATTCTGCAACTAGCGCTTCGCAGGCTTGTTGCAGGACGTCAGCCCGATACTGGCAACCCTGTAAACGCTCGGCCAGCGCCTCCAGCGGTGCCGGGTTCAGACTATCGGTAAAGACCTGCGTGCGAGTGATAAGCCCTTTCTCAACGTCAAAATGCAGCTCTACGCCGCCCCAGGTAAAGCGTTCATCCAGCAGGTGAGAGAAGGCGGGGGCCTGACCGAAATTCCATTCCCAGCTGCTTTGACGAGCGAAAGTTTCCGCGAAGTTTGGCAAGTCGGGCAGGTTATCGGGGGAGATAATTTCTGCATCAACGCGTTCCCCGTAGTGTTGGAAAAACGCATCGGTGACGGCTTCGCAAATCTGTTCGTGAGTAATATCCGGCAGCAGTTCAACCAGATTGGCAACGCGCCCGCGCACGGAAGTGATGCCTTTAGCCTGAAGCTTTTTCTTATCAGGATTAAGGTAATTTGCCAGGCGGCTGAGGTCAGCATTCAGCAACAGCGTACCGTGGTGGAAGCCGCGGTCTTTAGTTTCGCGATAGGCCGAACCGGACACTTTACGATCGCCGTCTTCCGTTTTGACGATCAAATCGTTACGTCCGGACGCTTCTGCTGTAATCCCAAGCGAATTCAGCGCCTCTAGCACAATGGCGGTTGAGATGGTTTTATCGTATTCCGGCTTTCCGGCCATAAAGGTAAAACAGGTATTGCCGAGGTCGTGGAACACCGCACCGCCGCCGCTACTCCGGCGCGCCAGGCGGACGTTGTCCTCCTCCATGCGCCGGGTATTGCACTCTTTCCATGGATTCTGTGCCCGACCGATAACGACGGTATCTGCGTTGCGCCACAGGAATAATACCCGCTGGGTTGCAGGCATCTGGCGAAAAATACACTCCTCAACGGCCAGGTTAAACCACGGATCGTGGGAGTCTGAAAGCAGCAGGCGCAGCGTTGTCATTACGATTTCCTTTTCTTAATCATCTTTATCTTCGTCCTGCACCGGCTTGTTGGCGGTAAGCAGGAACGGCGACTGCTGCCAGCGGGTGCGTTTACCGCGCAGCAGGGTGCGGGCAAGCACGACGCCAATGGCCAGCGACAGCAGTAGCATCAGGCGTAAAATATTGGTGGTGTTATCTACCTGTCCGGATTCGGTGGCGATGGTGTGCGTATCCAGCGTCAGGCGTAAATAACCCAGCGGACCATTCTTTCCTAAAATGGGTTCGACGATCTGCTGGTTGAAGTAGCTACCGGCCTTTTTACCGTCCAGCGCCAACCGATCGCGAAGATCCACTTGCTCACCGGCGCGCGCCACAAGATCGCCTTGTTCATCGTAAACCCCGGCATCGAGAATACGGCTTTTCTCGGTGAGCTGCTTTAGCACGTCACCGATCTTTTTCTCATCCGGCGACTCGCTTTTCATCATCGGCGCCAGGTTTACTGAAACCTGCCAAGCCAGCGTTCTTGCCAGTTCTTCGAGCTGCGGATTTCGCTGTTTTTGGCTTTGTTGACTGAACCAGGATGCCCCCTGCATCAGAGCGACCAGCAGAGCGAGGCATATCAGAACAATCACGGTGCGATGCAGTCTAAATTTCAGTTTTGCGCGAAGCATATTCCACCTTTGAAAATTTACAGCTTAATGTTGCCAGAAGCGCTGGTTACAAGGTAGCCTCATGCGTTATTTTCCTGGGCTTAATAGAGAAGATTGGAGCTGTAATGCCAAACAGTTTGACCTGGTGCGACCTGCCTGAAGATGTCTCCTTGTGGCCTGGGTTGCCGCTTTCACTCAGTGGCGATGAAGTGATGCCGCTGGATTATCATGCCGGGCGCAGCGGCTGGCTGCTGTATGGCCGTGGCCTCAACAAAGAACGTCTGACTACCTACCAGCGTAATCTCGGTGCCGCTATGGTGATCGTAGCAGCCTGGTGCGTGGAAGACTACCAGGTGATTCGTCTGGCGGGGTCGTTAACTCTGCGGGCGACACGTCTGGCGCACGAAGCGGAGCTGGATGTTGCGCCGTTGGGTAAAATCCCACACTTGCGTACGCCGGGTTTGCTGGTGATGGACATGGACTCCACCGCGATTCAGATCGAATGCATTGATGAAATTGCCAAACTGGCGGGCACGGGTGAATTAGTTTCTGAGGTCACCGAACGTGCGATGCGCGGTGAGCTGGACTTTAGCGCCAGCCTGCGCCAGCGCGTGGCGACGCTCAAAGATGCCGATGCCAATATTCTGCGTCAGGTACGCGATACCCTACCGTTGATGCCAGGGTTAACCCAGCTGGTACTGAAGCTGGAAACGCTCGGCTGGAAGGTGGCAATTGCCTCCGGCGGCTTTACCTTCTTTGCCGAATACCTGCGTGACAAGCTGCGCTTAACCGCAGCGGTGGCGAATGAGTTGGGTATTCGTGACGGTAAGCTGACCGGCGAAGTGATTGGCGATATTGTTGATGCGCAGTATAAAGCCAACACGCTACAGCAACTGGCGGAAAAATATGAAATCCCGCATGCACAGACGGTAGCTATCGGCGATGGTGCTAACGATCTACCGATGATCAAAGTCGCTGGACTGGGCATTGCGTATCATGCCAAGCCGAAAGTGAATGAACAGACGGAAGTCACTATCCGTCATGCCGACTTGATGGGAGTATTCTGTATTCTCTCTGGCAGCATGAATCAGAAATAAAGAGGTAAACCATGGCGAAAGCTCCTAAACGCGCATTTGTTTGTAATGAATGTGGTGCGGATTATCCGCGCTGGCAAGGTCAATGTAGCGCCTGCCAGGCCTGGAATACCATCACTGAGGTGCGTGTTGCGGCTTCTCCAACGGTTGCGCGTAATGAGCGCCTGAGCGGCTATGCGGGTAACGCGGGCGTGGCGAAGGTGCAAAAGTTATCGGATATCAGTCTTGAGGAACTGCCGCGCTTTTCGACCGGCTTTAAAGAGTTCGACCGCGTATTAGGCGGCGGTGTCGTTCCGGGAAGCGCCATCCTCATCGGGGGTAACCCGGGGGCGGGGAAATCAACGCTGCTGCTGCAAACGCTGTGCAAACTGTCCGAGCAGATGAAAACGCTGTACGTCACCGGCGAAGAATCCTTACAGCAGGTCGCGATGCGCGCGCATCGTCTGGGTCTGCCGACCGCCAACCTGAATATGCTTTCGGAAACCAGTATCGAGCAGATTTGCCTGATTGCTGAGGAAGAGCAGCCGAAGCTGATGGTTATCGACTCCATCCAGGTGATGCACATGGCGGATATTCAGTCGTCGCCGGGCAGCGTGGCGCAGGTTCGTGAAACGGCCGCTTATCTCACTCGTTTTGCTAAAACGCGCGGCGTCGCCATCGTTATGGTCGGTCACGTGACCAAAGACGGTTCGCTGGCGGGGCCGAAAGTGCTGGAACACTGTATCGACTGTTCAGTACTGCTCGACGGTGATGCTGACTCTCGTTTCCGTACCCTGCGAAGTCATAAGAACCGTTTTGGTGCGGTGAACGAATTGGGCGTATTCGCGATGACCGAGCAGGGGCTACGTGAAGTCAGCAACCCGTCAGCCATCTTCTTAAGCCGTGGTGATGAAGTGACATCCGGCAGCTCGGTGATGGTGGTCTGGGAAGGGACACGTCCACTGCTGGTGGAGATTCAGGCGCTGGTCGATCAATCGATGATGGCGAATCCAAGACGCGTTGCGGTGGGTCTTGAACAGAACCGTCTGGCGATTTTGCTGGCGGTTTTACACCGTCATGGTGGTTTGCAGATGTCGGATCAGGACGTCTTTGTGAACGTGGTCGGCGGCGTAAAAGTTACTGAAACCAGTGCAGACTTAGCTCTGTTGCTGGCAATGGTTTCTAGCCTGCGTGACAGACCGCTTCCGCATGATCTCGTGGTATTTGGTGAGGTTGGCTTGGCCGGTGAGATTCGTCCTGTACCCAGTGGCCAGGAGCGTATTTCGGAAGCGGCGAAGCACGGCTTCCGCCGGGCGATTGTCCCGGCAGCTAACGTGCCGAAGAAACTCCCGGAGGGGATGCAGGTGTTTGGTGTGAAAAAACTCGCCGATGCACTGGGCGTATTTGACGACCTATACTCATAGAATCCGATATTGCTCGTTAGTATCGACCATATTTACCCGGAAAGTGCTTCCGGGTTTTTTGTATAATGGGTAGATGATTTACCCTAATTTTGCAGGAGGCTCTTGTGTCGTCGTTCGACTATCTTAAAACTGCTATTCGTCAGAAAGGCTGCACTTTACAGCAGGTCGCAGACGCTAGCGGCATGACCAAGGGCTATTTAAGCCAGCTTCTGAACGCCAAAATTAAAAGTCCTAGCGCGCAAAAGCTTGAGGCGTTACATCGTTTCCTGAATCTGGAATTCCCACGACAGCAGAAAAATATCGGTGTGGTATTCGGTAAATTTTATCCGCTGCATACGGGCCATATCTACCTTATCCAGCGCGCCTGTAGCCAGGTGGATGAACTGCATATCATCATGGGCTATGACGACACGCGCGACCGTGCGTTGTTTGAAGATAGCGCCATGTCCCAGCAACCGACGGTGCCCGATCGGCTTCGCTGGCTCCTCCAGACGTTTAAATACCAGAAGAATATCCGCATTCATGCCTTCAATGAAGAAGGGATGGAACCGTACCCACACGGCTGGGACGTGTGGAGTGCGGGGATTAAAAACTTTATGGAAGAGAAGGGGATCCAGCCCAATTGGATCTACAGCTCTGAAGAGGCTGATGCCCCGCAGTATCTTGAGCATCTGGGGATTGAAACGGTACTGATCGACCCTAAACGCACGTTTATGAATATCAGCGGTGGGCAAATACGTGAGAACCCGTTCCGCTATTGGGATTACGTTCCTACCGAAGTGAAGCCCTTTTTTGTGCGCACGGTAGCGATTCTTGGCGGTGAGTCCAGCGGAAAATCGACGCTAGTGAACAAGCTGGCAAACATCTTCAATACCACCAGTGCCTGGGAATATGGGCGAGACTATGTCTTCTCACACCTGGGCGGTGACGAGATGGCGCTGCAGTATTCTGACTACGATAAAATTGCCCTGGGACACGCACAGTACATTGATTTTGCAGTAAAATATGCCAACAAGGTCGCTTTTATTGATACCGATTTTGTCAGCACCCAGGCCTTCTGTAAAAAGTATGAAGGGCGCGAACATCCGTTCGTTCAGGCGCTGATTGATGAGTATCGCTTTGACCTGGTTATCTTGCTGGAAAACAACACGCCGTGGGTGGCGGATGGCCTGCGCAGCCTCGGTAGTTCTGTGGATCGTAAAGAGTTTCAGACGCTACTGATATCGATGCTTGAGAAGAACAACATTGATTTTGTGCATGTTGAAGAAGCGGATTACGACTCGCGGTTCCTGCGATGCGTGGAGCTGGTGAAAGGATTGATGGGCGACGAATAACTGTTTTTGGGTCTTAAAAAAAGGCGAATGATTTTCATCATTCGCCTTAACGGTATTACTTCGCGATACGTTTGTACTTGATACGCTTTGGCTCCAGCGCATCTGCGCCGAGGGTGCGTTTCTTGTACTCTTCGTATTCGGTAAAGTTACCTTCGAAGAACTCAACTTTCCCTTCATCCTGGTAGTCCAGAATGTGGGTAGCGATGCGGTCAAGGAACCAACGGTCGTGCGAGATAACCATTGCGCAGCCTGGGAACTCCAACAGGGCGTTTTCCAGTGCGCGCAGGGTTTCGATATCCAGGTCGTTGGTAGGTTCATCGAGCAGCAGCATGTTGCCGCCAACCTGCAGCAGCTTCGCCAGATGCAGACGCCCACGCTCACCACCGGACAGTTCGCCGACGCGTTTACCCTGATCAACACCTTTGAAGTTGAAGCGGCCAACGTAGGCACGGCTTGGCATCTCGGTGTTGCCGATCTTCATGATATCCAGCCCGCCGGAAACTTCTTCCCACACGGTTTTGCTGTTATCCATGGAATCACGGAACTGGTCAACGGACGCCAGTTTCACGGTTTCGCCAAGCGAGATGGTGCCGCTATCAGGCTGTTCCTGACCGGACATCATACGGAACAGGGTCGATTTACCCGCGCCGTTTGGACCGATGATACCGACGATAGCGCCTTTCGGTACTGAGAAGCTCAGATCGTCGATCAGCACGCGGTCGCCGTAGGATTTACGCAGGTTGGTAACCTCAACGACTTTATCGCCCAGACGTGCGCCTGGTGGAATAAACAGTTCGTTGGTTTCGTTACGTTTCTGGTAGTCGGTATTATTCAGCTCTTCAAAGCGTGCCAGACGGGCTTTACCCTTAGACTGACGGCCTTTAGCGCCCTGACGAACCCACTCCAGCTCTTTCTCAATCGATTTACGACGAGCGGCTTCCTGAGAGGCTTCCTGCGCCAGACGCTGATCTTTTTGCTCCAGCCAGGAAGAGTAGTTACCTTCCCATGGAATACCTTCACCACGGTCAAGCTCAAGGATCCAACCGGCAACGTTATCGAGGAAGTAACGGTCGTGGGTAATCGCCACGACGGTGCCTTCGAAATCGTGCAGGAAGCGTTCCAGCCAAGCCACGGATTCAGCATCCAGGTGGTTAGTAGGTTCGTCGAGCAGCAGCATGTCTGGTTTTTCCAGCAGCAGGCGACATAGCGCGACGCGGCGGCGTTCACCACCGGAGAGCTTCTCTACTTTGGCATCCCAGTCCGGCAGACGCAGAGCATCAGCCGCACGCTCAAGCTGCACGTTCAGGTTGTGACCGTCGTGTGCCTGAATAATCTCTTCGAACTTGCCTTGCTGCGCGGCGAGTTTATCGAAGTCAGCGTCCGGTTCCGCGTATTTCGCATACACTTCGTCCAGGCCTTTCAGGGCGTTAACCACTTCGGCTACTGCTTCTTCAACCGATTCACGAACGGTATGTTCCGGGTTCAGCTTTGGTTCCTGCGGCAGGTAACCAATTTTGAGACCTGGCTGTGGACGAGCTTCGCCTTCGATGTCGGTATCGATACCGGCCATGATGCGCAGCAGGGTAGATTTACCGGCGCCGTTCAGGCCCAGAACCCCGATTTTTGCGCCAGGGAAGAAGCTCAGCGAGATGTTTTTAAGAATATGACGTTTCGGCGGAACCACTTTGCCGACACGATGCATGGTATAAACGAATTGAGCCACGTTGGACTTCGCCTCTTTTATCTTAATGAATAGAGTGTATCAAAGGCGAAGTGTAGCTGTTTTCAACGCCCAATCCCAGCGGGTAAACACAGGTGTGCAACACCACCGCTAAAACGTAAAAAAGTGTTCATAACGTGGAACATTTCGCCATCAGTCGTTAGCATCAATTAATGACGCGGCATGATGCTGCACTGACGTAACGTGAAAACGAGGAAGAGCTTGTGGATACAGCCAAACATTATACGTGGCGTCTGCTGGCAGCAGGTGCTTGCCTGTTGACCGTCAGCAGTGCGGCCCACGCGGATTCGCTGGACCAGCAGCGCAGCCGTTACGCCCAAATTAAACAGGCCTGGGATAACCGCCAGATGGATGTGGTTGAGAGCTTAATGCCGACACTGCGCGACTATCCGTTGTACCCGTATCTGGAATATCGCCAGCTATCCGGCGATCTGATGAATACCCCTTCGCTTGCGGTTACGAATTTTGTGCAGGCGAATCCTACGCTACCTCCCGCCCGGACGTTAAAAAACCGCTTCGTGAACGAGCTGGCGCGACGTGAAGACTGGCGTGGCCTGTTGGCGTTTAGCCCGGATAAACCGGGTACGACGGAAGCACAGTGTAACTATTACTACGCCAAATATAGCGTTGGCGATGCGCAAGGAGCATGGGAAGGGGCCAAAACGCTGTGGCTGACCGGGCAGAACCGCCCTAATGCCTGCGATAAGCTGTTTAGCGTGTGGCGATCCTCTGGTACTCAGGATCCACTCGCTTATCTGGAGCGTATCCGACTGGTGATGAAAGCGGGTAACACCGGACTGGTAAAGGTGCTGGCGTCTCAGATGCCGTCGGAATATCAGACGATAGCGACTGCGATTACCGATCTGGCGAATAACCCCAATAACGTCCTGACTTTCGCGCGTACGACCGGCGCGACGGATTTTACCCGCCAGCTTGCGGCCATCGCATTTAGTAGCGTTGCCCGTCAGGATGCAGAAAATGCGCGCTTGATGATCCCATCATTGGTGCAGGTGCAGCAGCTCAATGAAGACCAAACGCAGGAGCTGCGGGATATCGTTGCCTGGCGTTTGATGGGCACTGATGTGACCGACGAGCAGATGCGCTGGCGTGATGACGCAATTATGCGCTCCCAGTCGACCTCTCTGATTGAACGCCGGGTACGTATGGCGCTCGGCAACGGTGACCGTGCAGGGCTCAATACCTGGCTTGCCCGCTTGCCGATGGAAGCCAAAGAGAAAGACGAATGGCGCTATTGGCAGGCCGATCTGCTGATGGAGCAGGGCCGCGCTGATGAGGCACGACAGATTTGGCGTACGCTGATGCAGCAGCGCGGCTTTTACCCGATGGTCGCCGCTCAGCGCCTGGACGAACCCTATACGCTACGTATAGAGAAAGCGCCGGGCGCGATACCATCGACGCTGACCAGCGGTGCAGAAATGGCTCGCGTACGTGAATTAATGTACTGGAATCAGGATAATACCGCGCGTAGCGAGTGGGCTAACCTGGTGAGTAGCCGGAGCCAAACTGAACAAGCGCAGCTAGCGCGCTACGCCTTTGATCAAAACTGGTGGGATCTTAGCGTGCAGGCGACCATCGCCGGCAAGCTGTGGGATAACCTGCAAGAGCGCTTCCCACTGGCCTATAAGGATCTGTTTGTTCGCTATACCGCTGACAAAGACATCCCGCAAAGCTATGCGATGGCGATCGCCCGCCAGGAAAGTGCGTGGAACCCGAAGGTGAAATCACCGGTTGGGGCCAGCGGACTGATGCAGATTATGCCGGGCACGGCGACGCATACGGTGAAAATGTTTAGCCTTCCGGGCTATACCAATCCGGTGCAGTTGTTAGATCCGGAAACCAATATCAATATCGGTACTAGCTATCTGCAATACGTGTATCAGCAGTTTGAAAACAACCGTATCTTTGCCTCGGCGGCATATAACGCGGGGCCTGGACGGGTGCGCACCTGGCTTGGCAACAGCGCCGGGCGTATCGATGCGGTTGCCTTTATTGAAAGTATCCCGTTCTCGGAAACTCGCGGTTATGTGAAAAACGTGTTGGCCTACGACGCCTATTATCGCCACTTTATGGGCGAGAAAGAGGACGTCCTGACCCGCAATGAGTGGCAACGCCGTTACTGATACGTCATACCTGTGTTATGCTTGTACTCGTTTAAGAGTACAAGCATAACATGGTGGCCTGTCATGACCCAACAATCCCCTTATTCCGCCTCGGTGGCTGAACAGCGTCACCAGGAGTGGCTTCGCTATGTGGAGCTTCTGCGTTTGGCGTATAACGATGATCTCGCGTTACCGCTGCTTAACCTCATCATGACGCCGGATGAGCGTGAAGCGCTGGGCACGCGGGTGCGAATTATTGAAGAGCTTCTGCGTGGTGAAATGAGCCAGCGGGAGTTGAAAAATGAGCTTGGCGCGGGGATCGCGACGATCACTCGCGGATCGAATAGCCTGAAATCGGCGCCTGTTGAACTGCGCCAGTGGCTGGAAGAAACATTACCTAAAACCTAGCCGTAGGCCGGATAAGGCGAAGCCGCCATCCGGCACGGTTTTAGCGATACAGTGCGTTGTGGAAAGGACTTAACGCCAACACCACCGCCTGATGGTAAACGCTGCTACGCGTAAGCACGCCGGCGGTAAAGACGCCAATCGCCCCTTCCTTGTTGCCAATTTTATCAATGCCGGTAAGTGTCGACATGACCGGCCCCAGCGCTTCTCCCGCCAGTACCTGTTCAAGGATAACCTCAGGCAGTGGTAGCGTAGCCGAACGCGACTCCCCGCGCTGCTCGCGGCTTTCAATCACCACCCAACTGAAAGTTGCACCTTCGTCAATTCCCGCTTCGATGGCCACCCAAAAATCTGCATCCGGACGTGCCTGACGGGCATTGGCGACGCGATTACGCGCGCCGGTGCGCGTTTGGGTGCTGCCAAAAGGTTGCTCTGGCACCCCCGTATCTACGGAAATTGCGTCGATGTGACAGGATCCTTCACCAAAAATCTGGTCAAATGCGGCAAGAATCGCCTGAATTTTGGCAGGATTGGTGGTAGCAACCACAACTTGATGCATAATCTACACACTCAGATAATAAATTGTCACCGCAGTATAACGGATAAAAAACATGTTACAGGTATATCTTGTTCGCCATGGCGAAACGCAGTGGAACGCCGAACGGCGTATTCAAGGCCAGTCCGATAGCTCTCTGACGGCTAAAGGTGAGTCCCAGGCAGTGCAGGTAGGTGAGCGGGTTCGCACCTATGGCATCACCCATGTTATCGCCAGCGATCTGGGGCGTACGCGCCGGACCGCCGAGATTATTGCCGATGCCTGTGGCTGTGGCGTCACGCTGGATGCCCGTCTGCGTGAGCTGGACATGGGGGTACTGGAACAGCGTCATCTTGACTCGCTCAGTGCGCAGGAAGAAGAGTGGCGTCGGCTGGTGGTGAACGGTACGCCAAACGGTCGTATTCCTGAAGGGGAGTCGATGCAAGAACTGAGTGAGCGTATGTTTGCTGGGCTGAGCGCTTGCCTTGATCTGCCCGCCGGAAGCCGTCCATTGTTGGTCAGTCACGGTATCGCGCTGGGGTGTCTGGTCAGTACAATTTTGGGTTTGCCAGCGCATGCTGAGCGTCGTTTACGACTGCGTAACTGCTCAATCTCGCGGGTGGACTATCAGGAAAGTCAGTGGCTGGCGCCGGGATGGATCGTGGAAACCGCAGGGGACATCTCGCATCTGGATGCCCCTGCGCTGGATGAACTACAGCGTTAACGACGAATCGGGATCAGGTACTCGCAGCGCAGCATAATTGGCGGTTCCTGGTTCCGGGCTTCATCTTGTGGGAAGAAGCGCTCAATATCCAGGCCCTTACGGCGAGTCAGATTAAGCATTGGCATGCAGGTGCCGTACAGCGTCAGGATAAACTCCTGCAGACCGGTACCCAGACCTTCATAGGTAAACATCACGTATTCGCCACCTTCCAGGATAACCGGATGGGCGTTGCTGATATGACCATTGGCCAACTCTGGCGCAAGCGCGGTGGTGTAGAACACCTCCTGCTCATCGTCTTTTTCAAGGCTCGGACGTGGCTCATGCAACCCGTACAAAATCGGCGGAAGGGACGGCGAGTTGCCGAGGAAGTCGGTCCAGAATTGAATACGCATCTGCTGACGGAATTCGGAAATCTCTTCCAGCTTACAGGTGTAGCTTTGCGTTACGCCCACCAACTCTGTGGTTGGCTGAGTAATAAACTCATATTTTGGCATGGTGAACTCACCCAGGCGCAGCGGCGGACGCATACCAAATGAACTCCAGTCTGGAGAACGGCGGTACAGGGCAGGCGTCAGCGAAAACTGTTTTTTAAACGCGCGGGTAAAGGTCTGCTGAGAGTCAAAGCGGTATTGCAGGGCGATATCGAGAATAGGGCGTGCGGTCAGTCGCAACGCAACGGCTGATTTTGACAGTCGACGTGCGCGGATGTAAGCGCCAATGGCATGGCCGGTAACATCCTTGAACATACGTTGCAGGTGCCATTTGGAATAACCCGCTTTTGCCGCCACATTATCCAGCGATAAAGGCTGATCTAAATGGCCTTCCAGCCAAACGAGGAGATCGCGAATAATTCCTGCCTGATCCATAAAATGCCCTCATCCTTAATTTTTTAGGTGCCTGTTACCAAAGTAGCGGATAATAGCATCTTTTGCTGTTTTAGCATTCAGTGTTTTTTTTATGCATAAGTGCGTTAATGTCTTAGATAGAACGCTGATTTTTGTAAAGCTGTGATCTTTAAACACTTTATTCTCTAATGTTGAATAGTCACTTCACTCAATCGATGAAAATGGTAACAATATGAAATACAAGAAGTTAATGGCTGGCCTGTTACTGGGTGCCGCAAGCCTGGGTGTACATGCAGAGCAGATTGGTTCTGTTGATACGGTTTTCAAAATGTTTGGCCCCGATCATAAGATTGTGGTGGAAGCCTTTGATGATCCGGATGTTAAAAACGTGACCTGCTACATTAGCCGTGCAAAAACGGGTGGGATTAAGGGCGGTCTGGGACTGGCGGAAGACACCTCTGATGCGGCAATTTCCTGTCAGCAAGTTGGCGCTATCGAACTGACGGATAAAATTAAGAAAGGCAAATCAGAAGGAGAAGTGGTTTTCCAGAAACGGACATCGCTGGTCTTCAAAAAGCTGCAGGTGGTGCGTTTTTATGACGCGAAACGAAATGCTCTGATCTATCTGACTTATTCCGATAAAGTGGTTGATGGTTCACCGAAAAACGCCATAAGCGCGGTGCCAATTATGCCGTGGGGAGAAGAGGTCGGTTCAGCGAAATAGAGGCAAAAAAAAACGGCGCTGAATGCGCCGTTTTCGTTTTTATTCCTGCAGCTCGCCGCAGAAGCGGTAACCTTCGCCGTGAATCGTGGCGATGATTTCCGGGGTATCCGGCGTAGACTCGAAATGTTTACGGATGCGACGGATGGTCACGTCAACCGTACGGTCGTGTGGCTTCAGCTCACGGCCGGTCATTTTCTTCAGCAGTTCAGCGCGAGACTGAATTTTGCCTGGGTTTTCGCAGAAGTGCAGCATCGCGCGGAATTCGCTACGCGGCAGCTTATACTGTTCACCGTTAGGACTCACCAAAGAGCGGCTGTTGATGTCCAGCTCCCAGCCGTTGAACTTGTAGCTTTCAACGCTACGGCGTTCTTCGCTGACGGTACCCAGGTTCATGGTACGAGACAGCAGATTGCGTGCGCGGATAGTCAGTTCACGTGGGTTGAAAGGCTTGGTGATGTAATCATCTGCACCAATTTCCAGACCGAGGATCTTGTCGACTTCATTGTCGCGGCCGGTCAGGAACATCAGGGCGACATTTGCTTGTTCACGCAGTTCGCGTGCCAGCAGAAGGCCGTTTTTCCCTGGCAGGTTGATATCCATGATCACCAGGTTGATATCATTATCAGACAGGATCTGATGCATTTCCGCGCCATCGGTCGCTTCGAAAACATCGTAGCCTTCTGCTTCGAAAATACTTTTTAACGTGTTGCGTGTTACCAACTCGTCTTCAACGATAAGAATGTGCGGGGTCTGCATGTTTGCTACCTAAATTGCCAACTAAATCGAAACAGGAAGTACCAATAGTCCCTGACCTGCCTGATGCATGTCGAAAATTAACATGACCGGCGTAACATGACTAAAGTACGTAATTGCGTTCTTGATGCACTTTCCATCAACGTCAACAACATCATTAGCTTGGTCGTGGGTACTCTTCCCTCAGGACCCGACAGTGTCAAAAACGGTTGTCATCCTAACCATTTTAACAGCAACATAACAGGCAAAGAGGCACCAGACCGCCAATAAACCTACGCTTCGTTGACATATATCAAGTTCAATTGTAGCACGTTAACAGTTTGGTGAAATTATCACGCCTGAATGATAACGCCTATCACATTTTTTCCACAACTCAAGTAGTTGCACAGGTTAACTGATAAATGTGGTGAATCCAATTATTATTGAACTATGGTAATGAAAATAGTTCGTATAAACATAGGGATATCGGTCTTCTGTTAACATTCAAAACTGATAGTTTCTGAGAGTATAGTGTAACTTTATTTATATGTTATGAAACGCCATTTCATTGATTTTTGTTGCGTTTTTGTAAATTCGCGCTGCGCAATATGTTGAACTGCATCACATTATTGCCTGATAACAATCAAGTAAGAGAACTTAAAATGCGCTTATCTATTGTGCTGGTTTCCCCAGCAAGGGCCGAAAATATCGGCGCGGCCGCCCGGGCGATGAAAACCATGGGCTTTAACGACATGCGGATCGTGGATAGCGTTGCGCACCTGGAGCCAGCGACCCGCTGGGTGGCGCATGGCTCGGGCGATATCATTGATGGAATCACCTGTTACCCTACGCTGGAAGAGGCTTTACACGATGTTGATTTCACGGTAGCGACCACAGCTCGCAGCCGTGCCCGCTTCCATTACTATGCAACGCCACAGGAACTGGTGCCGATGCTAGAGGAAAAAGCACAGTGGTTAGGCCATGCGGCACTGGTGTTTGGTCGTGAGGATTCCGGGCTAACCAATGAAGAGTTAGCATTAGCAGATGTACTTACCGGGGTACCGATGGTGGCGGATTACCCATCGCTTAATCTCGGTCAGGCGGTGATGGTTTATTGTTACCAACTCTCCTCGTTATTACAAACGGCAAACCCGATAGTAACGGCTGGTGACGAAAATCAACTGATTGCGTTACGGGCACGTATCACGGCTTTGCTTGAACGACTCGATGTCGCCGGAGATGTAAAACTGGCTGATTGGCTGCAACAGCGTATTGGCTTATTTGAGCATCGTGATACGGCAATGTTGCACCGATTGCTGCACGATATTGAAAAAAATCTCCCAGAGTAAAACTCTGTCATCGTGTTTATGTATGGTGTTATACCCCAGTATTTTGCTTAACTTATGGCTGTTGTGGTGGTTTGTCTGTGCTTGTGCGGGCTGATATGAAACGATTGCGAAACGTGACGAAGTTAGAAATTCATTGACTTAGCAGGCCGGATACTTTAACCAATAGGGGTATCAGGCACAGACAGTAAAAATACAGAGTACACAACATCCATGATTCGCATCAGCAGCATTATGACAATTACAACCACCACTATTACCACAGGTAACGGTGCGGGCTGACGCGTACAGGAAACACAGAAAAAAGCCCGCACCTAAACAGTGCGGGCTTTTTTTTCGACTAAAGGTCAAGGGGTAAAAAACCATGCGAGTCTTGAAGTTCGGCGGTACATCAGTGGCAAACGCGGAAAGGTTTCTGCGTGTAGCCGATATTCTGGAAAGCAACGCCAGGCAGGGGCAGGTAGCAACCGTGCTCTCTGCCCCGGCAAAAATCACCAACCATCTGGTGGCGATGATTGAAAAAACGATTGGTGGCCAGGATGCGCTAACCAACATCGCCGACGCCGAACGTATCTTTGCTGAATTACTCTCTGGGCTTGCTGACGCACAGCCGGGCTTCCCGCATGCCGATCTGAAAGTGGCAGTCGAACTTGAATTTGCTCAGATCAAACACATTCTGCATGGCATTAGCTTGCTGGGGCAGTGTCCCGACAGCGTCAACGCCGGTCTTATCTGCCGGGGTGAAAAACTCTCTATCGCCATCATGGCAGGGCTACTGAGTGCGCGTGGTCATAAAGTCACGGTCATCAATCCGGTTGAAAAACTGCTGGCCGTTGGCCATTACCTGGAATCAACCGTCGATATTACGGAGTCAACGCGTCGCATCGTGGCAAGCCAGATCCCATCAGACCATATGGTATTGATGGCCGGCTTCACCGCGGGCAATGAAAAAGGCGAACTGGTGGTGCTGGGCCGTAACGGCTCTGACTACTCCGCTGCCGTGTTGGCCGCCTGTTTACGCGCTGACTGTTGTGAAATCTGGACCGACGTCGACGGGGTGTATACCTGCGACCCGCGTCAGGTGCCGGATGCCCGACTGCTGAAAAGCATGTCGTATCAGGAAGCGATGGAGCTTTCCTACTTCGGCGCTAAAGTCCTTCATCCTCGCACTATCGCCCCGATTGCCCAGTTCCAGATCCCTTGCCTGATTAAGAACACCGGCAACCCGCAGGCGCCGGGCACGCTCATTGGCGCCAGCCGGGATGAAGATGATTTACCGGTGAAAGGTATCTCCAATCTCAACAACATGGCGATGTTCAACGTCTCCGGCCCAGGAATGAAGGGCATGGTTGGCATGGCGGCGCGTGTCTTCGCGACCATGTCGCGTGCGGGCATCTCCGTGGTACTGATCACCCAGTCGTCCTCTGAATACAGCATCAGCTTCTGCGTGCCGCAGAGCGACTGTGCGCGGGCGAAAAAGGCCATGGAAGATGAGTTCTATCTGGAGCTTAAAGAAGAGCTGCTGGAGCCGCTGTCCATCATGGAGCGCCTGGCGATTATCTCTGTTGTCGGCGATGGTATGCGCACCCTGCGCGGCATCTCGGCGAAGTTCTTCGCAGCACTGGCTCGCGCCAATATCAATATCGTGGCGATTGCTCAGGGGTCTTCTGAGCGCTCTATTTCGGTGGTGGTGAGCAACGATGATGCGGTAACCGGCGTGCGCGTCACGCATCAGATGCTGTTCAACACCGACCAGGTAATTGAAGTGTTCTTGATTGGCGTTGGCGGTGTCGGTGGCGCATTGCTTGAGCAGATCAAACGTCAGCAGGCCTGGCTTAAGAAAAAGCATATCGACCTGCGCGTCTGCGGTGTCGCGAACTCGCGTGCGCTACTGACCAGCGTACACGGGCTCAATCTGGATAACTGGCAGGAAGAACTGGCAGAAGCGAAAGAGCCGTTTAATCTGGGGCGCTTAATCCGTCTGGTGAAAGAGTATCACCTGCTGAACCCGGTGATTGTTGACTGTACGTCCAATCAGACCGTTGCCGACCAGTACGCCGATTTCCTGCGTGAAGGTTTCCACGTGGTGACGCCAAACAAAAAGGCCAACACCTCGTCGATGGATTATTACCATCAACTGCGTCATGCCGCCGGGCAGTCGCGCCGCAAATTCCTGTACGACACCAACGTCGGTGCGGGTCTTCCGGTTATCGAAAACCTGCAAAACCTGCTGAATGCGGGTGACGAATTGCAGCGCTTCTCCGGTATTCTTTCCGGTTCGCTTTCGTTTATCTTCGGTAAGCTCGACGAAGGCATGAGCCTGTCGGAAGCGACCAAAGTGGCGCGTGAGATGGGCTACACCGAGCCGGACCCGCGCGATGACCTGTCGGGGATGGACGTTGCGCGTAAGCTGCTGATCCTGGCCCGTGAAACCGGGCGTCACCTCGAATTGAGTGATATCGTGGTGGAATCGGTGCTGCCGGAAAGCTTCGACGCGTCGGGTGATACCGACAGTTTTATGGCGCGTTTACCGCAGTTGGATGACGAATTTTCCGCCCGCGTGGCTGTCGCGCGTGATGAAGGCAAAGTGCTGCGCTATGTTGGCAATATTGAAGAAGACGGCGTTTGCCGGGTGAAGATCGCGGTCGTTGATGGCAACGATCCGCTGTTCAAAGTAAAAAACGGTGAGAATGCCCTGGCGTTCTACAGCCACTATTATCAGCCGCTTCCGCTGGTGCTGCGCGGCTATGGCGCAGGTAACGATGTTACGGCGGCAGGGGTATTTGCCGATCTTCTGCGCACGCTGTCCTGGAAGTTAGGAGTTTAAAATGGTTAAGGTGTATGCCCCGGCTTCCAGTGCCAATATGAGCGTCGGGTTTGATGTATTAGGCGCGGCTGTCACGCCGATTGACGGCAGTCTGCTGGGCGACAATGTGACGGTTGAGGCGGCTGAGAGCTTCAGCCTGCAAAATCTGGGTCGCTTTGCGGACAAACTGCCAAGCGAACCCCGTGAGAATATCGTTTATCAGTGCTGGGAACTGTTCTGCCGTGAAATAGGCAAAGAGATCCCGGTGGCGATGACGCTGGAAAAAAACATGCCGATAGGCTCTGGGCTGGGTTCCAGCGCCTGTTCGGTAGTCGCTGCTTTGGTGGCAATGAACGAGCATTGTGGCAAGCCGTTGAATGAAACCCGAATGCTGGCCCTGATGGGTGAGCTGGAAGGGCGCATCTCCGGCAGCGTTCACTACGACAACGTCGCACCGTGCTATCTGGGCGGGATGCAGTTGATGATCGAAGAGAACGGGATCATCAGCCAGCAGGTTCCTTGTTTTGATGAGTGGTTGTGGGTGCTGGCCTATCCGGGGATTAAGGTCTCTACGGCGGAGGCGCGGGCGATTCTGCCTGCGCAATATCGTCGTCAGGACTGCATCGCCCACGGCCGTCACCTGGCAGGCTTTATTCACGCCTGCTATACCCGTCAGCCGCAGCTGGCGGCGAAATTGATGAAAGACGTGATTGCCGAGCCGTATCGCACCAAGCTGCTGCCAGGCTTTAGCGAAGCACGTCAGGCAGTGGCCGGGATTGGTGCCGTCGCGTGTGGGATATCGGGTTCGGGGCCAACGCTGTTTGCCCTGTGCGATAAACCGGATACCGCGCAGCGCGTTGCCGATTGGTTGAGCCAGAATTATCTTCAGAATCAAGAAGGTTTTGTTCATATTTGCCGGCTGGATACAGCAGGCGCACGAGTCGTGGGATAACCGATGAAACTCTACAATTTAAAAGATCACAATGAACAGGTCAGCTTTGCGCAGGCCATCACTCAAGGCCTGGGTAAGCATCAGGGGCTGTTCTTCCCGCACGATTTGCCGGAATTCAACCTGACCGACATTGATGACCTGCTGACGCAGGATTTCGTCACCCGCAGCGCCAAAATTCTCTCTGCATTTATTGGTGATGAAATCCCGCAGGCTGAGCTGGAACAGCGTATTGCTAACGCGTTCACCTTCCCGGCACCGGTGAATAAGGTGCAGGAAGACATCGGTTGTCTGGAGCTTTTCCACGGTCCGACTCTGGCATTCAAAGACTTCGGCGGCCGCTTTATGGCGCAGATGTTGACGCTGATTGCCGGCGACAAGCCGGTGACTATTCTGACCGCGACCTCAGGCGATACCGGTGCGGCAGTGGCGCATGCTTTCTACGGCCTGCCGAACGTCAAAGTGGTGATTCTGTATCCGCGCGGCAAAATCAGCCCGTTGCAGGAAAAACTGTTCTGTACCCTGGGTGGCAACATTGAAACCGTGGCGATCGACGGCGATTTCGATGCTTGCCAGGCGATGGTGAAGCAGGCCTTCGATGACGAAGAGTTGAAGGTTGCGCTGGGTCTGAACTCGGCTAACTCCATCAACATCAGCCGTCTGCTGGCGCAGATTTGCTACTACTTTGAAGCGGTAGCACAGCTGCCGCAGGAAGCGCGTAATCAACTGGTGGTGTCGGTGCCAAGCGGTAACTTTGGCGATCTGACCGCGGGCCTGCTGGCGAAATCTTTGGGGCTGCCGGTGAAACGCTTTATCGCGGCGACCAATGCCAACGACACCGTGCCGCGCTTCTTGCAGGACGGTAAGTGGACACCGAAAGCCACTCAGGCGACGCTCTCAAATGCTATGGATGTGAGCCAGCCGAACAACTGGCCGCGCGTGGAAGAGTTGTTCCGTCGTAAAATCTGGCGTCTGAACGAGCTGGGCTATGCGGCAGTGGACGACGAAACCACCAAAGCAACCATGCGCGAGTTGCAGGCGCTGGGCTACACCTCAGAACCGCACGCGGCGATTGCTTATCGCGCGCTGCGTGACCAGTTGCAACCGGGTGAGTACGGTCTCTTCCTTGGCACTGCACATCCGGCGAAGTTTAAAGAGAGTGTGGAAGAGATCCTGCAAGAAACGCTGCCGCTGCCGAAAGCGCTGGCGGATCGCGCTGATCTGCCGCTGTTATCTCATAATCTGCCAGCTGACTATGCTGCGCTGCGTAAGCTGATGATGAGCAACGCGTAATATCTTCATTTCCCCTTCCTGATGGAGGGGGAAATAGGGAGAAATTATGTAGAAATTCGACAGGGAATAAGGACGAATTCCCAATAAATGCGGGTGTTTACAATATAGGATTGCAGAGAATAACAACGCGGGTTCCACCACGATAAGCTTTGTCCATCGGCCACATTGGCACTTGAAGAACAAAGGAGTTATCCATGTTAAAACCTGCGATGCTTGCACTGGCGATGATGCTGGCGGCTCCGGTAATGGTACAGGCCGCGGAGATCACCTTGATTCCAGCGGTGAAGTTACAGATTGGCGATCAGGATAATCGGGGTTACTACTGGGACGGTGGCAACTGGCGCGACCATAGCTGGTGGAATAATCACTATGAGTGGCATGACAACCGCTGGCATGCCCATACACCACCGCCGCATCACGATAATGGCCATCATAACGGTCACCACGACGATCATCATGATAATCGTGGGCATGGCAACGATCACTCGAACGATCATCGCCCGCCGTCAAAACACCATTAACAGCTTGTAGCCCCGTCGAACGGGAACTCCCCGGGGGCGCTCATGATGCTTGTGTAGCCCGGCCAAGCGCAGCGCCGCCGGGAGTTCCCGGGAGCGGCGTTACTGCTCGTGACGCTTGAAGACCAGTTCATCGGTGGCTGAGCTTTCGGCGTCAAAGAAATAGCCTTCGCTGTTAAATTTGGTTAACTGCTCGGGTTTTGTCAGACGGTTTTCAATGATATAGCGGCTCATCAATCCACGCGCTTTTTTGGCATAGAAGCTAATCACCTTAAACTTGCCGTTCTTCTCATCGAGGAACACAGGCTTAATGATTCGACCATTCAGCGCTTTTGGTTTCACCGAACGGAAATACTCATCGGATGCGAGATTGATGACAATCTCATCGCCCTGAGCCTGCAACGCAGCATTCAGTGTCTGCGTGATCTCCTCACCCCAGAACTGATACAGATCCTTGCCGCGTGGGTTCTCCAGACGAATCCCCATTTCCAGCCGATACGGCTGCATCAGATCCAGCGGGCGCAGCACGCCGTACAGACCGGAAAGCATACGCAGGTGCTTCTGGGCAAAGTCAAAATCCGCTTCGCTAAAGCTCTCCGCCTGAAGACCGGTATAAACATCACCTTTAAACGCCAGAATTGCCTGACGAGCATTATCGGGCGTGAAGTCCGGATGCCAGTCGTGGAAGCGTGTGGCGTTCAAATCTGCCAGTTTGTCGCTTATCCCCATGAGCTTTTTGATTTGTGGCGCGGAAAGCTTACGCGCCACGCCGATGAGCTGTTGGGAATGCTCCAGTAGCGCGGGCTGGGTATAGCGCGTCGTTGCCAGCGGGCTTTGGTAATCGAGCGTTTTAGCAGGAGAAATCAGAATCAGCATATCCAGTCCTTGCAGAAAATTTCACTCAACTTTAACAAAAAAATGGCATCAGGTGATCGATTGCTGTCATTGGCGCGGCGGTTGATCCCAGCTTTCCGGCGCTAACTGCTGGGCAATCTCCGGGTAATAATCGGGGTCGAATACCGGCGTGACGCCCAGTTTACGCTGACGTAGATAGTCGATGGCAATGATGCGTACCACGGGTGAGAGCAGCAAAATTGCTGTCAGGTTGGTAATCGCCATCAGCGCCATAATGACATCCGCCATTTGCCAGACCACCGGAAGATTTAACAAGCTGCCCGCAACCACCATCAGTAGCGTGCCGATGCGTAGCAGCCAGATAGCCCAGGGTTTATTACAGCGTAAAAAGATGAGGTTGTTTTCGGCGTAGACATAGTTGGCGACTATCGAGGTAAACGCGAATAGCATCATCACAAAGGCCACGAAGCTCGCTCCCCATTCACCGACCAGCACGTTCATGGCGTGTTGAATCAGCTGGATACCGTCGTAGCTGGTGGTTTTGGTTCCGTGACCTGCCAGTAGCACCACCATCGCGCTGGCGCTACAGATGACAATGGTATCAATCAACACGCCAATCATCTGCACTATCCCTTGCGCCGCCGGGTGCGGGGGGAAAGAGGACGCTGATGCTGCTGCATTAGGTGTTGAGCCCATACCCGCTTCATTTGAGAACATGCTGCGCTGGAAACCGCTGGTGATAGCCTGACTGACGCTATAGCCCACTGCGCCTGCTGCCGCTTCTTGCCAACCGAAGGCGCTGCGAATGATCATCTCAAGAATGGCGGGCAGTTCAACGATATGCCACAGCGTGATAAGCAGACATGCCACCACCCAAAGCATTCCCATAAACGGCACCAGCCACTGACTGAATTTTGCCACGCCACGCAAGCCACGCATGATCACCAATAATGAGAGTAGCGCCATGACCACGCCGGTCACTATTTTCGGAATATCAAAAGCGTACTCCAGCGCGTGGGCCGTGGAGTTAGCCTGAACAGTATTGAAAATCAGCCCATAGGCGAGCAGCAATAATAGCGAAAAGACAACGCCCATCCAGCGCATTCCCAGCCCGCGAGACATGTACCAGGCCGGGCCGCCGCGGAATTGACCGCTGGCGTCACGCTCTTTATACAGCTGCGCCAAAGAGCATTCCGCGAAGCTGCTGGCCATGCCGATAATCGCGGCAACCCACATCCAGAACACGGCTCCGGGGCCACCCACTGTGATTGCCAGCGCCACGCCCGCCAGATTGCCGCTGCCTACGCGCGCCGCAAGGCTAATGCACAAAACCTGGAATGATGTCAGTCCACCTTCGCGAGGCGTCAGGCTTCTTTTAAGACTTTTGCTAAACTGACGGATGTAGCGAAACTGGATGTAGCCAGTTCTCCATGTGAACCATAATCCACAGCCGAGGAGCAGGTAAATCATTACCGAACCCCACAGTATCTCGCTGATAAACGATAGGAAATCAGGCATTAAACGTCCTCTTGTCTATGCCAAAATAGAGGGCTGAACGCGGGAAGGTAAGGTTGCTTCGCACGATTCGATTCAGCCAATGTAAGCGCTACCACATTCAGGGCGAAGAATCTCAACCCTCAAAGTTTGATGCTTCAGTTTATCATACTCTGCGCTCTCGCGATGTCGGCGGTTGCGCTGAGAGAGGGGCGTGATATTATCGAGGCAGACCGGTTACATCCCCCTAACAGCTGTTTAAAGAGAAACACTATCATGACGGATAAATTGACATCTCTGCGTCAGTACACAACCGTAGTGGCTGACACCGGAGACATCGCAGCAATGAAGCTGTATCAGCCTCAGGATGCGACAACCAACCCTTCTCTGATTCTGGGCGCAGCACAGATCCCTGAGTACCGTAAGCTGATTGATGATGCGGTAGAGTGGGCGCGTAGCCAGAGCAGCGATCGTGCTCAGCAGGTTGTAGATGCTACCGACAAACTGGCCGTAAATATCGGTCTGGAAATTCTGAAGCTGGTCCCGGGCCGTATCTCAACGGAAGTTGATGCGCGTCTGTCTTACGACACCAAAGCGTCAATTGCGAAAGCAAAACGTCTGATCAAAATGTACAACGATGCTGGCATCAGCAACGACCGTATCCTGATCAAACTGGCTTCTACCTGGCAGGGCATCTGCGCCGCAGAGCAGCTGGAAAAAGAAGGTATCAACTGTAACCTGACGCTGCTGTTCTCCTTCGCTCAGGCGCGTGCTTGTGCCGAAGCTGGCGTTTACCTGATCTCTCCATTCGTGGGCCGTATTCTGGATTGGTACAAAGCCAATACCGACAAAAAAGAGTACGCACCAGCAGAAGATCCAGGTGTGGTTTCCGTAAGCGAAATCTACGAATACTACAAACAGCACGGTTACGAGACCGTCGTTATGGGCGCAAGCTTCCGTAACATCGGTGAAATCATCGAACTGGCTGGCTGCGACCGTCTGACTATCGCTCCTGCACTGCTGAAAGAGCTGGCAGAAAGCGAAGGCGCACTGGAACGTAAACTGACCTTTACCGGTGAAGTGAAAGCGCGCCCAGCTCGCATCACTGAGTCCGAGTTCCTGTGGCAGCACAACCAGGATCCAATGGCCGTTGATAAACTGGCGGAAGGTATCCGTAAGTTTGCAATCGACCAGGAAAAACTGGAAAAAATGATCGGCGACCTGCTGTAAGACAGCATTGTTGCATGACAACAGCCCGCTTCTCTTTGCCGAGAGCGGGCTGTTTTTTTAATGCTGGAGTGACGGGAGTTCTTCTGCGCTAACGCCGGTTAATTCGATGATATCGGCCGTCGGAAAGCCTTTTTCGAGCATCGCTCGTGCGATTTTACGTGAGTTCTCATGCTCACCGGTTTGTATCCCTTCAAGCCGTCCTTCCTGCTTCAACTGTTCTGCTAATGTCATCAGTTCGTCTCCATACTGGGGCGCATGCTGCGCCATTTCATATAGCAATGTGCGGGCATCCTGTGCCTCTCCCGCCTGGAGCATATAGTTTACCAGCGCAATGACCTGCTGTCCGCTGATGTGATTACGGGTCAGCAGACCTGCAAGCTTATTGAGAAAGCGGGTGAGATCGCGCTGGCGAATATGTTTTTGAATTAACGTCAGGGCGGCCATGCTTCGGTGGCGCATAATATCTTCATCAGGAATGACCGTGATATCCACCAAAGGAAAATCCTGGCTGTAAAGATGTTTCGCAAGCGCTGGGTCGGCGAAGTTATCTAGCCAATTCATTGAGTAAGGGTAAGGACTTTTTCGCCCCTGATAAAACAAGATTGGGATGACCAGGGGGAGCGTTTTATTTCCGGCTTCCAGATGGCGCTGCATAGCCGCAATGGCATAGCGCATAAGGCGAAAGGCCATATGTTTATCCGGTGAGCTTTGATGTTCAATGAGCACATGGATATAGCCATCACCGCAGGCCGTTTTTAACGAATAGAGCATATCGCTGTAGTAGGGATGTAAATCATCCTCAATAAAGCTGCCGGATTCCAGCCGCAGCGTATCCAGATTGCAAAGGTTTAACAGGGCGGGTGGGAGATGAAGAGTGATGAAGTCCCGTGCCGTTTCCATGCGCGATAGAAATGTTTTAAACACCAGGTCATGAGGTGTAGGCGTCCTGTTTTTCCGCATAGCTGGCCCCCCGTGGAAGCAATTTTCTGGAGTCTGCCACTCTCATGTCCTGCGCGGTAGCGGAAGATTTATCCACTTGCGGATAATGCGGCGCGCCACGGAAAACCCTGCAACATAACTCGTTTGGGGATTTAGTATTGCCGAGCATTCGCGTGTATCATTCGCCTTAACAGTACCGTTTTAATGGAATAATCATGAACACTTTACGCATTGGCTTAGTTTCTATCTCTGACCGCGCTTCCAGCGGCGTGTATCAGGATAAAGGTATTCCAGCTCTTGAAGAGTGGCTGGCGTCGGCGCTGACCACGCCTTTCAAAGTGGAAACCCGCCTGATCCCCGATGAGCAAACCATCATCGAGCAAACTCTGTGCGAGCTGGTGGATGAAATGAGCTGCCACCTGGTACTGACTACCGGCGGTACCGGCCCTGCGCGCCGTGATGTGACCCCGGACGCGACGCTGGCGATTGCCGACCGCGTGATGCCAGGTTTCGGCGAGCAGATGCGCCAGGTGAGTTTGCACTTTGTGCCAACGGCGATTCTTTCCCGACAGGTTGGGGTTATCCGCAAGCAGGCGCTGATCCTTAACTTGCCTGGTCAGCCGAAGGCTATCCAGGAAACGCTGGAAGGAGTTAAAGATGCAGAAGGTAAAGTCCTGGTGAATGGCATCTTTGCAAGTGTACCGTATTGTGTACAGTTGCTTGAGGGGCCTTACATCGAGACGAATGCCGATGTGGTAGCAGCATTTCGCCCTAAAAGCGCTCGTCGCGAGACATTATCCTGAATGTAATTCATTCCTGACATAACCTTTCATTCAGCTGGAGTAGGATAAGGTTTACGGTATAGTCATTTTTGCTTTACAAAATCGTAAACTTTTATCGACACTTCCACTTTGCGAATGGTTTGTTATGTCAAATTATACCCGACCTCTGAATCGACAAGACTATAAAACTCTGACGCTGGCGGCGTTAGGCGGCGCGCTGGAGTTTTATGATTTCATTATCTTCGTCTTCTTTGCTGCTGTGGTCGGGGAGCTCTTCTTCCCAGCCGATATCCCTGAATGGTTACGTCAGGTACAGACCTTCGGCATCTTTGCCGCTGGCTATCTCGCCCGCCCGCTAGGCGGCATTATCATGGCGCATTTCGGCGATCTGGTTGGGCGCAAGAAAATGTTTACCCTGAGTATTCTCCTGATGGCTGTTCCAACCCTGGCGATCGGCCTGCTGCCAACGTATGCCAGCGTCGGGCTGGCCGCGCCAATATTGTTGCTGTTGATGCGTATTTTGCAGGGCGCGGCGATTGGCGGGGAAGTGCCAGGGGCTTGGGTATTTGTGGCGGAACACGTCCCGGCTCGCCGTATTGGTATTGCCTGCGGTACGCTGACGGCTGGGCTAACGGTGGGTATCCTGCTGGGTTCTGTCGTGGCGACATTGATTAATACCCAACTGACCCCGCAGGCTATTCATGATGGCGGCTGGCGTATTCCTTTCCTGCTCGGCGGCGTGTTTGGCCTGGTGGCGATGTATCTGCGCCGTTGGCTACAGGAAACACCGATATTCCTCGAAATGCAGCAGCGTAAAGCCCTGGCGCAGGAGTTACCGATAAAGTCCGTTGTCCTGAAGCACAAGCAGGCGGTCGTCGTCTCTATGCTGCTAACCTGGCTGCTGTCGGCGGGCATTGTGGTCGTTATCCTGATGTCTCCGGTTTGGCTACAAAAGCAGTATGGCTTCGCGCCCGCTCTGACCTTACAAGCCAACAGCGTTGCAACGGTGATGCTCTGCGTTGGCTGCCTACTGGCGGGATTGATTGTGGATCGTGTGGGTGCCAGCAAAACCTTTATCGTCGGTAGTGTCCTTTTAGCCTGCTCAAGCTGGCTTTTCTACCACCTGGCCGGAACCCATCCTGAACAATTATTCCTGTTATATGGTCTGGTTGGGCTGTGCGTTGGTGTCGTGGGGGCGGTACCGTATGTCATGGTGCGTGCCTTCCCGGCGGAAGTGCGCTTTACCGGTATTTCGTTCTCTTACAACGTCTCGTATGCCATTTTTGGTGGCTTAACGCCGATTGCCGTCACCATGCTGATGGGCGTATCGCCGATGGCTCCGGCCTGGTATGTACTGGCGCTGTCGCTGCTGGGGCTGGCTCTGGGGATTTGGTTACGTAATGACCTCGCTGAAGGCAGCAAACTGCCTTCAGCAAGTCCAGACCAAGCGTAAACCAACATCTGAGGATTGCCGAATCATCCTGCGGCAATCCTTTTGAGCATCCGCTAGCGAATAATTGCAACATCCTTGAACGTAAAGCGTTTTTTCTGCCCCTCCTCCTGATAACCAATGCGAATAAAAATGCGCAGGTTCTCAAGCCAGGCATAGTCGCTGCTCATTGCTCGACCATCACCGCGATCGTCTGTACAGCTCACCTCGATATAGCGTCCTGGGAATTTCTCATTCAGCATGGAGGCATCATGCCACTGCCTCTCGACAAGACAGGCCTGGCTTTTCGTTTTGGTGTTTCCCGTTTCCTTTTCATTTTTCAATACCGTCTTCCAGCGATATTGCTGGCCCACCACCGGCGCGGCGCTAAAGTTGGTTTCAACTGACTGGCCGATGAGCGGGCTGTTTTGCATTGAATCCCACTCTTTCAGATTCACGATATTAAACAGGCGCTGGTATTGGCTATAGAACGTAACCCCTTTGAGCATCAAGGTGTCGAGCGTCAATGTACTGCCATCAGGCAGACGGTCAATGCGCGTCACGGCATGGCTGTCGTCGTTGCCGGGCCACACCTGCGTAAAGGTCAGGCGGGAAAATGTTGGTACCGCATTCTCACCTTTCAGTGCTTGCTGGATCACACCGTTTACCGCAGCGGGAAGGGGGAAATGCGCGAGAGCGCTCGGGTCGTTATTCTCAAAGTCAGGGATCACCAGCGGGGCATCCGCCGCGGTTTTTTGCCGTTCTACCCGCGGGCCGCTACCGGTGAACTGACCAATATTTTCCAGGGAACATAGCGTCTGCACTGAAGCCGCAAGCGGTGAAGGTAGCGGGGTGAAAGCCGTGTCCGGCGTCGCGCTATCATCGGTAACAAATTGGTTATTCAGCGAGAAAGTCCGTTCCACGCGAGCCTGGCGACGGCTACAGTTCACCTGCATCTGGCTGATTTTAAAATCATAAGGGGCAGCGTATTTATCCTCGCGATGAATTTGCGCGTAATCCGTTGCCAATCTCAGAGTGAGAATATTGCCCTCACGATGGCTGTTATTCACATCGATCAAGGGCTGGTCGCCAGCTTTATCTGTGCCAGACAACGCGACCCAGCGTGTTTGTGGCACCTTTTGCTGACAGATATCCAGTACTGGATCGGTGCTCAGCGGGCTGTCTGCATCGGGTTCAAAAGGGACGCCGGGGATATAGCGAGCAAAAGAATTACCGCCGTAAGCACGGATTTTTTTACCGCCCGGTAGCTGCAGATTCATGTACAGCAGGGTTTTAGCCTGCGTAGCGCAATCGACATTTAGCCAGAGGTGGTTGCTTGAACCGTCGGCCATCGCGATGCGATATACGGTATTGATACTTTCACCGACGCGGACGGTATTGTCTTTATCCCAGTGAATGTCGGTGACGGAATTGGCCGGTACGGCATAGACGCTGGCGGGAAGTAAGGTAAGAGCCATACAGCAGGCAGGGGTCAGCCGCATCATCAACAACAATCCTTTTTATTACGGGGAGTGGTTGAAAATAACCTAAAAAATGAGAAAGCGATAACCCCAGGATCGGTAGTAGCAGGCCAAAAAAAAGCGCCGGACTGACCGGCGCTTTTAAAACATGCGGGGGGATTAGTGTTTTTCACCAATCGGCAGCACGGTGCGACCGAACTGCTCGTTCAGCACTTCACCCATTGCCAGATAAATTGCGCTCGCGCCACAGATCAGGCCTACCCAGCCGGCAACGTGGATAATCGCTTCGTTGCCGTTGATGTTGCCGATACACAGCAGGGCGAACAGCACGGTCAGGCTCAGGAACACAAACTGCAGCATGCGGGCCGCTTTCAGCGTACCGAAGAACATGAACAGCGTGAACACGCCCCACAGACCCAGGTAAACGCCAAGGAACTGGGCGTTAGGTGCGTCGGATAGACCCATCTTCGGCAGCAGCAGAATGGCGACCAGCGTCAGCCAGAAGGAGCCGTAAGAGGTGAAGGCCGTCAGACCGAATGTATTCCCTTTTTTGTATTCCAGCAGACCTGCAAAAATCTGTGCAATACCGCCGTAGAAAATACCCATGGCGAGAATAATACCGTCAAAAGCAAAGAAACCCGCATTGTGCAGGTTAAGCAGAATGGTGGTCATGCCGAAGCCCATCAGGCCCAGCGGTGCCGGGTTAGCCAACTTAGTGTTGCCCATAATTCCTCAAATCATCATTGAATGGTGAAGTTATCTCCCCAGTGCTGGGGGCGCGGCATAATAATCAGGAGTCAACGGGCTGTCTATGATCTCATGAGGGGAAAATGAACTATTTTGCCCCTTTTGGCCTTAACCTACGCGTTTTAGTGATTCTAGTGCGACCATACGACGTAGGCAGGCGATACGTAACACTGCTGGAATCGTGACTCGATATGCAGTGCCACTGACGGCTTTCACGCTGTTGACCGCAGCCCCCACTGGGCCGCCAAGCCCTGCGCCGCGTATTAGCCCATGACCGATAACGCTGACCGCGGCATGCTTATGCAGAATGTGGCCCAACTGGTCGGCTAACAGATGTGATACGCCCTGCTCCAGACGATGGTGATCAATAAGCTGGGGCAATAACTTCTCCAGTTCCATCACTTTCATCTCGACGGCGGCATGAAAGCGGGCTTTCTGTTCATCATCCAGTCGCTGCCATGTGCGGCGAATAAAATGCTCCAGCAAGATTTTTTCAATCGCTGCCGTTGGCATTGCTTTCTCAGTTTTGAGGCTCAGGCGTTTGGCGACGTCACGCAGAATCTCACGGTAAAGTTTGCCGTGACCGCGAAATTTATTGGCGATGCTGTCGCCGCCAAAGTGCTGAAACTCACCGGCAATCAGTTGCCAGTTACGGCGATGTTGTTCCGGGTGCCCATCCATCGACATATACAGTTCATTGTGCAACAGAGTGCTCGACAAGCGGCGTTTGCCCTTTTCGTTGTGCGTCAACAACTGCGCCAGATTTGCCAATTGCTCTTCGCTGCAATGCTGGAGGAAAAGCAGGTCATCATCGTTCAGGTAGGAAACTTTCATTAAGTGTGCAGCTTCTGTCAGAGGCGGATTAATCGTCGCCGATAATTTTCAGTGAGGCCATATCGGAGGAGTTCACCGTATGCCCGGAGAAGGTGATTTTTGATACGCAGCGTTTATTACTGTTGTCGCTATTAATATTGATCCAATCTGTGGTGGTCCCTTCTTTTAGCGAAGACGGGACGTTCAGGCTCTGGCTACTGCTGCGTGCGGCTTTGAAATAGACGGAAGCGCCGCTTAGCGAAATATCACCGCGGCTGGCTGTGAGTTGAATGCGTTTGACGACGCGGCATATAGGGAGTTTCAGCGTCAGGTCATTTGTTTCATTGCGCGGCATCGCCACAACGCCGAGGGTTTTGTGGTCGTTGGCATAAGCAGATGTGGCCAGCAGCAGGCCGAACGCCATGCATGTTGAGGCGTTTATAATGGCTTTCATGATATTCCTTACCGAAAAGACCGTTTCAGGAGGTGAAACGTAAGCCTGAATTTTATCGCTCTCCGTGAGGGCTTTCAGTGCTGAATTATGTCTTCATGTGACAGTAATTGGTTGAATGTATTTATCTTTATTTATAATTAACGTGAATAAATTGGCGTAAGTTTCCTCCGGAAGTCTCAAATTTAAAGCGCACTGAATGAAAAAAATTTTAGTCAGCCCCTTGATGGATGACGTTGAGCCCCCATCTTGTAGACAACCGCAGTGAATGAGTCTGAAAAAAAACGATTCTGGGCAGTTGAAACCGCAGGTTTCGCCCTTATTACAGACTCACAACCACATGTTGAATGAATTTTTAGTGGAGACGTTTAGATGGGTAAAATTATTGGTATCGACCTGGGTACTACCAACTCTTGTGTAGCGATTATGGATGGCACTACTGCACGTGTGCTGGAGAACGCCGAAGGCGATCGCACCACACCTTCTATCATTGCCTATACCCAGGATGGTGAAACTCTGGTTGGTCAGCCGGCTAAACGTCAGGCAGTGACAAACCCGCAAAACACCCTGTTTGCGATTAAACGCCTGATCGGTCGCCGCTTCCAGGACGAAGAAGTGCAGCGTGATGAAGCCATCATGCCGTACAAAATCATCGGTGCTGACAACGGTGATGCATGGATTGATGTTAAAGGCCAGAAAATGGCACCGCCGCAGATCTCTGCTGAAGTGCTGAAAAAAATGAAGAAAACGGCTGAAGATTACCTGGGCGAGCCGGTAACTGAAGCGGTTATCACCGTACCTGCATACTTCAACGATGCTCAGCGTCAGGCAACTAAAGATGCCGGTCGTATTGCAGGTCTGGAAGTCAAACGTATCATCAACGAACCAACCGCAGCGGCACTGGCTTACGGTCTGGATAAAGAAGTCGGCAACCGTACTATCGCGGTTTACGACCTCGGTGGTGGTACTTTCGATATCTCCGTTATCGAAATCGACGAAGTTGACGGCGAAAAAACCTTCGAAGTTCTGGCAACCAACGGTGATACTCACCTCGGTGGTGAAGACTTCGACAGCCGTATGATCAACTACCTCGTTGACGAATTTAAGAAAGATCAGGGCATTGACCTGCGTAACGATCCGTTGGCTATGCAGCGCCTGAAAGAAGCCGCAGAGAAAGCGAAAATTGAGCTGTCTTCTGCGCAGCAGACCGACGTTAACCTGCCGTACATCACTGCAGACGCGTCTGGTCCGAAACACATGAACATCAAAGTGACCCGTGCGAAACTGGAAAGCCTGGTAGAAGACCTGGTTAACCGTTCAATCGAGCCGCTGAAAGTTGCACTGCAGGACGCTGGCCTGTCTGTCTCTGATATCCAGGACGTTATCCTGGTCGGTGGTCAGACTCGTATGCCAATGGTTCAGAAGAAAGTGGCTGAATTCTTTGGTAAAGAGCCGCGTAAAGACGTTAACCCGGACGAAGCCGTTGCTATCGGTGCTGCTGTCCAGGGTGGTGTATTGACTGGTGAAGTGAAAGACGTACTGCTGCTGGACGTTACCCCGCTGTCTCTGGGTATCGAAACCATGGGCGGCGTGATGACTGCACTCATCAACAAAAACACCACCATCCCGACCAAGCACAGCCAGGTGTTCTCTACCGCTGAAGACAACCAGTCTGCGGTAACCATCCATGTGCTGCAGGGTGAGCGTAAACGTGCTGCGGATAACAAAGATCTCGGCCAGTTCAACCTGGACGGTATCAGCCCGGCACCACGTGGTATGCCACAGATCGAAGTCACCTTCGACATCGATGCTGACGGTATCCTGCACGTGTCCGCGAAAGACAAAAACAGCGGTAAAGAGCAGAAGATCACCATCAAGGCTTCTTCTGGTCTGAACGAAGAAGAAATTCAGAAAATGGTTCGCGAAGCAGAAGCGAACGCAGAGTCTGACCGTAAGTTTGAAGAGCTGGTTCAGACCCGTAACCAGGGCGACCATCTGCTGCACAGCACCCGTAAGCAGGTTGAAGAAGCCGGCGAACAGCTGCCAGCTGACGACAAAACTGCCATCGAGTCTGCGTTGACTGCGCTGGAATCATCTTTGAAAGGTGAAGACAAAGCAGACATCGAAGCGAAGATGCAGGAACTGGCGCAGGTTTCCCAGAAACTGATGGAAATCGCTCAGCAGCAGCACGCACAGCAGCAGGCTGGTGCAGCAGGCGCTGACGCTTCAGCAAACAATGCGAAAGACGACGACGTTGTTGACGCTGAGTTTGAAGAAGTGAAAGACAAAAAATAATCGCCCTGATGCAGGGTAGTTAATCAGCACGGGCGTAGAGGTTTCCTCTCCGCCCGTGCTCGCATGTTAAGGGGCTGACAAAAAACAATGGCAAAGCAAGACTATTACGAGATTTTGGGCGTTTCCAAAACAGCGGAAGAGCGTGAGATCAAAAAGGCGTACAAACGCCTGGCCATGAAATTCCACCCGGACCGCAACCAGGGGGATAAAGAGGCCGAAGCCAAGTTTAAAGAAATCAAAGAAGCGTATGAGATCCTGACCGACGCGCAAAAGCGTGCGGCCTACGATCAATACGGTCATGCTGCATTTGAACAAGGTGGTATGGGCGGCGGCGGCGGTTATTCTGGCGGCGGCGCAGACTTTGGCGATATCTTTGGTGACGTATTCGGCGACATCTTCGGTGGTGGTCGCGGTCGCCAGCGTGCGTCCCGTGGCGCCGACCTGCGCTACAACATGGATCTGACGCTTGAAGAAGCGGTTCGTGGTGTGACCAAAGAGATCCGCATTCCAACGCTGGAAGAGTGTGATATCTGCCACGGCAGCGGCGCAAAAGCCGGTTCGAAGCCGCAGACCTGTCCTACCTGTCACGGTGCAGGCCAGGTACAGATGCGCCAGGGCTTCTTCGCTGTACAGCAGACCTGTCCACACTGCCAGGGCCGCGGTACGCTGATCAAAGATCCGTGCAACAAATGTCACGGTCATGGTCGCGTAGAGAAAACCAAAACCCTGTCCGTAAAAATTCCGGCAGGCGTTGATACCGGCGATCGTATTCGTCTGACTGGCGAAGGTGAAGCTGGTGAGCACGGCGCACCGGCAGGCGATCTGTACGTTCAGGTGCAGGTGAAGCAGCACGCTATTTTCGAGCGTGAAGGCAACAACCTGTACTGTGAAGTGCCGATCAACTTCTCAATGGCGGCTCTTGGCGGCGAGATTGAAGTGCCGACGCTTGATGGTCGCGTGAAGCTGAAAGTTCCGGGCGAAACGCAAACTGGCAAGCTGTTCCGTATGCGTGGCAAGGGCGTGAAGTCCGTGCGCGGCGGTGCACAGGGCGACCTTCTGTGCCGCGTGGTGGTCGAGACACCGGTAGGTCTTAACGAGAAGCAGAAACAGCTGCTCAAAGATCTGCAGGAAAGTTTTGGCGGCCCAACGGGTGAAAACAACAGCCCGCGTTCAAAAAGCTTCTTTGACGGTGTGAAAAAGTTCTTTGACGATTTGACCCGTTAGTCACTATTATTTCTTAAATTAATCCAAAGCCTGAGCCTTTTGCTCAGGCTTTTTTCTGCGCATCTCAATATTATCCTTTCGTGTGTTGACCTGTCCGCTGTGGCTCATTAATAACGGTAGCGAATTGATTCGTATTGAGTATTATTAATACTAATTATTTATAGAGGCTGACGGCGAATGGGATCGAAAGGCGCCAATAAGGATTTTGATTATAATTTAATCAAAATTCTTGACGCCATAATCTCAGCTGGCAACGCGACAAAAGCGGCGAAGCGACTGGGTATCACGCCAGCTGCTGTCTCTATCGCCCTTAAGCGTTTACAAAGCCATTATCATGAAGAACTGTTTATCAGGGGCAAGGATGGGCTGCTCCCGACGGCGAAAGCTCTGGAGATCCATTACAGTTTCCGTCAGGTGATAGAACTGGTCGGTGAGACTTTTCACTCTGTTAATAAAAAAAACGAAGAAACGCAAATCACTATCCTGGGCAGCGATGTTATTGAAAGCTATTATCTTTCTCAGCTTTCCGGACGTGATGATTTTGAACAGATTTTAGTGAGCCATTTTTCCTCCCGGAATATAGATCGAGAACAGATTATCGAGCGCTTATTCACCGCTGAGTGTGATTTATTGATTAGCATTGATCCCGTTATTGTTCCTGGTATCGATAATCAGCTTATTGATAGCTTTAAAAGCTTTGTCTGTATTTGTTCGGGTTCCCATATGTTGAGCCAGTTGTCACAGCTTTCACTTCATCATTTCTATACCTTGCGTCACGCGCAGTATCAATCGGGTACCAGTATTCCCATGGTTATCAATGATAGCGCCTTACAGGCCGATGAACGGTGGTATAAAGCGAAGCGAAATATTGGTTACCGCAGTGATTCAATCAATGGCCTGATTGGCATGGTTGAACGTTCCTCGCTGATTGCACTGATACCGCTAAAAATTGCCTTGTTCTATAAAAATCAGCGTAAATACGATATTAAAATCATCCAGCCGCCGCCGGAGTTAACCTTCCGACCAATTCAAGTGTATGCATCATGGAAAAAAAACAGCCGTAACCTGGCCGTGATAAACGGCACCGTGTCTATGTTACATACCCTTTCATCATTTCGTCGCTGATGCCTCTCATCGATGGCTCATTGCACAATAATGAGCTGATGTGAGGAGCATATGATTTTCTTCGTTACTGGGCAATACGTAAACTCCTGTTGTCAATCACTCATATTTATACAGGAGTTTAATATGGCTATCCCGAATCATTTACCTAATACTGAAGTTGTTTTACTAGAAATCGAAATATTGTTGACCGTTATTTCTGTGGGGGCATGGGGCGGTTTTGTTAGCTACTTTATTGGCAAGGATAAATCGGCACAAAGCGATTCTCATAAAAATGTGATGAATTGCTTAGTACAAGTGATTATTTCTTGTTTTACCAGTTTCTTACTCAGCGCAATTGCGATTGAGCAAGGACTAAGTTTTAATATGGTATTGTTGGCTGCCGGGTTGGGCGGTGTATTTTCAGCGCCAATACTAAAAATCCTTGGCGATAAAATAAAAAAATACATTAATGATGCGGGGCTGCGTTAGTGAGTACCGTTCCATTATTTTTCTAGTTATAAAAGGCTCATCCGTGAGTCTTTTATCTTTTATGCTTGTTATCAGGCTACTCTGTTTTTGATCCAGCCATAAATGAACTCTTCATTATGTTTGTGCTTTTCGGTGATATCTAAGTAGTACGCACCCTGGCTGCAATTTAATGCCTTCACCAGCGTTTCTTCGCCTTCTTTCCCGCGCCACAACAAGAAGGATTTTAGTACGGCGAGCGTTTGCGGACCAATACGACCGTCAGCCTTGAGATCGCTGTAGTTTCTTGCTTCCCGGTTTAGCGCATTTAACCAACGCTGTAGCCAAAGGCAAGGAGAGTGGGCGCCAATGTTGACTGCGGCATCACACAGTTCAAATGACACCGGGTAGGATATTTTTGCTACCTCTTCAAACCCCGGTTTAATCCAGTAATCTTCCTCCAGGATGGCGTAGGCCTCACTGCGAGTCAGGTCTTGCATATCACCAGAATAGCCATGGGCACGAGCAACGGCTTCGGTGATACCCCAATTGGTTTTTCCACCTTTGTCTTTGGCATTTGCGGTATAGCCGCCTTCCATAACGATAATCCCATCAATAATTGGGTTCATTTTCTGCTCCTTGAATTAATGAATATGCAAATACATAGCGGTGCCTAAGGTGACAGAAAACACGGTGGTTAACGCTGCCAGCATTTTTCTCACCACCTGCTTTTTCTGTACCTTTGGTTTATCCTCAATCGCCTTAATGGCGATGTCTTTGTTAACCTGAATGCCCTGACGCGGAATGGTGATAAAAAGATCGCTAATCCCTAGCATCTTTAAATCTCGTCTGATTAAGTAGAGTATTTGTGTCAGGTTAGCATCATTGACGAAATGACTACGGCTGCCCCAAAGTTCAGCCGCAATCTTTTGCCGTTCAATGATACCTTCATTTGCGTTTTCGATAATAAAACTAAGACACTTGGCTCTCATCGCGGTCATCTTAATAACCTGAGAATTCGCTTTTGTTCTCAGCTCGTATTTCCCTTCATTATAAATGCAGCTTTCATTTATGAGATAGTTTTTCATAACGTCATCCTTTAGTTATACACATCCTAATTGTCTGCGGTGAATATAAGGTACGAGGATCATCTCAATCCATTAATACTCATCGATTTAATTGTATTATCATTGGATCGAGCGATGCTCATCACATTATCTCTTCTAAAGTAAATGACGCTTAATGGCTTTATAAATGATATTTAATATGCTGATCGTTTGTTGTTCATGTTTACGCTGTGAGCTACGTAAACGCGCCGATGATGTCTTATAGAGATATCTAAAATCAGCATCATCCGGATGTGTGAGAGTGAGTGCTTTAAACGTGATGTTTAGTGATTAGCCATTTTTTCCTGGTCGTTGAATTATGGACCCCGCAGAACGAACTGCGATAATTTTTAAACTTAAAAGGAAATTTAAAATGGCTACCAGCAAACTGATTAAAGGCGATACTCTTACTGAAACCAGCAACGCAGCTGACGGTTTTAACCCAGCAAAAGAAGTTAGCGCATATAGCTATACTTCTGCACGTGTCGCTAAACCTGTTTATAACCAATATAAGTCTTCTACAACCAAACCGAAGGTATTTGGTTACTACACTGACTGGTCTCAGTATGACGGTCGCCTGCAGGGTGATGATTCAAAAGATAACCGTGGTCGTGGTTACGATCTGTCCAATGTTTCTCCTACCGCCTACGATAAAATTATTTTCGGTTTCGTCGGTGTAACAGGTTTCCATAAAGTGGATGGCCTGTGGCGTGATGTGGTTGCTGAAGGCGCAGAACAGTGCGGCAAAGTTCAGTACGAGCCAACTTTCCTCGATCCGTGGGGCGACTTCCAGTCTTACGTAAACGTCGGCCACGATGTTAGCGGCTGGGATGTTGATGCAAAAACGGTGACTCAGGCTAACTGTAAAGGTCTGCTCGGCGGTCTGCGTGACCTGCAGGCAAAAGCCAAAGCACAGGGCCATGAACTGGCGCTCTCTATGAGTATCGGTGGCTGGACCATGAGTAATGGTTTCCATGAAACCGCAGCGTCTGATGCGGCGCGTAAAGCTTTCGCTAAAGGTGTGGTGAAACTGTTCCCAATGTTTAGCGAAGTGGATATCGACTGGGAATACCCAAATGCGGAAGGCGCAGGTAACCCATGTGGTCCAGAAGATGGCGAAAACTATGCTCTGTTGATTGGTGAACTGCGTAAACAGCTGGATGCCGCAAGCCTGAGCAACGTTAAAATCTCCATCGCCAGCTCCGCAGTGGTTGCGACTTTCGACTATTCCAACGTGAAAGCGCTGTTGAATGCCGGCCTGTACGGCATCAACCTGATGACCTATGACTTCTTCGGTACCCCATGGGCTGAGAACGTCACTCACCACACTAACCTGAAAGCGCTGGAAGCGGGCGGCTGGGCAGTGGATACCATTGTTGATCACCTGTTGTCAGAAGGCTTCCCATCCGATCGCATCAACATCGGTTATGCGGGCTATACCCGTAATGCACGCGGTGCTGAACTGGAATCTCTGTCTCCACTGAAAGGTGCCTATAACGCAGGAACTGGCACGACGACGGGGACTTTTGAATCCGGTACCAGCGAATGGTATGACGTGATTTACAACTACCTGGATCTGGAAAACCAGAAAGGTCGTAACGGTTTCAACGTCTATACCGACCAGGTGGCTGACGCGGATTACCTGTACAACCCAGAATCCAAGCTGTTCATGTCTTTGGATACTCCACGTTCTGTGAAAGCGAAGGGTAAATACGCAGCGAGCCTGGGTCTGGGCGGCATGTTCACCTGGACTATCGATCAAGACAACGGCGTGCTGGTTAACGCCGCTCGTGAAGGTCTGGGCTATGAAATCTCTTCTGAAGTGATTGAGATGGATCCGTTCTACTTCGAAGGTATCAACGTTGAACCCGCTGAAGCAGATGAAGCTGATGAAGAAGAAGTCGTCACCCCAGATGTGAACCATGCACCGAAAGCGGCAATCGAGCTGCTTATCGTTGGCGGTTCTACTGTACAGCTGTCGGGTGCCGGTTCTTCTGATGAAGACGAGGATGAACTGACCTTTAGCTGGGGCGTACCGTCTGATATCACCGTGGCTGATAAAACAGCAGAAGTGATTGAGTTTGTGGTACCGGAAGTGACTGCAAAAACCACCTTCCAGTTCACTCTATTCGTTCGCGATTGCTACAACGAACCGTCTACTCAGCAGCGCTTTGTTTTGACCGCAGTACCTGCTATCGCTCAGTCTGAAGCTGAAGACGACGCGGAAGAAGAAGAGATTGTGGTACCAGTAGAACCTGAAGAAGACGTCACGCCAGAGGAAGACGACTCAGCCGCGGCGGATGAAACCACTCCTTACGCGCTGTGGAATACCAGCACCGTCTACGGCAGCAACTGGGGCACCTTCGAGACCGTTAGCTGGAAAGGCCATAACTACCAGGTGAAATGGTGGTCTCAGGGCGACCAGCCAGACCTGAACTGCGCTTCAGGTGGAGCATGGACCGATCTGGGCGCTTACTGATAATAAGCATTAACCCATAACGTAAGCCCCGGTTTTCCGGGGCTTTTTCCACCAGGGAACGAGGAATATCGGTAATGGCCCTTTCTATTTCAAACAGCAACATTGACGTTAACAGCTGGTATCAAAAAATCACCTTAACGGTCTTAAATAACGGTAAAAGTGCTGTTGATATGAATCATGCTGTCATCAGCTTCACCGCTTCCGGCCACCAGGACCCATGGGGTGTTTTTGGCGGTACGTTGAACGGTAATTTGCCATTGACGCTCAGCGGCAAGGCGCAAGGTACCCTGGATGTTAATGAAATTATCATTAATAACAGCGAGGCATTATGGCTAATGCCGGGGCAGAGCGGGACGCTGTTCTTTAGCTTTGCAGCCACACAGGTACCGGTAAAGATCTCTACTTTTACGCTAACGCTGGCATCATCAACGCAAGATGAGGTGGAACCCGATGCTCCTGCAGATGAGCCGGTGGTTGAACCTGAGCCGGAAATCCCGGCAGATGACACAGTGGTTGGGCCGGAAATTCCCGTTGATGATAACGTTGAAGGCGATAATCCGCTTCTTAGCATCAGTGCGCTGAATCCAAATAGCTGGTATCAACGAGTGACGCTAACGTTGACCAATCGATATTCACAATCAATTGATTTAAATAAACTTACTTTAAGTTTTAGCGCGACAGGGCATCCCGATCAGTACAGCTCGCTCGGCGGTTCAATGCTGGGGAATCAGCCTGTGACCTTGAGCAGCGACGGCGGCTGGCCTACCGAGAAGAACAACATCATTATCAATAATGACGGTGAGCTGCTGCTGGCCTCAGGCGACAGCGCTGAGCTGCAATTTTACCTGGCCGCCACACAAACCCCGGTTGCGATGGGAGAGTTGAAGGCGGTACTGGCGCATGACCCGGCGCGACAGGGCTCGATTGCGGTGCAGTTTCCCGCAATGTCGGTTAATACGGCGCTCAAACCGGCTTTTGACTTGCTTTACCCGGACGCCCACTCCCAGCGCTTCGTGGGTGAATGGGGGCAGATGCTGACAATTAGCGATCTCAGCACGGGCGATTACGCCATCACGGTGCTGGAATTAAACAACGATGAGATGAAGATCGCGCCAGTAAATAGCCACTGTGCGCTGACGCTGGCATCGGGCCATGATAACCAGACCTGCGTGATTGACTACCAATCGCCGATTCTGCTGGCTTCGGTCTGTCTTAACGTCGATGCGCCTGAATTTGCCGGCGCGGAACTGGTCGTCGAGTTGTGGAACGAAGCGGGCATATGCGAAAAAACGCTCACCATGGACGTTAACCAGATGCAGTGGGTCAAACAGCTGCTGGCGGATCATGATTACGCCCTTAGCATTCAGCCAACTATTATTAATAATCAATCAATTACAACGACAGAGTTCTCGGAACCTTTCACTCCGGTGGCGGGTGAGCTTAAAGAGGTTAACGTGCCTTTCAGGCAGGCTGCCGTCGAGAGCGAGGATTTTGTCAACGTCCAGGTGACCATTCTGGGCTTACCGACAGGCGTTGCCCCACAGCGTTATCGCCTTTGCAACGCGCAATATCAATATACCTTTATGCTGGAAAGTGGCACTCAACCCCAGACTCTGCCGATGCGTATTGCCCCGGGGATGTATACGCTTGAAGCAACTGACATTTTTGTGGGCGATGCGCCATGGCGTTGCGAACTTGATGCGCCATTACGCCTGCTAAAAAGCTATAACAATGTGACGCTCGAATTTATCCAGGGCGTTGCGTTACAGGTGAAAGGTTGGCCGAACTATCTGGCGCATGGCGGGGTTACCGTAAATGCTGCCGAGACCGTCTCGCGCTATCGCGATGTCCCAGTGAGCGCATTGTTTAAATACGATGGGTTTGATGGTGGCGGAGACCCTATTCCTGCGGCTGAAGTGGATACCAATGGCGACGGCTTCCTTGATTATGACTCGCTTCCCATTCATAAAACCGTGCCGCTTGTGCACGAAATTGAAAAAGAGGCAGGGCGTCCGGTGATGCCAGTGATGGTGGTGTATACCGCCAATGCCAGCGGGGGCAGTGCGGTATCCGACTTGCAGAACAGTCAGCGTTTACGCAATCACTTTGGCAACTTCATCACTCAATGTCTGGCGGCACAATCCTACAAAGACAGTGACCATGCCGTCCCTGCTACCTTTGTGCTGAACCCCGATTTTCTTGGCGCGATGCAACAAGAGCCTTACGGTTATACCGGGGTACGCCAGGCGAACAGCGTAGATGTTAACGTCCAGCTGGCGGCAGCCATCAACGCATTACCTGAGCTGCCAGGGATGAGTTCACCGACATTGCCGGTATTTAGTAATGACCTCTATGGCTATGTCCAGGCGATTAATTACATCGTGCGTCAGTTTGCTCCGGATGTCGCATTCGGCTGGCAAACAAACGTGTGGGCCACCGGAACAGCGGATTGGCTGCTCAAAGCCGATGCAGATCCTGTCGCTCACGGTGCGGCTATCGCGTCATTTATCGATGAACTCGGCGTCTACAGCGGTGACTATGCGCCAGACTTTATCGCTTTTGATAAGTTTGAACGCGACTGCTTTAGCCCGGATGCGCTGGCGCACTATGGCTGGAATGCCACCTGCTGGCTGCATTATCTGGGAATGGTTAAACAGGCGGCAAAGGATCTGCATACACCGGCCATGCTGTGGCAAATTCCTGGCGGCCATATGCCGACTACCGAGGAAGGGAGCAGCAAAATGGCGGCAACTCACTTTGCTTCCGGTGGCAGTTTCTTTATGGGGGATTCTCGTATTGGTAAAGATATCAATGTAATAACCTCTGAACTCCTGGACATGCCGGTTAACAGCACCACCTATGGTGTATCCAGCGTGGGCGATTTTTTACGTCGGGACAGCGGTTATGACTGGGGACAAATGCAGGCGCTTAACCTGCCGGACTATAATGTTTTCGCCGTGTTATGGGGTGGTGGCTCGACGGTCAGTATCACCACCATCCATTCAAACGGTGAGGACGGCGGCTGGCTGGCAGAAAAAATGTGCGAATACTACGCATTCCCACGTTATTTTAGTGAGTGTTAACCCGTAGTGTAATGAGTGGCAGCGGTGATGGTTCAGTTAAATCCTCTCTGAAACACCGCCGACTGCCATCTTTTTATATTATTTTTAGTAGTTGTATTTTTGTATCTACGATATATGTTAATTTTATTATTAACTATTGTTTGTTTTTTATTTCGTTAAGAACGTTGAGGATTATCTTCTTTAGAAGATGATGGTGTATTTGTGCTTTTTATAAATAATAAATACTACAACATAAACTTATTTATTATTAATTGAAGCGGTTCGATTGGAACTATATCTTTCGTCTATCTTTTTCCGCAAACCATATCAAAAAAACAATGAAACTAGACTTCAGTGAGAATGAAAATGTTTTGCATTCGTTTATTTTCGCTCAGCAGGCAAAGCCCTTTGCGGTTGTCGATGCTTTGTTTTCTGCACTGTTACCGTTTGGTCAGCCATTTTTGCTAGAAGCAGGGGATGAACTTCTGCTTAATTCTGCTGAGCATGGGAACCGCATCGTGCTTCTGGAAAGCGGCGTTATCTCATACTGCCGCAGCGATGACCGGATGCAGATCACCTCGGGATTTGCCCCTTCAATACTCGGGCTGACGGACAGTTACGGGATAACCTATGATGTGCCCGCCCGGCCAGAACACTTTCTGGTCGCAGAAACGGTTTGCAGCGGCCGCGCGGTGCTACTGGAGGATTTCGTGCGGATCGTCGAAGAGTGTGAGCTCTGGCACGACGTTGCACGCTTCCTGGCGTATCGCTTGATGGTCATGTGCGTGCGTGACAGGGAGCTGGTCGGCGTCGATTCGTATTTGAAAGTTCGTGCGCTATTGATAGAAATTTGGGCCTATCCTGATGACTACCGCCAGAGTATTAATGTGCTTAATTTTGTCCAGCGGCGTACCGGCATTTCACGTAGCCGAACCCTAAAATTGCTTTCGGAGCTAAAAAAAGGCGGCTATATCAATATTGAAAATGGCCGATTGATATCTATCTGGAAGTTACCTGCGGCTTATTGACCCTTTTTTATCGCTAACGATGATTTTAGTACGATATTTATACTCGCGTGTCTCTGAACGAAATATGGATTTATCATAAAATTATTTATTTATCAATGGATGGTGTTTCGTATGGGGATCTTGTGGATTAACTTCTATCTAAAACAGCAAGTTAACCCAAGTCCTTTTAAACCATGAAGCCGTTATTGCATGTGGATAGTCGTTTCGTTAATAATTATTTTTATTAATATCACCAGCCAGAAATAATGATTTACATGTCATTGTAAGGCGTTCGTTATTATCACTGGTGAAACTATATATTTATTGTTGGATGACCCGCAATATTTGATTTTATGCAGAGTCAGGAATCTGTCTGCTGATATTGGTATCGCCATAAAAACTATTCACCACTTATTGTATTTAAGGGAATGTATGAAAAATCACGTCTATGCCATGGTCGTTTCCGCGTTAATTATTGGTGCTCCTACGCTGGCTTCTGCTGCTGAAATTGGTGATTCCACCGCGACTGTTTCCGGCGGTACCGTTAATTTTGTTGGTCAGGTTGTCGATGCGGCCTGTTCTGTTTCGGCTGACTCTATTGATCAAACCGTCACCCTTGGTCAGGTTCGCGCGGTTAAATTAACGGCAGCCGGTATGGTCGCCAATCAGAAAGAAGATTTCAGCATCAAGCTTGAAGATTGTGATACCAGCGTGAGTCAGAATGCGGCGGTTATTTTTAACGGGCAGGAAGATGCAAGCCTTGATAATACGCTGGCTAACACCGCTGGTGCGGGTGCGGCAACCAACGTCGCTTTGCAGCTGTACGGGCCTGACGGTGAAGCGCTGAATATCGGCGAAACCTCCTCAACGGTCACTCTGATTAACGGTGAAAACGTTATCCCGCTGAGCGTCGACTACATTGCTACCGGCGAAGCCACTTCCGGTAACGTCGCCGCAACCGCAACGTTCAGCATGGTCTACTCCTGATTTGATATCAGGTTATCCCTCCGTACGTGACGTCCGGAGGGTTGTTGCGCGCGGAGCCGCGATAACAACCCAAAGTCACCTGAGTATATTGAGTATGTGCACCAAAACCATTCAGATTATACAGTCGCTGCTGCTGCTTTTCGTATTGGGTACGACAACTGTGGCGCAGGCGGGCGGTATTGCGCTGGGCTCGACGCGCGTGATTTATCCGCAGGGTAGCAAGCAGGTTTCTCTGCCTATTATTAACTCCTCGGCAACCAACATTTTTCTGATCCAATCCTGGGTAGCGAATGCCGATGGTATTCGTTCAACCGATTTTATCCTGACTCCACCGCTGTTTGTGATGCAGCCGAAAAAAGAGAATCTGCTGCGTATTATGTACGTCGGCCCCACGCTGCCAACTGACCGAGAGAGTGTTTTCTATCTCAACAGTAAAGCCATTCCGTCGGTGGACAAACATAAGCTGGCGAGTAACACCTTACAAATCGCCACGCAAAGCGTGATAAAGCTGTTTATTCGTCCTGATAAACTGCCATCGTCGTCGATTGATGCGCCAGCCGCACTACGTTGCCATGCCGAAGGTAGCCGCCTGACCATTACCAATAGCTCGCCTTATTATGTCTCTTTAGTCGAGTTGTATGTGGGCGGCAAAAAACTGGCAAACACGATGGCGCCCCCAAAAGGGACCTTAACGCTAAACGCGCCAGCAGGACGCGTGACGTTCCGCGCGGTCAATGATTTTGGCGCAACGACGCCGAAGCAGCTCTGTCAGACAAACTGAAATGTTGCCAGAGGCTGATGTGATAATGCGCCGCGCCTGTCGCACCACCAAACCTGCGCTGCCAAGCCTGGTTTTGGCGCTGGCGGGCGTTTTAACGGCCCCAAGAAGCTGGGCGGATAACTATTTCAATCCCGCTTTTTTATCTGATGATCCTTCTGCCGTGGCCGATCTTTCCACCTTCAGCCGTAACGTGCAGGCGCCTGGCGTATATCGCGTTGATATCTATCTGAATGATGTCCTCCAGTCTAGCCAGGATCTGCCATTTAACGCCTCAACGCCTGGCGAGGCCGTGGGTGATGAAAGCGGGCTTAGTGCTTGCCTGACGTCTGAGATGTTGCAAAAGATGGGCGTCAACGTGGCGGCTCAGCCTGAATTGGCCAAGGCCGCCCCGGCTACCTGCGTGGATCTGGCGCACGCGATCCCGGACGCGACCTCACGTTTCGACTTTGCTCAGCAGCGCTTGAACATCAGCATTCCTCAGGCGGTGATGATCAACAACGCCCGTGGTTACATTCCCCCAGAGAACTGGGATGAGGGGGTGAACGCGTTACTCCTGAACTACACGTTTACCGGCTCAAAAACACATGATCGCAGCGCCGAAAGCGCCGATCAGACCAATCATTTTCTGGGGCTGAACAGCGGGTTAAACGTGGGGGCCTGGCGCTTACGCGACTACTCGACATGGAATGACAGCAGCGGTCAGGATAGTCAGGCCGATTGGCAGCACATCAGCACCTACCTGGAACGCGACATCGTGACGCTGAAAAGCGAAATGACGGTAGGTGATAGCTACACGCCTTCCGCCGTGTTTGATAGCTTGCCGTTTCGCGGGGTACAGATTGCCTCTGATGACAATATGCTGCCTGACAGCATGAAGGGCTTTGCCCCGACTATTCACGGTATCGCCAGGAGCAACGCGCAGGTCACTATTCGCCAGAATGGCTACATCATCAACCAGCGCTATGTCCCACCCGGCGCCTTCACTTTTAATGATCTTTACCCGACGGCGGCGAGCGGTGATTTGGTGGTCGAGGTGAAAGAATCGGATGGCAGCACCCATAGCTATAACGTGCCGTATTCAGCGGTGCCGGTTTTACAGCGTGAGGGGCGCGTAAAATATGCGGCCACGATGGCGGAATATCGCGGTGACAGTAGTCAGAAAGAGGACGTGAAGTTTGGTCAGGCCACGCTGATGTGGGGGCTGGCGCATGGGGTCACTCTTTATGGCGGCGCACAATTTTCAAATAACTACAAAGCGATAGCGCTAGGCAGCGGCGCTAACCTGGGAGACTGGGGCGCGGTATCGCTGGATATCACCCAAGCCTACAGCACCCTGGTTGATGATAGTGCTCATCAAGGGCAGTCGCTGCGCTTGTTGTATGCCAAATCGCTCAGTCAGCTCGGCACCAATCTACAGCTGTTGGGGTATCGCTATTCAACGTCTTCGTTTTATACCCTCGACGAAACCACGTGGAAGCATATGTCTGGCTATAACGGACAAACCAACGACGATGACGCTCGTGCTGACTGGGCAAACTATTACGACCTTTATTACACCAAGCGCGGCAAGGTTCAGCTGAATATCACCCAGCCGCTGGCGCAATTCGGCTCCTTGTTTGTCACCGCCAGCAGAGAACGTTACTGGCATACCGATGAGACTAACTCACTGCTCCAGGTGGGATACAGCGCAACCTTCAACGGGATGTCCTGGAGCCTGTCCTATAACAGCAGCCGCTCGCCGGGTGAGCCGCAAAGCGACCGTATTATTGCGCTAAATATTTCACTGCCGTTGAGTCAGTGGCTGAGCCATGACGATGACATCACCCATAAACGGCATAACGTGTATGCCACGTTTAATACCAGCAGCGACAGGAACCATAACGTTACCGAAAGCACCGGTATTAACGGCACATTGCTGGATGAAAATAACCTCAGCTACAGCGTTCAGCAGGGGGGACAGAATCATGGCGGCGGCGAAAGCGGGTCTGCGAGTATGGAATATGACGGTTCCCGGGGCAATGCGAACGTGGGCTATAACGTCAACAATAACGGTGATTATCAACAGGTGAACTATGGCCTCAGCGGTGGCGTGGTGATGCATTCACACGGCATCACGTTAAGCCAACCGCTGGGTAACACCAATATTCTGATCGCCGCGCCCGGTGCGGCAGAGGTCGGGATTGAAGACGAACCCGGTATTCATACCGATAACAGGGGCTATGCGGTGGTTCCCTATGCGACCACCTATCGACAAAACCGAATGGCGCTAAACGTGAACACGCTGGCGGATAACGTGGATATCGATGATGCCGTCACCAATGTGGTGCCGACCGAAGGGGCGCTGGCGTTGGCGCATTTTGATGCTCATGTCGGTGTCCGGGCGCTGTTGAATTTGCGCTATCGCGGCAAAGCGGTGCCGTTTGGCGCAACGGTATCCATCAACCAAAGAGCGACGGAAAGCATCGTCGGCAATGACGGTGAAACCTATCTGTCCGGTCTGGTTCCCCAGGGAACGCTACACGTGCGCTGGGGAACGCAGGCGAATCAGCGTTGTGATGCGCCTTATCAATTGCCTGAATCGACGCAAGCCTTGATTCGCCAAAAAGTGGAATGTCGCTAAATGAAACTCTCCCGTTTAGGCCTGTTGCTGGTGGGAATGCTGCTGAGCCAAACTGGCGACGCGCAAGTTTGCCAGAATGTGAATAACACCCCATCCACCGTGGATTATGACCTCACCACCACCTTAACGGCGGCACAAAACCGGGCTGGTGAAACCGTGCCGTTGGTAAAGAGCCAGAGCGGGAATGTTCAGGTGACGTGCCCGAGTGGCTCTGCGCTCGCTCACCGGACGCTGCGCTCTTATGTTTCGCAGTATCCCGTTGTCGAGACCGATGGGCGCTGGAAATACATAAAGCTGGATCCTGACTACCTTGAAGCGGCGATGCGTATCGATAATTCTGCGGTAGGGGAAATTTACCCGCCGCAGAAATACGTTCCAGCGGAAGATAACAGCGATGAGGCGAATAAAGGGGCACCGTTTGCGATTCGCGATGCCAACCTGACCTTCCAACTCAAAATTGCGAAACCGTTTATTGGTTCGGTCAGCATTCCACCAAAAACCTTGTTCAGCGTTTATGTCACCACCTTGCCCAACGATCCTTTAACAAATGTGGTTTACAACATTGCCTATAGCGGCACGGTGACCGTCCCACAAAGTTGTGAGATTAATGCCGGACAAACCATCCTGGTGAACTTTGGATCGCTATATAGCGGCAACTTCACCCATGCCGGCGAAAAGCCTACGGGCGTCAGAACGCGCATCTTTAATGTACCGGTCACGTGCAGCGGCGTGGATTCAACGGTCAGTCTTAATCTGAGCTTGCAGGCAACTGCAGACACTCACTTTACGCAGGCGATTGCGTCAGATAACCCTGACGTAGGCGTGGTTGTGGAAACCCGTGACGGAGTGGCGTTAACGCCAAATAATACTGGCAGCGCCGTGCCGTTTGTCACGGATGAGGCGGGGAAAGCCAATATTGCACTACAGGCTTATCCGGTGAGCACGACCGGGGAAGTTCCTGCTGAAGGGACATTTACCGCACTGGCCAACCTACGAGTGGATTTTGATTAAATGAAGCATTGTTGGATGTTCATGCTGGCACTGCTTTGGCAGCCGGGATGCTGGGCGGATGATACCGGCTACAACCTAGAATTTACCGGCACCATCATGGCTCAGGCCTGTGATGTCGAGGTTTCGAGTCTGAGTCAAAGCATTGATTTAGGGCAATTTGCCGTGGCAGATTTCTCCTCCACCGGCACGACCACCAAATTCAAACCTTTCAATATCAATCTCAAAAATTGTTCCCGTGGCATTAGCGGCACCAAAATTTGGTTTACCGGTACCGCAGATAGCGACAACCCGGCGCTGCTGGCGCTGAGCGAAACCGGAATGGGGTCAACGAATATGCTGGCATCCGGCGTTGGCGTGGAAATTCTCGATGACGATCAGGATGCCGTCGATATCAACAACACCGATTCCGTCGTGTATCCGCTAAAAGCGGGGCGCAACACGTTGTCGTTTTATATCCGTTACAAGTCAACTCGCCCCGTCGTCACCTCCGGGAATGCCACGGCGGTAATGTATTTTGATCTGCAATATGAATAGGGTGCCGCGATGAATCTGCGTTTTTGGGGAGCCTGCATCATGGTCGGTAGCGGCCTGCTTTCTGCTGCCAGTGCCCACGATGGCCGGGTCTATGTCTCTGGCACGATAACTGACAATACCTGCACGTTGTCCCCGAATTCAGAGAATATTGACGTGGAAATGGGGTCGGTGAGCAATCGACAGTTTACGCACGCGGGTGATGGCGCAAACTGGCAGCCGTTTTCTATTGATTTACAAAATTGTGGCTCAACGGCCAGCGGCGTCACAGTCAGTTTTAGCGGCACCGCCAATAGTCATAACCCTAATTTACTGGCCCTTACGCCAGGAGATGGCGATGCCACTGGCGTAGCTATTGGGTTTTACGACAAAGATAAAGCGGCGATCCCACTTGGCGACGAAAGCGCAAGCCAGGCGATCTCCTCCGGCCAGGCATCGGTGCATCTGCAATTTTATGCCCGCTATATTGCTGATGGCGGGGTCGTAGGCCCCGGCATCGCAAATGCCTCCGCCACGTTTGTGCTCGCTTATGAATAAGTCTCTTTTGCGCGCGATGATGCTCTGGCTGACGCTCCTCAGCGTGCATGCCACGGCGGGAGTGGTGATCGGAGGAACGCGGTTTATCTATAGCGAGGGCATGTCGTCACTGAGTATTCCACTGCGCAACACCTCCGCCAGCGCGTGGCTTATCAGTAGCCATATCCAATCTGCAAGCCGTTGGGCAGGCGCTGAAAACGCGTCATCGCCAGCGTCATCGTGGTGGGTAACGCCACCGCTTTTTACCCTCGCAGGCGGGCAGGAAAATACGCTCCGTATCATTCATAGCGGGCCACCGCTGCCGGAAAACCGGGAAAGCCTGATGACGTTGAGCATTGCCGCCATCCCCTCTGGAAAGGTGAGCAGCAATAGCGTGCAGATGGCTTACCGCTCGGCAATGAAGCTGATTTATCGCCCTCTAGGGCTAACGGGGGATCCGCAACACGCCTATCAGCAGTTGCGCTGGACGCTCCACGCCACGGGACTGACGGTGCGCAACCCGACGCCTTACTACGTCACGCTGTTTATGTTACGCACCAACGATGCACCCGTTGATAGCGCAGGGGTGGTTGCACCGTTTTCTAGACGCGAAACGGGCTGGTGCTCACAGGCGACGGCCTGCCATTTACGTTGGCAAAGCATTAATGACTATGGCCGGGTGATGCCCGAAGAAGAGATAAATGTGGTGCGCCGCCGCTAAAATTTTGCGTCCCGCTTGTCGCGTGTCGCAGCTATTTGACCCTTCAATTAAGAGACTTTGACTATGCAATATCCGCGATTAACACGTTCCCGGCTAACGAGTTTGCTGCTGCTTGGCATGATATCGACTCCCGCGCTTGCGGCACAAACCGTACAGACTGACCAGATAGGACAAACCGCTGAAGCGTACATCGCCAGCCATCCAGACAAAGTAGGGCAGGCGGTGGCGACCTATCTGGCGGATCACCCTGAATTTCTGATTGCCGCAAGCGAAACCCTGCATCAACGCCAGCAGATTGCCCAACAGCAGGCCTATGTACAGCTTGCATTGCAGTATCGAGACGATCTTCTCAGCGTCAACAGCCCATCAGTCGGGCCAGCTAACGCCAAAGCGGCAGTGGTGATGTTCTTTGATTATCAATGTTCATGGTGCAGCAAAATGGCGCCGGAAGTGGAAGCGCTGGTCAAAGCAAATCCGGATACCCGCTTTGTTTTTAAAGAGTTCCCGATCTTTGCCTCACGCTGGCCGGTCTCTGGTCTGGCGGCCAGACTGGGTGAACAGGTTTGGCTGGCACAGGGCGGCGATAAGTATCTGGGCTGGCATAATGCGCTGTACGCAACGGGGAAAGTGGAAGGGGCGCTCACGGAACAGGATGTGTATACCCTGGCGAAGACGTATCTGACACCTGCGCAGATTGTGGCGGTAAAAACGGCACAGGATAGTGGCGCGGTGCACGATGCACTGATGACAAATCAGGCGCTGGCACAGCATATGGACTTTACCGGAACCCCGGCCTTCGTCGTAATGCCACAAGCGGCGACGACGGATATCAAACGGGTCTCTGTGGTGCCGGGAAGCACTTCACAAGATGCGCTACAGATGGCGATTCAGAAAGCCAAAGGCTAACTCCACCATCGCAGCTCACAGGAGTGTCTGCATGATAAATAAAGTGCGTAGCGGCGCATGGCTACTGTCGCTGTTGCTGTTGCTGTTTGATGGAAGCTCGGCGGCGGTCATGGGAAAAATAGCCTTTTCCGGTAGCGTGGTGGAAATGGGCTGCTGGAATGATACTCAGGTACTGGAAATCCAGTGTCATCGCCAGGATACGGTGACGCGCCATGTTATTGTCGAGAATATGACCACGCCTATTGTAGAGCCATATGCGGCCGTGGAGACACAGTATCTGGATGAAGATAAACAGCTCACGCTGTTGCGCATTGTCTATGATTAAGGCGTGCTTTTACTATTGCCGCTGGCGCATCTCACCTTCTTGCCTCACTTAAAAGCATCCTCTTATATGCCCAGCCTTTGGTTGGGCTTTTTATCGTAAAAACCGATCTATTATGTAGTAATAAACTTGTTTTTTCGAGCAATCAAGGCGGATAGAATAGTTTTAACGAACAATTTACCGTGATAGAGAGAGTAAAAGTGAAGCATCTTCAGCGCTTTTTTAGCAACGATGCCTCAGGTGGCATCATCCTGATTATTGCAGCCGTGCTGGCTATGCTAATGGCAAACCTCGGTGCAACCAGCGGCCTGTATCATGCGTTCCTTGAAACGCCGGTACAGCTTCGCGTGGGTGCGCTCGAGATTAATAAAAACATGTTGTTATGGATAAACGACGCGTTGATGGCGGTCTTCTTCCTGCTGATTGGACTTGAGGTCAAACGCGAGATGATGCAAGGCTCGCTGGCGACCCGTCGCCAGGCCATATTCCCGGTGATTGCCGCATTGGGCGGTATGGTGGTGCCTGCATTGGTCTACCTGGCGTTTAACGGCCAGGATCCGGTTGCCAGCAGCGGTTGGGCAATTCCTGCGGCGACCGATATCGCCTTTGCGTTAGGGGTGTTGGCATTACTCGGCAGCCGGGTTCCGGCCTCGTTGAAGATCTTCTTGATGGCGCTTGCGATCATTGATGATCTGGGGGCGATTGTGATTATTGCGCTGTTTTATACCAGCGACTTGTCACTGCTGTCGCTGGCGGTCGCTGCCGTCGCCATTGCTGTGCTCGCAATATTGAACCTCAGCGGAGTGCGCCGCACGGGGATCTACATTCTGGTCGGCGTTATTCTCTGGACGGCTGTGTTGAAGTCGGGCGTACACGCGACGCTTGCCGGGGTGATTGTCGGCTTCTTTATTCCGCTGCGGGAGAAACAGGGTCATTCCCCGGCTAAACAGCTTGAGCATGTGCTGCATCCTTGGGTCGCCTTTATGATCTTACCGCTGTTTGCTTTTGCCAACGCGGGCGTATCACTGGAAGGCGTCACCCTGAGCGGCCTGACCTCGCTGCTACCGCTGGGTATTATTGCCGGTCTGTTTATTGGTAAACCGCTGGGCATCAGCCTGTTCTGCTGGCTGGCGCTGAAGCTGAAGCTGGCGAAATTACCAGAAGGGGCGAATTTCTCGCAGATCATGGCGGTGGGCCTGCTGTGCGGGATTGGCTTTACGATGTCTATCTTTATCGCCAGTCTGGCCTTTGGCAGCATTGACCCGTCGCTGATTAACTGGGCGAAACTGGGCATTTTGATTGGATCAGTGCTGTCGGCGGTGGTGGGTTATAGCTTGTTGCGTGCACATCTAAAGCCACAGACGGCCTGAATAAAACAGTAACCAAAGGAGAGGGGAGCACAGGGCATGTCGCATATTAATTACAATCATCTTTATTACTTCTGGCATGTCTACAAGGAAGGATCTGTGGTGGGCGCGGCGGAGGCTTTGTACCTTACGCCGCAGACCATTACCGGACAGATCAAGGCGCTGGAAGAGCGCCTACAGGGGAAGCTATTCAAACGTAAAGGACGTGGCATTGAGCCGAGTGAACTGGGAGAGCTGGTGTTCCGTTACGCCGACAAAATGTTCACTCTAAGCCAGGAGATGCTGGATATCGTCAACTACCGCAAGGAATCGAACCTGCTGTTCGATGTTGGCGTGGCCGATGCGTTATCAAAACGGTTAGTGAGCGGTGTGCTGGATGCGGTGGTGGTGGAAGACGAACAAATCCACCTGCGCTGCTTTGAGTCGACCCACGAGATGCTGTTGGAGCAGTTAAGCCAGCACAAACTGGATATGATTATCTCTGACTGCCCAATCGATTCTACGCAGCAGGAAGGCCTGTTCTCGGTGAAAATCGGCGAATGCAGCGTCAGCTTCTGGTGCATGAATCCGCCGCCGGAGAAACCCTTCCCGGCCTGCCTTGAGGAACGGCGTCTGCTGATACCTGGCCGCCGCTCCATGCTGGGACGCAAGCTGTTGAACTGGTTTAACGTGCAGGGGCTGAAGGTTGAGATCCTTGGCGAGTTTGATGATGCGGCGCTGATGAAAGCCTTCGGGGCGGCGCACAATGCGATTTTTGTCGCCCCCACGCTATATGTACATGATTTCTATGCCGATGATAGCATTGTAGAAATTGGTCGCATGGATAGCGTGATGGAAGAGTATCACGCGATTTTTGCCGAACGAATGATTCAGCACCCGGCGGTACAGCGTATTTGCCATCGCGATTATTCAGCGTTGTTTGCTCTGCCAGCCAAATAACGCCTACGTCTTTACTACAGACATAAAAAAACCCGCTTTCGCGGGTTTTTTTCAAAGCTGATTAACAAGCAGGCAATTAAGCCAGTTTGTTGATCTGTGCAGTCAGGTTTGCTTTATGACGTGCAGCTTTGTTTTTGTGGATCAGACCTTTAGCAGCCTGACGGTCCACGATTGGTTGCATTTCGTTAAATGCTTTCAGTGCAGTAGCTTTGTCGCCAGCTTCGATAGCTGCGTATACTTTCTTGATGAAAGTACGCATCATAGAGCGACGGCTAGCGTTGTGTTTGCGAGCCTTTTCAGACTGAACGGCGCGCTTCTTAGCTGATTTGATATTAGCCAAGGCCAACTCCCAAATGTGTTCTATATGGACAATTCAAAGGCCGAGGAGAATGCCCGCTTAGCCTTCTTTTGTCAATGGATTTGTGCAAATAAGCGTCGCAAAATAAAAACGCTGCTTTACGTATTGATGGCGCAGGATTCTACCAGCTTGTCGCAGATGAATACAGTCTTTCCGGCACAAAAATCATGCGGCTCGACCATATTTTGTTGCCTTTAATGCGGATGCTGATGAAATCATTCCCTCTTTCAGAGATGAGGTGCAATAGCGGGTTAACGTGGGCTGCTGTACAAGGTATACTCTGACGATTTTCACTCTTTTGAGCCAGACATGAAGCTGATACGCGGCATACATAATCTCAGTCAGGCACCACATGGGTGCGTACTGACCATTGGTAATTTCGACGGTGTGCATCGTGGGCATCAGGCGCTACTGCAGGGCTTACGTGCTGAAGGTAAAGCGCGTGGATTGCCTGTGGTGGTGATGATTTTTGAACCGCAGCCGCTGGAGCTTTTCGCGGCGAATAAAGCCCCCGCCCGCTTGACCCGACTGCGCGAAAAACTGCGCTATCTGGCTGAAAGCGGCGTGGACTACGTCTTGTGCGTGCGCTTTGACCGACGCTTTGCGGCCTTAACCGCGCAGACGTTTATCAGCGACCTGCTGGTGGAACGCCTTGGCGTACAATTCCTGGCCGTTGGTGATGATTTCCGCTTTGGCGCTGGTCGTCAGGGTGATTTCTTGTTATTACAGAAGGCTGGCGCGGAGTTTGGTTTCGATATCACCAGCACGCAAACTTTCTGTCATGGCGGCGTGCGTATCAGCAGCACGGCCGTTCGTCAGGCGCTGGCCGAGGATGACCTCGTGCAAGCCGAAAACCTGTTAGGGCATCCCTTTATCATCTCCGGGCGTGTGGTGCATGGCGATGAACTGGGGCGTACCATCGGTTTCCCAACGGCGAATTTACCGCTGCGTCGTCAGGTCTCCCCGGTAAAAGGGGTGTATGCGGTGGAAGTGATGGGGCTGGGCGATAAGCCTCTGCCGGGCGTGGCAAATATCGGTACGCGCCCGACCGTTGCAGGCAGTCGCCAGCAGCTAGAAGTGCATGTGTTAGACGTTGTAATGGACCTTTACGGTCGCCATATAGATGTAGTGCTGCGTAAAAAAATACGCAACGAACAGCGATTTGCGTCGCTGGATGAACTAAAGGCGCAGATTGCGCGAGATGAATTAACGGCCCGCGAGTTTTTTGGGCTTTCAAACCCGGCTTAAATGCCTACGTAAAAATACGGAACCGAGAATCTGATGAGTGACTTTAAATCAACCCTGAATTTGCCGGAAACAGGGTTCCCGATGCGCGGCGACCTCGCCAAGCGTGAACCGGGAATGCTGGCGCGTTGGACCGATGATGACCTATACGGCATCATTCGTGCAGCCAAAAAAGGCAAGAAAACCTTCATTCTGCATGATGGCCCTCCTTATGCGAATGGCAGCATTCATATTGGTCACTCGGTTAACAAGATTCTGAAAGACATTATCGTGAAGTCCAAAGGACTTTCCGGTTACGACTCTCCGTATGTCCCAGGCTGGGACTGCCACGGCCTGCCTATCGAACTGAAAGTTGAGCAAGAGTTCGGTAAGCCGGGTGAGAAATTTACCGCCGCCGAATTCCGCGCGAAATGCCGCGAATACGCTGCCACTCAGGTTGATGGTCAGCGTAACGACTTCATCCGTCTGGGCGTGCTGGGCGACTGGCAGAAACCGTACCTGACGATGGACTTCAAAACCGAAGCCAACATCATTCGTGCGCTGGGCAAAATCATTGCTAACGGCCATATGCACAAAGGCGCGAAGCCCGTGCACTGGTGCGTTGACTGTCGTTCTGCGCTGGCAGAAGCGGAAGTTGAGTATTACGACAAAACGTCTCCGTCTATCGACGTGGCATTCCACGCGGTGGATACCGACGCGGTAAAAGCGAAATTTGGTGCGGCAAACGTAACTGGCCCAATCTCGCTGGTTATCTGGACCACCACCCCGTGGACCCTGCCAGCTAACCGCGCTATCTCTTTAGCACCAGACTTCGACTACGCGCTGGTGCAAATCGACGGCCAGGCAGTCATTCTGGCAAGCGATCTGGTTGAAAGCGTCATGAAGCGCATTGGCGTCAGCGATTACACCATTCTCGGCACCGTTAAAGGCGCTGAGCTGGAACTGCTGCGCTTTACGCACCCGTTCATGGGCTTCGACGTTCCGGCAATCCTCGGCGACCACGTTACGCTGGACGCGGGTACCGGTGCGGTTCATACCGCGCCTGGTCACGGCCCGGACGACTACGTTATCGGTCAGAAATATAATCTGGAAGTGGCTAACCCGGTTGGCCCGGATGGGACTTACCTGCCGGGTACATACCCAACGCTTGATGGCGTGAACGTGTTCAAAGCGAACGACGTTGTGGTGGCGTTGTTGACCGAAAAAGGCGCACTGCTGCACGTTGAAAAAATGCAGCACAGCTACCCATGCTGCTGGCGTCACAAGTCACCAATTATCTTCCGTGCGACCCCGCAGTGGTTCATCAGCATGGATAAAAAAGGTCTGCGCATTCAGTCTCTCAAAGAGATCGACCGTATTGAGCAAGACGGCGTGACCAAAGAAAACCTGAGCGGCTGGATCCCTGCATGGGGTAAAGCACGTATCGAATCCATGGTGGCGAACCGTCCTGACTGGTGTATCTCCCGTCAGCGTACCTGGGGCGTACCGATGGCGCTGTTCGTGCATAAAGACACCGAAGAGCTGCATCCGCGTACCACCGAACTGATGGAAGCCGTGGCTAAATACGTTGAAAAAGACGGTATTCAGGCATGGTGGGATCTCGACGCACGTGAAATCCTCGGCGACGACGCAGACAACTACGTCAAAGTCCCGGATACCCTCGACGTATGGTTCGATTCCGGATCAACCAGCTATTCGGTTGTCGACGCGCGCCCTGAATTTGGCGGTCATGCGGCTGACATGTACCTGGAAGGTTCTGACCAGCACCGTGGTTGGTTCATGTCCTCCCTGATGATCAGCGTTGCCATGAAAGGCAAAGCGCCGTATCGCCAGGTACTGACCCACGGCTTCACCGTCGATGGTCAGGGCCGTAAGATGTCCAAATCTATCGGCAACACCGTTTCGCCGCAGGACGTGATGAACAAACTGGGCGCTGACATCCTGCGTCTGTGGGTAGCATCAACCGACTACACCAGCGAAATGGCCGTTTCGGATGAGATCCTCAAACGTGCTGCCGACAGCTATCGTCGTATCCGTAACACCGCGCGCTTCCTGCTGGCGAACCTGAATGGGTTTGATCCGGTCAAAGACATGGTGAAACCGGAAGAGATGGTTGTGCTAGATCGTTGGGCAGTAGGCTGCGCGCAAGCGGCGCAGGAAGACATCATGAAAGCCTACGCTTCTTACGATTTCCACGAAGTGGTGCAGCGCCTGATGCGTTTCTGCTCCATCGAAATGGGCTCGTTCTACCTCGACATCATCAAAGACCGCCAGTACACCGCGAAAGCGGACAGCGTGGCGCGCCGTAGCTGCCAGACCGCGCTGTATCATATCTCTGAAGCGCTGGTGCGCTGGATGGCGCCAATCATGTCCTTCACCGCAGATGAAATCTGGGCTTACCTGCCGGGCGAGCGTGAGAAATACGTCTTCACCGGTGAATGGTACGAAGGTCTGTTTGGCCTGGCCGATGCCGAAGAGATGAACGATGCCTTCTGGGATGAGCTGCTGCAGGTGCGTGGCGAAGTGAACAAGGTTATCGAACAGGCGCGTGCTGACAAGAAAGTCGGTGGTTCTCTGGAAGCGGCAGTCACGCTGTACGCCCAGCCGGAACTGGCGGCCAAACTGACGGCGCTGGGTGACGAATTACGATTTGTCCTGTTGACCTCCGGTGCCGCTGTTGCCGATTATGCACAAGCTACCGCTGATGCTCAGCCGAGCGAACTGCTGAAAGGGCTGAAAGTAGCGCTGAATAAAGCCGAAGGTGAGAAATGCCCGCGTTGCTGGCATTACACCACCGATGTCGGCAAGGTGGCGGAACACGCAGAACTCTGCGGCCGCTGTGTGAGTAACGTGGCCGGTGACGGCGAAAAACGTAAGTTTGCCTGATGAGTCAATCGATCTGTTCAACAGGACTGCGCTGGCTGTGGCTGGTAGTAGTCGTGCTGATTATCGACCTGGGCAGTAAATACCTGATCCTCCAGAACTTTGCTCTGGGGGATACGGTGTCGCTGTTCCCGTCGCTAAATCTGCACTATGCACGTAACTATGGCGCCGCTTTCAGCTTCCTGGCTGACAGCGGCGGCTGGCAGCGTTGGTTCTTTGCCGGTATTGCCGTGGGTATCTGTGTGATTCTGGCGGTGCTGATGTACCGCTCTAAAGCCACGCAGAAGCTCAATAATATCGCCTATGCGCTGATTATTGGCGGCGCGCTGTGTAACTTGTTTGACCGTCTGTGGCACGGCTTTGTCGTCGATATGATCGATTTCTACGTCGGCGATTGGCACTTTGCCACCTTCAACCTGGCCGATACCGCAATTTGTATCGGCGCGGCGCTGATTGTGCTGGAAGGCTTCCTGCCGAAAAAGCAGGCGTAGTTCTGTGACTTCCCCGGCGGCGCTTCGCTTGGCCGGGCTACTCCAGATTGTAGCCCGGCCAAGCGAAGCGCCGCCGGGAAGCCACAAAGCGCACTATCCTAATAACAATAATCGTCATTCCAATGTCGTAAGATAAAAGGCTGTCCCTGCATGTCTAACTCGATTCAAAGCAATAGCGCAGTGCTGGTGCACTTCACGCTGAAACTAGACGATGGCTCTACCGCCGAATCAACCCGTAACAACGGTAAACCGGCGCTATTCCGTCTGGGCGATGCTTCCTTGTCTGAAGGGCTGGAACAGCATCTTCTTGGCCTGAAGGCCGGTGATAAAAAAGCGTTCTCACTGGAGCCGGATGCGGCGTTTGGTGTCTCTTCACCTGACCTTATCCAGTATTTCTCCCGCCGCGAATTTATGGATGCGGGCGAACCGGAAATCGGTGCCATCATGCTGTTTACCGCGATGGATGGCAGTGAAATGCCGGGCGTTGTCCGCGAGATTAACGGTGATTCCATCACGGTTGATTTCAACCACCCGCTGGCGGGCCATACCGTTCATTTTGATATTGAAGTACTGGAAGTCGATCCGGTACTGGAGGCGTAACATGCAGATCCTGTTGGCCAACCCACGCGGCTTTTGTGCAGGCGTTGACCGCGCTATCAGCATTGTTGAAAATGCGCTCGCCATTTATGGCGCGCCAATCTACGTACGTCACGAAGTGGTGCATAACCGCTACGTGGTGGAGAGCTTGCGTGAGCGTGGCGCGATCTTTATCGAGCAGATAAGTGAAGTGCCGGATGGCGCGATCCTGATTTTCTCGGCCCACGGCGTATCTCAAGCCGTGCGCAACGAAGCGAAGGGGCGCGACTTAACGGTCTTTGATGCCACCTGTCCGCTGGTGACCAAAGTGCATATGGAAGTGGCGCGCGCCAGCCGCCGTGGCGAAGAGTCGATTCTTATCGGCCACGCCGGTCACCCGGAAGTCGAGGGAACGATGGGCCAGTACAGCAACCCGAAAGGCGGCATGTATCTGGTCGAGTCGCCGGAAGATGTACTGACGCTCTCCGTCAAAGACGAAAGCAAGCTGTCGTTTATGACTCAGACCACGCTGTCGGTTGACGACACTTCTGACGTTATTGACGCGCTGAGAGTCCGTTTCCCGAAAATCGTCGGCCCGCGCAAAGATGATATTTGCTACGCCACCACCAACCGTCAGGAAGCCGTGCGATCGCTCGCCCAGCAGGCGGACGTGGTGCTGGTGGTGGGTTCGAAAAACTCATCCAACTCCAACCGTCTGGCTGAATTGGCGCAGCGGATGGGCAAGGCCGCCTATCTGATTGACGATGCCGCTGATATTCAGGAAGCATGGGTGAAAGACGCAGCCTGCGTCGGCGTAACTGCCGGGGCTTCTGCGCCGGATATTCTGGTGCAAAACGTGATTGCCCGCCTGCAATCGCTGGGCGGTGGTGAAGCCGTCACGCTGGAAGGCCGCGAAGAGAATATCGTCTTTGAAGTGCCGCGCGAACTGCGTGTTGATGTTCGTGAAGTCGAGTAAATTAATTCTCCCGCGGATGTGAAAAAATGCCAGGCTTAACGTCTGGCATTTTTTATGGAGAAATCATGCGCCTGCCTATCTTTCTTGATACCGATCCCGGCATTGATGATGCCGCTGCCATTGCTGCTGCTCTCTTTGCACCTGAGCTGGATCTCCAGTTGATGACCACCGTCGCGGGTAATGTCTCGGTTGAAAAAACTACCCGCAATGCGTTACAGCTGCTGCATTTCTGGAACGCCGATGTTCCCTTAGCCCAGGGCGCTTCCTCGCCGTTGGTGCGCCCATTGCGCGATGCCGCCTCGGTACACGGTGAGTCCGGCATGGAAGGGTATGACTTTGTGGAACACAATCGCCAGCCGCTGGCAAAACCGGCGATTCTGGCAATTCGTGATGCGCTGATGCACGCGCCGGAACCGGTCACGCTGGTGGCGATTGGGCCGCTGACCAATATTGCCTTATTGCTGACGCAGTATCCCGAGTGCCGTTTCAATATTCGCCGGCTGGTGATCATGGGTGGTTCTGCCGGGCGCGGTAACTTCACGCCTAATGCCGAGTTTAATATCGCCATCGACCCGGAGGCCGCCGCGCTGGTTTTCCGTAGCGGGCTGGAGATTGTGATGTGCGGGTTGGACGTCACCAATGAGGCGGTGCTGACGCCGACGTATCTGGCAGCATTGCCAACGCTCAATAAGACCGGCAGCATGCTGCACGCGTTGTTTAGCCACTACCGCAGCGGCAGTATGCAAAGCGGTCTGCGGATGCACGACCTTTGCGCCATTGCCTGGCTGGTTCGTCCTGAACTGTTTACCGTGCAATCGTGTTTTGTGGCGGTCGAAACGCAAGGACAGTACACGGCGGGCACGACCGTGGTGGATATCGAGGGTCGCCTGGGGCAGCCCGCCAACGCGCAGGTCGCGCTGGCGCTGGATGTTGACGGCTTCCGCCAGTGGGTCGCTGAGGTGCTGTCACGCGCGCCATAATCAACGGCCAGACTGAGGCAATTTCTCGCTAAGGTAATCAATCATGGCCCGCATTCTGGCGGGCATATGTTGGTTGCGTGTCCATAAGAGCCACAGGTCGCCGCTGTAATCGCTGATAAATTCCCACTCCGGTAATACCTGGACAATTTCGCCGCTGGCAAGCGTTTCACGGGCGGTAAACAGCGGCAGGCTGCCAATCCCCAGATGATGCTTTACCGCGTCCAGCCGCACGCCGGTATGGTTGGCTGCATAACGCCCATGAGTTTGCAGAGTTTCAATTTTATCCCCACGGCGAAACTTCCAGCGCGAATCGGCGGGCGTTTCGCCAAGGCTAATACAGCTATGATCGCGCAGGGCTTGTGGGGTATCGGGCGTACCGTGCTGGCGCAAATATTCCGGCGTGGCGCAGATAACGTGACTGACCGGCATCAGCGGCTTGCCGTACAAACCCGGCGACGGCGACTGACTGATGCGCAGTGCCAGATCCACGCCATCATCAATCAAGTCCATATAGCGGTCTTCCAGCCTCAGACAGACATCCACGCCCGGGAAGCGGGTGAAAAACTCCGCCATTAAGGGATGAATAACAAAACGCCCGACCGCCTTTGGCACGCTGACCGTTAGCTTCCCCTGGGCAATGGTCTGGCGGCTGCTGCCGGAGTCTACCGCCATTTGCGCAGCGTTTAGCATCTCTTGCGCGTGTTCATAAACCATCTTCCCGGTCTCGCTTAGTGCCAGCTTACGGGTGGTGCGGTGCAACAGTTTGCTGCCTAATGCCTGCTCAAGCCGCGAGACGCTGCGGCTGATAGCGGAAGGCGTTGCGCCGGATATTTTGGCGGCGGCGGAGAAACTCCCCTGGTCGACAATCAACACAAAGGTGGCAAGATCAGGAAGCAGGTTGGGATTCATTTGTGCGTACCGGGCAAAGATGCATTGAATGTTGATGGGATTATCGGTGCTGGTAAAGTGAATATACTCTGCTCATCAAGAGGAGAACAACCATGACTGAACGTCTTTATTACACCAGCGATGACACCCGTGGCCATGCGACGATCACACACTGCACGGCAGAACCCGATGGGCGCTATGCGATTACGCTCGATAGCACGCTGTTTCATCCACAGGGCGGCGGACAACCCTCGGACAGTGGCGCGATCGGCGGCGTCCCGGTTGAAGGCGTGATGACGCGCGGTGAAGAGGTGGTGCATATTGTGGCGCAACCGCTGCCACCTGGCGAAACGACGCTGCATATTGATGCTGCTGTCCGCCATCTTCACGCCCGTCTGCACTCTGCCGGGCACATGATTGGTCAGGCCGGTGAAATATTTGGTTGGCGACCGGTTAAAGCCCACCATTGGCCGAATGAAGGGCGCATTACTTTTGCGATAGGTGAGGGCAGCACTTTGCCGGAAGCGGCACAACTGATGGCTAAAATTGGCCAATGGCAGGCCGACAATCTTGCGCGCCGAATTACTTTTGACGGCGGCTTACGCCAGGTCGGTTTTGGTGATCTACCGGGATATCCCTGTGGCGGTACGCACGTGGCCCGTTTATCCGAGTTGGGTGAGGTGATCATTACACAGGTGAAGCTGAAAAAAGGGCAGATGGTGGTGAGCTATACTCTCGCGGCCTGAAACTGGGCTGGCGGAAACGGTCATGCGAATTGGCTACCTGTCGCCGGGTTTTAAAGTGCTTTTCTTATCGTCTGTCGCCATTCTGAGCGAGTTTGACTTCTTTCCCCGACTGCGGCAATGATTCATCCTGCGGGATGAATCATGTCTTTTACTGATATTCCTCTCTGTTTATCATTAATTTCTAATTATGGACGTTTTCGGCTGGCGACCCTGTCGCGGGCTGGTTACTCTGAAAACGATTTACGCAATTTTAACAAAAGAGAATAGCTATGCATGATGCACAAATCCGCGTCGCCATTGCAGGCGCCGGTGGCCGCATGGGACGGCAGTTAATTCAGGCCACGATGGCGATGGAAGGAGTACAACTGGGGGCGGCACTCGAGCGTGATGGCTCCTCTTTACTGGGCAGCGATGCCGGTGAACTGGCGGGCGTTGGAAAATCTGGCGTAACCGTTCAGAGCAGCCTCGAAGCGGTAAAAGACGATTTCGATGTCTTTATCGATTTTACCCGCCCGGAAGGCACGCTGACGCATCTGGCATTTTGTCGGCAGCACGCAAAAGGCATGGTGATTGGCACGACCGGGTTTGATGATGCCGGTAAGCAGGCCATTCGCGATGCATCGCAGGATATTGCCATTGTGTTTGCCGCCAACTTTAGCGTTGGCGTGAACGTGATGCTTAAACTGCTGGAGAAAGCGGCGAAGGTGATGGGCGACTACACCGACATCGAAATTATTGAAGCGCACCACCGTCATAAAGTCGACGCACCGTCAGGCACGGCGCTGGCGATGGGGGAGGCGATTGCCGGGGCGCTGGATAAAGATCTGAAAGACTGCGCGGTCTATTCCCGCGAAGGTTATACCGGCGAGCGCGTACCGGGCACCATCGGATTTGCCACCGTGCGCGCGGGCGATATCGTTGGTGAACATACCGCGATGTTTGCCGATATTGGCGAGCGTGTGGAGATTACTCACAAGGCTTCCAGCCGGATGACCTTTGCTAACGGCGCGGTCAGATCGGCATTGTGGCTTAGTGCTAAGTCAAATGGTCTTTTTGATATGCGTGATGTGCTGAATTTGAATGAACTATAGCAACTTATTACCCATCGTGATGTGGTTATTGTAGTCATAATTAATTGATTACAAAGGGCAATATTTTATTGCCCTTTATTTTATCTGTTTTTTGCTTATTATATTTGTCAGTCGCTTGTTTTAATGTGTTTTGATGTCTAATTCTGTTGTTTAAATGTAAATTTTGACCATCTGGTCTACTTTTCACTGCCCCTTCCAACGGTTTACCATTCTTCATCCCCCGCAAGCGTTTTCTATGATGACTTAGTTGATCTTTTTGGGCGCTTTTAACGAGTGATTTTGCCAACACCACAAAATAATGATAAAAATTGTCCTTTAAGGTAGACTTTTGCCGAGGCTGTCTCTAGAATGCCGCCGTTTGCCAGAAATACGTCGGTAAGCAGATTTGCATTGATTTGCACCATTGTTATGCATTAATATGCAAATAAAGCGAGTAAATATTCTCTGGAGGGTGTTTTGATTAAGTCAGCGCTATTGGTTCTGGAAGACGGAACCCAGTTTTACGGTCGGGCCATCGGGGCAACAGGTTCGGCGGTTGGGGAAGTCGTTTTCAATACTTCAATGACCGGTTATCAAGAAATCCTCACTGATCCTTCCTATTCTCGCCAAATCGTTACTCTTACTTATCCTCATATCGGCAATGTCGGCACCAATGCTGCTGACGAAGAATCCTCTCAGGTACATGCGCAAGGCCTGGTCATTCGCGACCTGCCGCTGATTGCCAGCAACTACCGCAATACCGAAGACCTCTCTTCCTACTTAAAGCGCCATAACATCGTGGCGATTGCCGATATCGATACCCGTAAGCTAACCCGCCTGCTGCGCGAAAAAGGCGCTCAGAACGGCTGCATCATTGCAGGCGATAACCTGGATGCGACGCTGGCACTGGAAAAAGCCAAAGCGTTCCCGGGCTTAAATGGGATGGACCTGGCAAAAGAAGTCACCACTGCGGAAACCTACGGTTGGACGCAAGGTAGCTGGACGCTGGCAGGTGAACTGCCGGAAGCGAAGTCCGAAGAAGAGCTGCCTTTCCACGTGGTTGCTTATGATTTTGGTGCGAAACGCAACATTCTGCGCATGCTGGTAGACCGCGGTTGCCGCCTGACGGTAGTACCGGCTAAAACCTCCGCAGAAGACGTCCTGAAAATGAATCCAGACGGTATCTTCCTCTCCAACGGCCCCGGTGACCCGGCTCCGTGTGACTATGCCATCGACGCGATTGAAAAATTCCTCCAGACCGATGTCCCGGTATTCGGCATCTGCCTGGGTCATCAGCTGCTGGCGCTGGCGAGCGGTGCGAAAACCATCAAGATGAAATTCGGTCACCACGGCGGCAACCACCCGGTGAAAGATATCGATAACAACGTGGTGATGATTACTGCGCAGAACCACGGTTTTGCGGTAGATGAAGCTTCCCTACCAGCGAACCTGCGCGTAACCCACAAATCGCTGTTTGATGGCACCTTACAAGGCATCCATCGTACCGATAAACCGGCGTTCAGCTTCCAGGGTCACCCTGAAGCGAGCCCAGGTCCACACGACGCTGCGCCGCTGTTCGACCATTTTATCGAGTTAATTGAGCAATACCGTCAGTCCGCGAAATAATCAGGAGTTAATGAGCCATGCCAAAACGTACAGACATAAAAAGTATCCTGATTCTGGGCGCGGGCCCGATTGTTATCGGTCAGGCGTGTGAGTTTGACTACTCCGGTGCCCAGGCGTGTAAAGCGCTGCGCGAAGAGGGCTACCGCGTCATTCTGGTGAACTCCAACCCGGCGACCATCATGACCGACCCGGAAATGGCCGATGCAACCTATATCGAGCCGATTCACTGGGAAGTGGTTCGTAAAATTATCGAAAAAGAACGTCCGGATGCTGTCCTGCCAACCATGGGCGGCCAGACTGCACTGAACTGTGCGCTGGAACTCGAACGTCAGGGCGTGCTTGAAGAGTTTGGCGTAACCATGATTGGCGCCACTGCTGACGCGATTGATAAAGCCGAAGACCGTCGCCGTTTCGATGTGGCGATGAAGAAAATCGGCCTCGACACCGCGCGCTCTGGCATCGCCCACACTATGGAAGAAGCGCTGGCAGTTGCTGCTGACGTTGGCTATCCGTGCATCATCCGTCCATCCTTCACCATGGGCGGCACCGGTGGCGGTATCGCCTACAACCGTGAAGAGTTCGAAGAAATTTGCGAACGCGGTCTGGATCTTTCCCCAACTAAAGAGCTGCTGATTGATGAGTCGCTGATTGGCTGGAAAGAGTACGAGATGGAAGTGGTGCGTGATAAAAACGACAACTGCATCATCGTCTGCTCCATCGAAAACTTTGACGCCATGGGTATTCACACCGGTGACTCCATCACCGTCGCCCCGGCGCAGACCCTGACCGACAAAGAATATCAAATCATGCGTAACGCCTCGATGGCGGTACTGCGTGAAATCGGCGTTGAGACCGGTGGTTCCAACGTCCAGTTCTCGGTGAACCCGAAAGACGGTCGCCTGATCGTTATCGAAATGAACCCGCGCGTCTCCCGCTCCTCGGCGCTGGCGTCGAAAGCGACTGGCTTCCCGATTGCTAAAGTGGCGGCGAAACTGGCGGTGGGTTACACCCTTGATGAACTGATGAACGACATCACCGGCGGCCGTACTCCGGCGTCGTTTGAGCCGTCTATCGACTACGTTGTGACTAAAATCCCACGCTTTAACTTCGAGAAATTCGCCGGTGCGAACGACCGTCTGACCACTCAGATGAAATCGGTCGGTGAAGTGATGGCGATTGGTCGTACCCAACAGGAATCGTTGCAGAAAGCGCTGCGTGGCCTGGAAGTGGGCGCGACCGGTTTCGACCCGAAAGTGAGTCTGGATGACCCGGAAGCGCTGACCAAAATTCGTCGCGAGCTGAAAGACGCGGGCGCCGAGCGTATCTGGTACATCGCCGACGCCTTCCGTGCTGGCCTGTCCATTGACGGTGTCTTCAACCTGACTAACATTGACCGCTGGTTCCTGGTGCAGATTGAAGAGCTGGTGCGTCTGGAAGAGAAAGTCACGGAAGTGGGTATCACCGGTCTCGACGCAGACTTCCTGCGCCACCTGAAACGTAAAGGCTTTGCCGATGCGCGTCTGTCCAAACTGGCGGGCGTACGCGAAGCGGAAATCCGCAAGCTGCGTGACCAGTATGACCTGCACCCGGTCTACAAACGCGTGGATACCTGTGCGGCAGAATTTGCGACAGACACCGCCTACATGTACTCCACCTATGAAGATGAGTGTGAGTCCAACCCGTCGGTAGACCGCGATAAAATCATGGTCCTCGGCGGCGGCCCGAACCGTATCGGTCAGGGTATTGAATTCGACTACTGCTGCGTACACGCTTCGCTGGCGCTGCGTGAAGACGGTTACGAGACCATCATGGTCAACTGTAACCCGGAAACAGTTTCGACTGACTACGACACTTCCGACCGCCTGTACTTCGAGCCGGTGACGCTGGAAGATGTGCTGGAAATCGTGCGCATCGAGAAGCCAAAAGGCGTTATCGTGCAGTATGGCGGCCAGACTCCGCTGAAACTGGCGCGTGCGCTGGAAGCCGCCGGCGTGCCGGTTATCGGCACCAGCCCGGATGCCATCGACCGTGCGGAAGACCGTGAGCGTTTCCAGCACGCGGTTGACCGTCTGAAGCTGAAACAACCGGCGAACGCCACCGTCACCGCTATCGAACAAGCGGTTGAGAAGGCAAAAGAGATTGGCTACCCGCTGGTGGTGCGTCCATCCTACGTGCTCGGCGGCCGGGCGATGGAAATCGTTTACGACGAAATTGACCTTAAGCGCTACTTCCAGACCGCCGTCAGCGTGTCTAACGATGCGCCGGTGCTGCTGGACCGCTTCCTTGATGATGCGATTGAAGTCGATGTTGACGCTATCTGCGACGGCGAAATGGTGCTGATTGGCGGCATCATGGAACACATCGAACAGGCTGGCGTTCACTCCGGTGACTCCGCGTGTTCCCTGCCAGCCTACACGCTGAGCCAGGAAATTCAGGACGTGATGCGCCAGCAGGTGCAGAAACTGGCCTTCGAGTTGCAGGTACGCGGTCTGATGAACGTGCAGTTTGCGGTCAAAGATAACGAAGTCTACCTGATTGAAGTCAACCCTCGTGCGGCACGTACCGTACCGTTCGTCTCCAAAGCCACCGGCGTGCCGCTGGCAAAAGTGGCGGCGCGCGTCATGGCGGGTCAGACGCTAGCACAGCAGGGTGTGACCAAAGAAGTTATCCCACCGTACTACTCGGTAAAAGAAGTGGTGCTGCCGTTCAACAAATTCCCAGGCGTTGACCCACTGTTAGGGCCAGAAATGCGCTCTACCGGCGAAGTCATGGGCGTAGGCCGCACCTTCGCGGAAGCGTTCGCTAAGGCACAGCTGGGCAGTAGCTCCACCATGAAAAAACAGGGCCGTGCGTTGCTCTCCGTTCGCGAAGGCGATAAAGAGCGCGTGGTTGACCTGGCGGCCAAGCTACTGAAACAGGGCTTCGAGTTGGATGCGACCCACGGTACCGCAGTGGTATTGGGAGAAGCCGGTATCAACCCGCGTCTGGTGAATAAGGTGCATGAAGGTCGTCCGCACATTCAGGACCGTATCAAGAATGGCGAATACACCTACATCATCAATACCACCGCGGGCCGCCAGGCGATTCAGGATTCCAAGCTGATTCGTCGCAGCGCCCTGCAATACAAGGTGCATTACGACACCACCCTGAACGGCGGCTTTGCCACCGCGATGGCGCTAAATGCGGATGCGACCGAGAAGGTCACATCAGTGCAGGAAATGCACGCGCAGATTCAAAAATAAGCACAAGCCTCAAAAAAACGCCGGACAAATGTCCGGCGTTTTTGTTTGTAGCCGTCACGCAATGATGCGGAGGTAGCCCGGCCAAGCGAAGCGCCGCCGGGAAACACCAAGCCAACAGAATATCTCCCATCTTCACAGCATTCCCCCGCAGCATTCAAACAAACGCTGCGGCGTTCCATGAAATACATTGTTGGGAGAGTGCGCAAGTTTTGCCAGCGCACTTCCCGGCATAATAGCCTGATAACATATTATGATTATTAGTTAACTATGGGATTGATATGGCTACTCTATTATTTGACTGGGGCGGTAGCGCCATAAAATACGGCGTCTGGGCGCAGGATACTTTGATGGATACCGGGTCGGTTAAAACTCCTGCAAGCTGGGAAGAAATGAAAGCACAGCTGCTGGAGGTCTACCGTGACTTTCAGCAGCGCTATGATATTCAAGGGGTTGGCGTCAGTGCGCCCGGCAATGTTGATGCCGAGCGCGGGGTGATTGGCGGGCTTAGCGCGATCCCTTATATCCACCATTTTCCTATCGTTGACGAGCTAACGGCGCTGTTTGGCCTGCCGGTAAGCATTGAAAACGATGCCAATGCGGCGGGTATTGCCGAAGCGGCGGTGGGCGCGGGTCGTGATTATCGCCACGTGCTGTTTGTGATTGTCGGCTCCGGTGTGGGTGGGGCGATACTGGAAGATAAGGTTTTGCGTCGCGGTAGCCATCTTTATGCCGGAGAATTCGGTCTAATGACCTTGCAGGATGGTCAAACATTTAGCGAACTGGGTACGGCGGTTGCAATGGCGAAACGCTACGCTCAGCGCATGTCTTTGGCGGAAGACTCCGTCACCGGTGCTGAGGTATTCCGCCTAGCCGAACAAGGCGATGCCATTGCTCAGGAGGAAGTGAATCAGTTCTACCATTGGATGGCGGTGGGGCTATTCAACTTGCAGGTCTGTTACGATCCTGACTGTTTAATTATTGGCGGTGGCATCTCTTCTAATGATGCGATTTTCGCCGGAATTCAGGCTCGCCTAACCGCGCTGGTGAATGAAAAGCAGCTGGCTGAATTTATGCCGACCCTGTTGCTTTGCCAGCACCGTAACAATGCCAACTTGATTGGTGCTGCGGTGAGTTTTGCCCAGCAGCATGGCGTAAGCCACTCATATTAAAGCTTAGGAGTGTTCTGGTTTCCCTCACGTTATCCAGCCGTTAACCTAAAATGGTTAGAGTGATAACGAATTTAGACTGAAAGGCTGGAGGGAAACATGATGCAATATAAGCGATTGACCGTAGCGATTCTGACCGCAGGTGTACTCTTTACCGTTGCCGGGTGTTCATCTAACCAGGCGGTAAAAACGACGGATGGCAAAACCATCGTGACCGACGGTAAACCGCAGGTTGATGACGATACTGGCCTGGTATCGTATAAAAATGCCGAAACCGGCCAGACTGAGCAAATCAACCGCGACCAGGTGAAAAGCATGGGCGAGCTTGATAACTAAGTGATTCGCGGCCCCGCAATGAATAGTGCGGGGCCAGCGCTTATAGCAAATCACGATTAATTTTGACGATGATTTTACGCAGCGGCGCGCCCGCGCCAAGGCTACCCATTGGACGATGCAGTTCACCCGGGAAGACAATCGCTATCTCTTCAGGATGCAGGTGAATTAACGTTTCACTGCTGATTTGCATACAAAATCCAATATCATGCGCATCGTTAAACGCGCCATCTGGGATAATTTCCAGCCCCTTATTTCCTGCACCAATTATTTCCTCACCCGTCAGCACTATATGAATATCAATATATTGTTGATGATATTCCGGGCGCTGCTCGGCGAGCGGCCTGGTTTCTCCTTCCACCACATTAAAGAACAGGTTGTCGCCATCGACGATATATTTACCCGGCGGCAGGGTATGCGGATCTTGCGCAATGACAGCGTGCAGCGCTTGACGAATAACCGCGGGATAGAATGTAGTTTTCTCTGCGCGAGAGAGAGTATCGATAATCATGCCGGGACTTCCTGTGAAGGTTGGTGGGCTAAAAGGGTTAACGCACGCCCCACGATGCTTGAAACATCGGTTGAGACATCGAGTGGCACGATATCTGGCTCGCTGGCGTCTGGGACTTCCAGAGCGGCAAATTGGCTGCGCAGCAGCGCCTCCGGCATAAAGTGGCCTTTGCGTGCCTGCATGCGCTGCAAAATGCAGTCGTAATCACCGGTTAACCACAAAAAACGCAGTTGTGGATTACCTTCGCGTAGCTGGTCACGATAGCGCTTTTTCAGCGCCGAACAGACCAGTACGCCAGACTCGTTTTTCTGCCCGAGGCTGAAAATTACATCGCTGATGCGCGCAAGCCACGGCTGACGGTCGCTGTCTTCCAGCGGCTGACTGGCGGCCATCTTGATGATGTTCTGCCGAGGATGCAGATCGTCGCCATCAATAAACTTCGCCCCTAACGCCTGTGACAGCGCGTGTCCGACGGTGGTTTTTCCGGTGCCGGAAACGCCCATTAAAATAATGCATTGCCCTGCCATTGGTGGCTCCTTTCTCACACGGCAACCAGCATGCCGCCATCAACAAACAGCAGATGCCCGTTAACAAAATCAGAGGCTTTCGACGATAAGAAGACCGCTGCGCCGACCAACTCTTCTGGATTACCCCAGCGTGCTGCCGGGGTACGTTTGCACAACCAGTCGGTAAACGCTTTATCATCGACCAGCGCCTGAGTCATGGCGGTTTTGAAGTAGCCGGGGGCAATACCGTTGACCTGGATATTATGGCGTGCCAGCTCCACGCACATTCCGCGGGTCAGCATTTTGACCGCACCTTTGGCGGCGGCATACGGCGTAATGGTGTCGCGTCCCAGCTCGCTTTGCATCGAACAGATATTGACGATTTTCCCAGCTTTGCGGTTCATCATCCGTTTGGCAACGGCCTGCGAGACCAGAAATACGGCCGTTTGGTTGACGGCAATGACATCGTTCCACTCTTTGACCGGAAATTCAGTAAAGGGGTGGCGGCGCTGAATACCGGCGTTATTAAACAGCACGTCGATAGCGCCAATATTTTCTTCAATATGCGCAATGGCGGTTTCAACAGAATCCGGGTCGGTGACGTTAAAGACCGCGGTATGGGCGGTGGCGCCTTCGTCACGCAATTTCATCGCGGCCTGTTCTGCCCGCTCAGCGGAAATATCGTTAATGATAATTTCTGCGCCGTATTGCGCCAGCCCCTGCGCCATCACGTAGCCGATACCCTGGCCGGAGCCGGTAATTAAAATGCGCTTGCCTTGTAAGCTGAATAAATTGTTCATCACTGTTTCCTGTTTCCTGTTTCACGACGGGAATTGGCCCTGAGAAGATGCTGTCTATCTCACGGTTTTTACGGCGGTGAAACTGTGATGGAGATCACCGTCAACCATGTTACAAAAAGGGGTTACAGCATGTGTGATCCTGAAGGGGAAAATGCAGTAAAAACCGCGTCATACGCGGCTTGGCCGCGAAGATGCTGCTTTCTCTTTTAGGGCGTCAACAGGCATAATAGCGGGACAGGATTGCGGCAATGACGGGCAGGGTAATGAAAGCACAACGGATAACGTTAGATGATATCGCCACGCTGGCGGGCGTAACCAAAATGACCGTCAGCCGTTATTTACGCACGCCGGAAAAGGTGAAACCCGAAACGGCGGAACGCATTGCTAGCGTTATTGAGGAGGTCGGTTATCAACCTGACGCCGATAATCCCGCCATCAGCAGTAATATCGCGCCGCGTATTGGTGTGTTAATTCCCTCCTTTAATAACCAGATTTTTGCTGATGTTTTGTCCGGAATTGAATCAGTTACCACGGCCCACGGCTATCAAACGCTGGTGGTCAATTACGATTACGACAGCCAGCGCGAAGAGGAACAAATTGCCACCGTGCTGGCGCTGAACGTTAAAGCACTGCTATTAACGGAATCTGTGCATACTCTACGCGCTGAGAAATACCTTAAGGCTGCGAAAATACCGGTAGCCGAAGTGATGGGGCTATCTGATAACGCTGGGCGCATTAACGTTGGCTTTGATAACTATCGCGCCGGGTTCGACATGACCGCCATGTTATTGGCCAGTGGCAAAAAGCAGATTATTTATTTCGGTTCAATGTCAGATATTCGCGATGAGCAGCGTTATGCCGGCTATTGCAAAGCGATGGAAGAGGCGGGGTTAACGGTCGGACGTATTGCGCCGAACAAAGTCTCTTCGGTGTCGATTGGCACCGGTATGATGACATTAGCACGGCAAATGTATAAAGAGATGGATGCCATTCTTTGCACTAACGATGACCTGGCGGTTGGCGTGTTACAAGAGTGCCTCGCTTCGGGTATTTCGGTGCCGCAGGAAATGGCGATTGCCGGATTCCACGGGCTGGAGATTGGGCAAATTGTGAGTCCGAGACTGGCCAGCGTATTAACGCCACGTTTCGAAATGGGTAAAGTTGCCACCGAGATTTTAATCAAAAAAATAAAAGGCTTACCCACTATCGAGAAGGTCGACCTGCATTATCGACTGTCGATGGGCGAAACCATCTGATACCCACCCTCCCCATTTTCACTGTTACGTGATTGTTGTCAGTTAACCCGCACCAGCGCGGGCTTTTGCTTCCACGATCACGTCATCCGTAACACGGATTTCTAACACGATCCAGCGTGATGCAGATCGCAAAATGACAGCGTGAAAACCCGTTTGATAGGCGTAACGAATTTTCGAACTCTCAAACAGGTAAAACGATGAATACTGCAAACCCGAATACTGTGTTGTTAATTGCGCCGGTGGTTGACGGCCTGCTGGATAAACTCGCAACTGAGTTCCAGGTCTATCGTCTGTACGAACAGGCCGATCCACAGGCATTTTTGCAGCAGGTGGGGGGGGAGGTGCAGGCGGTGGTTACCCGTGGTGATATTGGTGTGACGCGTGCGGTGCTGGAACAGTTGCCGAATCTGGGGCTGGTGGCGGTATTTGGCGTGGGCACTGACGCGGTGGATCTTGACTATACCCGTACGCATAACATTGCCGTGACCATCACCTCCGGTGTGTTGACCAACGACGTCGCCGACTTAGCGATGGGGCTGCTGCTAAGCGGTGCGCGTCAGCTGTGCCAGGGCGATAAGTTTGTTCGTGAAGGTCAATGGCTCAAGCAGGCTCCTGCGCTGGCAACTCAGGTGAGCGGCAAACGTATCGGCATCTTCGGCATGGGCAATATCGGCCAGGCAATCGCCCGTCGCGCCAGCGGTTTCGATATGGAAATTCTCTACACCGACCGCAAAAAACTCAACCACGTTGATTATCAGTGGTGTGCTGATCTGCACACGCTTGCCCATGAAAGTGATTTTCTGGTGATTGCCGCTTCCGGCGGCGCGGCAAACCGTGGGTTGATTGATGCCAGCGTTTTTAATGTCATGCCGAACCATGCATGGTTGATAAATATCGCGCGCGGCACGCTGGTCGATGAAAAGGCACTTATTCACGCGTTACAAAACGGTGTGATTGCCGGCGCCGCGCTGGATGTTTATGAAGATGAACCGAATGTGCCCGCCGCGCTTATCGCAATGAATAATGTGGTCTTGCAGCCGCATGTCGCCAGCGCTACCCATGAAACGCGTCAGCGTATGAGCGAGGTGGTGTTTAATAACGTCGCCGCCTATTTTGACCATGCGCCATTACCCAATGCCATTGATTGATGATTGTTTTTCTCGCCAATAAATAGCGTCCTTTTTCCCTCGAGAGAGAGTGTGAATAATGAATGAGAAAATCCCCGGCACCCGCTGGTTGCGCATTATTGCGCCCGTTTTAATCGCGTGCATTATTTCGTTTATGGACCGAGTCAATATTAGCTTTGCGCTGCCCGGTGGGATGGAGTCCGATCTCGGTATTACCAGTCAGATGGCTGGTGTGGCCAGTGGCATATTTTTTATTGGTTATTTATTTTTGCAAATACCGGGCGGTCGTATTGCCGTGAATGGCAGCGGTAAACGCTTTATCGCCTGGTCGTTGATGGCGTGGGCGGTGGTCTCGATAGCGACCGGTTTTGTGACCCATGAATATCAACTGCTGGTGCTGCGTTTTATTCTCGGTATCTCAGAAGGTGGGATGCTGCCGGTGGTGCTGACCATGATCAGCAACTGGTTCCCGGAGAAAGAAATTGGCCGCGCTAACGCGTTTGTGATGATGTTCGCGCCGCTGGGCGGCATGTTAACCGCCCCGGTATCTGGCGCGATCATCGCCGCATTAGACTGGCGCTGGCTGTTTATCATCGAAGGGTTACTGTCGCTGGTGGTGTTGCTGGTGTGGTGGCTGATGATTAGCGACCGCCCGGAAGAGGCTCGCTGGCTACCTGCTCGTGAACGCGAATACCTGCTGACGGCGCTTAGCGCCGAACGGGAGGCGCGCCGTTCAGAAGCGCCGGTCAGTAAAGCGCCGGTGCGGGAAGTATTCCGCAATTCCGGTTTGATGAAACTGGTGCTGCTGAACTTCTTCTATCAGACCGGGGATTATGGTTACACGCTGTGGCTACCGACGATTCTCAAAAATCTGACCGGAGCCAATATGGCAAGCGTTGGCGTGCTGGCTATCCTGCCGTTCGTCGCCACGCTTGCCGGGATCTATATCATCTCCCTGTTCAGCGATCGTAGCGGTAAACGTCGGCTTTGGGTACGCTTCTCACTCTACGGCTTTGCCGCCGCGCTGCTGGCGTCGGTGGTGCTGCGTGACCACGTGGTAGCGGCCTATATCGCGCTGGTGGTGTGTGGCTTCTTCCTGAAGGCGGCAACCAGCCCATTCTGGTCGATACCAGGGCGGATTGCGATGCCGGAAGTGGCGGGCAGCGCGCGTGGTGTGATTAACGGCCTCGGTAATCTTGGCGGCTTCTGCGGCCCGTATCTGGTCGGGGTGATGATTTACCTATACGGTCAGAACGTTGCGGTCTGTGCGCTGGCCGGCTCGCTGATTATCGCCGGGACGATTACCTTCTTCTTGCCGAAAAACTGTGACCTGGCACCGACGCCGGATGTACCCCCGATGACGGATAAACCGGCTAACCAACCTTCGTGAACCTTCGCGGGGGCGTCTGACGCCCCCCAATTCCTGCGCTTACGCGAACTGATCCTGTAAGTGTCAGCATTAACTGTCTAAACTTAGCGATAAAATAATGCAGTAAGACAGGCTAATCATGATTTTAATTATTTATGCGCATCCTTATCCGCATCACTCGCATGCGAATAAACGGATGCTTGAGCAGGTAAGGACGCTTGACGGAGTTGAAGTCCGTTCTCTCTATCACCTCTATCCCGATTTTAATATTGATGTTGCCGCAGAACAGGAAGCGCTCTCACGGGCGGATCTGGTTATTCTGCAGCATCCTATGCAGTGGTATAGCACGCCGCCGCTGCTTAAATTGTGGCTGGATAAAGTGCTGTCGCACGGTTGGGCCTATGGTCACGGTGGCTCGGCGCTGCATGGCAAGAGCATTCTGTGGGCGGTGACGACCGGAGGCGGGGAAAGTCATTTCGATATTGGCTCGCACCCGGGCTTTGAGGTGCTGGGGCAACCGCTTGAGGCAACGGCGGTTTACTGCGGTATGAAATGGCTGCCGCCGTTTGCTGTGCACTGTACGTTTATCTGCGATGACGAAACGCTACAGACGCAGGCTCGTCACTATAAACAACGACTGTTGGCCTGGCAGGAGGAGCATAACAATGGATAGCCATACGCTCATACAGGCGCTGATCTATCTGGGGTCGGCGGCGCTAATTGTGCCGATTGCCGTGCGTTTAGGGCTGGGCTCGGTGCTGGGCTACCTGATTGCCGGTTGTATTATCGGCCCTTGGGGGCTGCGACTGGTGACCGATGCCGAAGCTATTTTGCACTTCGCTGAAATTGGCGTGGTGTTAATGCTGTTTGTGATTGGCCTTGAGCTTGATCCGCAACGGCTATGGAAGCTGCGTGCCGCGGTATTTGGCGGCGGGCTGCTGCAAATGGTGGTCTGTGGGGCGTTGATTGGCGCTTTCTGTATCTTCCTCGGCCTGCGCTGGCAGGTGGCGGAACTGATTGGGATGACGCTGGCGCTCTCATCCACCGCGATTGCCATGCAGGCGATGAACGAGCGTAACCTGACGGTGACGCAGGTTGGGCGCAGCACCTTTGCAGTGCTGCTGTTCCAGGATATTGCTGCGATCCCACTGGTAGCGATGATCCCGCTGCTGGCAACCAGCGGTGGCACCACGACTCTTGGTGCCTTTGCGTTTTCGGCGCTGAAAGTTGCCGGTGCGCTGGCGCTGGTCGTGGTGCTTGGGCGCTATGTTACACGTCCGCTGTTACGCTTCGTGGCCCGTTCCGGTCTGCGGGAAGTATTCAGCGCCGTGGCCCTGTTCCTGGTCTTCGGTTTCGGGCTGCTGCTTGAAGAGGTCGGCTTGTCGATGGCGATGGGGGCGTTCCTTGCGGGTGTTCTGCTGGCAAGCTCCGAATACCGCCATGCGCTGGAGAGTGACATTGAGCCGTTTAAGGGGCTGCTGCTCGGGCTGTTCTTTATCGGCGTCGGCATGTCTATCGATTTTGGTACGCTAATCCACAACCCGCTACGCATTATCACACTGCTGGTGGGCTTCCTGGTGATCAAATCGCTGCTACTGTGGCTGATTGCCAAGCCGTTGCAGGTACCGCGTTCTCAGCGTCTGTGGTTTGCGGCGTTGCTGGGGCAGGGGAGTGAATTTGCCTTTGTGGTGTTTGGTGCGGCGCAGATGGCTAACGTGCTGGATGCCGATTGGGCAAAAGCCCTGACCCTGGCGGTAGCGCTGTCGATGGCGGCGACGCCAATTCTGCTGGTACTGCTGACACGACTCGAAAAACGCACACGCTCAGGAGATGCACGCGAAGCCGATGAAATTGATGAAGAACAGCCGCGGGTGATCATTGCCGGATTCGGTCGTTTTGGTCAGATTGCCGGGCGTTTACTGCTTTCCAGCGGCGTGAAAATGGTGGTTCTCGATCATGATCCTGACCACGTGGATACGCTGCGTAAATTCGAGATGAAAGTGTTCTATGGCGATGCCACTCGGGCGGATCTGCTCGAGTCTGCGGGAGCAGAAAAGGCGGAGGTGTTGATTAACGCCATTGATGATCCACAGGCCAGCCTGGCACTGACTGAACTGGCGAAAGAGCATTTCCCGCATCTGCGCGTGATTGCCCGCGCCCGCGACGTTGAGCACTACATTCAATTGCGTCAGGCCGGTGTTGATGCACCTGAGCGTGAAACCTTTGAAGCTGCGCTGAAGTCTGGGCGTCAGGCGCTTGAGTCCCTCGGGCTTGGTGCTTATGAGGCTCGTGAGCGTGCCGATCTGTTCCGCCGGTTTAATATTCAATTGATGGAAGAGATGGTGGCGATGGCGGAAAACGACGCGACGTCGCGCGCGGCGGCTTATAAACGCACCAGCGCCATGCTGACGGAAATCATCAATGAAGATCGAAATCATCTGTCGCTGGTCCAGCGCCATGGCTGGCAAGGAACGGAAGAAGGGAAGCACAGCGGTAACCCAGAAGATGAGCCGGAAGTGAAGCCCGCTTCGTAAAGACTGCGGTGGTGTAATGCTGGCTGTCCACTTTTCATTCGTGGGCTTGCCAGCAAATCTAAAAATATTCTTATTCTTTACCTGGCTGCCAGTCGACGAAAGTTTATGCTTTCCGTATAGTGGCGACAATTTTTTTGCATCTGGGACACACTCAATGATCAGTCTGATTGCTGCACTCGCGGTAGATCGCGTTATCGGTATGGAAAACGCCATGCCCTGGGACCTGCCGGCCGATCTGGCCTGGTTTAAACGCAACACCTTAAACAAACCGGTAGTGATGGGGCGCCTGACCTGGGAATCCATCGGTCGTCCATTGCCGGGCCGTAAAAATATCGTTATCAGCAGCCAGCCGGGTACCGACGAGCGCGTGCAGTGGGTGAAATCGGTTGATGAAGCGATTGCGGCGTGTGGCGACGTCGAAGAGATTATGGTGATTGGCGGTGGTCGCGTGTATGAGCAGTTCCTGCCGAAAGCGCACAAGCTGTACCTGACGCATATTGATGCAGAAGTGGAAGGCGACACCCATTTTCCGGATTACGCACCAGACCAGTGGGAATCTGTGTTTAGCGAGTTCCATGATGCGGATGAGCAGAACTCGCATAGCTATTGTTTTGAAGTGCTCGAACGTCGATAAGACTGAGCTTGTCCCGGCGGCGCTGCGCTTGGCCGGGCTACAAAAAAATAAACGCCGGATGAAAATCCGGCGTTTTTGTTTGCATACCACGTAGCCTGGCCAAGCGCAGCGCCGCCGGGAATGCACCGATTATGAAGCCACCGCCTCACTCTCACCCGGTGCCAACCGACGATTCGACGGCTGCACAAAATACCTTTTATCTTCCCAGCGCAAACAGGTTAGATCGCCGCCCCAGCAACAGCCGGTATCCAGCGCGTAAATTCCATCTGGCGTGCCTTTGCCTTCCAGCGATGCCCAATGACCAAACGCCACGCTGTACTCAGCGGTAATCGGCCCTGGCAGCATAAACCATGGCTTCAACGGCGCAGCAACGTTTTCCGGTGACTCTTTGCTGTACATATCCAGCTGGCCGTTCGGGAAGCAGTAGCGCATACGGGTAAAGGCATTGGTGATAAAACGCAGACGCGCTAAACCACTGAGCTCCAGCGACCAATTGTTCGGCATATCGCCGTACATGGCGTCGAGGAAGAAGGGATAGGAATCGCTTGAAAGTACGGCTTCAACGTCGCGCGCGCACTGTTTAGCGGTTTCAATATCCCACTGTGGCGTGATGCCCGCGTGCGCCATCACCAGCTTTTTCTCTTCATCCACCTGCATCAGTGGCTGACGACGAAGCCAGTTGAGCAGTTCATCGGCGTCAGGCGCTTCCAACAGTGCATTCAGGCGATCCTTAGGCTTGTTGCGGCTGATGCCCGCAAACACGGCCAGCAGATGCAGGTCGTGATTACCCAGCACGATTTTCACGCTGTCGCCCAGGGATTTGACGTAACGCAGCACTTCCAGCGAGCCGGAACCACGAGCAACCAGATCGCCCGTAAGCCACAAGGTGTCTTTGCCCGGCGTGAACTCAACCTGCTGCAAAAGACCGATTAACTCATCAAAGCAACCGTGAATGTCGCCAATAAGGTATGTAGACATGATTAATGGATCAGCGTGGGAACGAAAAGACGGAACACAGGAATGTCGATAGCGAACGGCACACCGTCGACGTCAACCATGTCATAGTGGCCTTGCATGGTGCCAAGTGGAGTTTCCAGCACGGCACCGCTGGTGTACTGATATTCATCGCCGGGTTCAATGTGCGGCTGAACGCCGACCACACCTTCCCCCTGGACTTCGGTTTCACGACCGTGGCCGTTGGTGATAACCCAGTAACGCCCAAGAAGCTGAACCGCGCTCCGCCCGAGATTGCGAATGGTCACCGTATAGGCGAAGACATAACGTTCTTCTTCCGGCATAGAGTGCGTCTCAATGTAGACGCTCTGAACCTGAACGCAAACTCGTGGCGAATCGATCATGGTCTAGCTCTCCTTGGAGGGCGCATTCTCTGACAGATAGTTAGCCATCCGGCAGTATTGCGCAACAGAGATATTTTCTGCCCGCATACCTGGGTCAACGCCCAATTCCGTCAACAGCTCAACGCTGAACAGGTTGCCCAGGCTGTTACGAATGGTTTTACGACGCTGGTTAAATGCCTCAGTCGTAATACGGCTCAGTACGCGGACATCTTTAACCGGATACGGCATAGTACTGTGAGGCACCAGACGGACCACGGCGGAATCGACTTTTGGTGCTGGCGTAAACGCAGTCGGCGGCACTTCAAGTACCGGGATGACGTTGCAGTAGTATTGCGCCATGACGGTCAGACGACCATAGGCTTTACTGTTTGGTCCAGCCACCAGACGGTTAACCACCTCTTTTTGCAGCATGAAGTGCATGTCTGCAATAGCATTAGTATAGCTAAACAGATGGAACATCAACGGTGTAGAGATGTTGTACGGTAGGTTACCGAACACGCGCAGCGGCTGACCGAGTTTCTCAGACAGCTCGCCAAAGTTCATGGTCATGGCATCTTGCTGATAAATAGTCAGCTTTGGCCCCAGGAACGGGTGAGTCTGCAGACGTGCCGCGAGGTCGCGGTCAAGTTCGATAACGGTCATTTCGTCAAGACGTTCGCCAACCGGCTCGGTCAGTGCGGCAAGGCCCGGGCCGATTTCAACCATCGCCTGACCTTTTTGCGGATTGATGGCCGCAACAATGCTGTCGATCACGAACTGATCGTTTAAGAAGTTCTGCCCGAAGCGTTTACGGGCTAAGTGGCCCTGATGGACTCGATTATTCATTAGAGTTAACAATCATTTTGATGGCGAGATTAAGCGCCGTAATAAAACTGCCGACGTCCGCTTTCCCAAGACCTGCCAGTTCAAGGGCGGTGCCGTGGTCAACGGAAGTGCGAATAAAGGGTAAACCGAGCGTAATATTCACGCCACGGCCAAAGCCCTGGTATTTTAGCACGGGTAAGCCCTGATCGTGGAACATTGCGAGCACGGCATCGGCATGGTCCAGATATTTGGGCTGGAAGAGAGTATCGGCAGGCAGCGGCCCGCTAAGATTCATTCCTTTTGCGCGCATTTCATTGAGCACGGGAATGATCGTATCGATCTCTTCCGTGCCCATGTGTCCACCTTCACCGGCATGAGGATTCAGGCCGCAGACCAGCACGTGAGGCTCGGCAAGGCCAAACTTATTGCGTAAATCATCATGCAGGATGGTGATGACTTCGCGCAGCAAGTCCGGCGTGATGGCGTCACTGACCGCTTTTAGCGGCAGGTGGGTGGTCGCCAGCGCCACGCGCAGTTCTTCGGTGGCCAGCATCATCACCACTTTCGGCACGCCTGAACGTTCTTCGAAGAACTCGGTGTGCCCGGTGAACGGGATGCCGGCATCGTTAATAATGCCTTTGTGTACCGGCCCGGTGACTAATGCCGCAAACTCTCCGTTCAGACAACCGTCGCAGGCGCGCGCCAGGGTCTCGACGACGTAACGGCCGTTGTTGACGTCCAGAACGCCGGGCGTGACATCGCTATGCAGTGGAACCGGTAGCAGTGTGAGCGTTCCGGCGCGTTGCGCGTTGGCGGGAAGGCCAGGAGAGTAGGGTAAAAGCGTAAGAGGAAGGCCAAGGAGCCTGGCCCGCTCGGTAAGCAGGCCGCCGTCAGCACAGACGACCAGTTCGAGCGGCCAGTCGCGCTGGGCCAGTTGGATAACGAGATCCGGGCCAATCCCGGCGGGTTCGCCGGGAGTGATGACAACGCGATGTTGAGTCATTAGTTGCTCAGGATTTTAACGTAGGCGCTTGCGCGCTGTTCCTGCATCCATGTTGCTGCTTCTTCGGAGAACTTACGATTCATCAGCATACGATAGGCACGATCTTTCTGTGCGGCATCGGTACGGTCGACGTTGCGGGTATCCAGCAGTTGGATCAGGTGCCAGCCGAAGGAAGAGTGAACAGGATCGCTCATCTGGCCTTTGTTCAGCTTCATCAGCGCATCACGGAATGATGGATCGTAGATATCCGGCGTGGCCCAACCTAAATCACCGCCCTGGTTAGCAGAGCCTGGATCCTGAGACAGCTCTTTTGCCGCTTTCTCAAAGGTGGTTTTGCCGCTACGAATATCCGCTGCAACCTGCTGCAGTTTTGCACGTGCCTGATCGTCGGTCATGATTGGCGATGGCTTCAGCAGAATATGGCGTGCATGCGTTTCCGTGACAGAGATGTTCTGAGTCTGGCCGCGCATATCGTTGATTTTCAGAATGTGGAAGCCAACGCCTGAACGGATTGGGCCCACGATGTCGCCTTTTTTCGCCGTGCTCAGCGCCTGAGCAAAGATAGCTGGCAGTTCCTGAATACGACCCCAGCCCATCTGGCCGCCTTTCAGTGCCTGTTGGTCAGCTGAGTAGGTGATGGCCAGTTTACCGAAATCAGAACCGTTGCGCGCCTGTTCGACGATAGACTCAGCCTGACTTTGCGCTTCGTTAACCTGATCAGAGCTTGGGTTTTCCGGCAGTGGTACCAGGATGTGGCTGAGATTGAGCTCGGTGCTTGCGTCATTCTGCGTACCAATCTGGTTTGCCAGTGCCTCAACTTCCTGCGGCAGCACGCTAATGCGGCGGCGCACTTCGTTGTTACGCACTTCGGAAATCAGCATTTCTTTACGGATCTGATTGCGGTAGGTGCTGTAGTTCAGCCCATCATACGCCAGGCGGCTACGCATCTGATCCAGCGTCATATTGTTCTGTTTAGCAATGTTGGCAATCGCTTGATCAACCTGCTCGTCAGTGACTTTGACGCCCATTTTTTGCCCCATTTGCAGGATAATCTGATCCATGATCAGACGCTCCAGAATCTGGTGGCGCAGCGTTGCGTCATCCGGCAGCTGTTGGCCGGCCTGGCCAGAGTTCATTTTGACGGACTGCATCAGACCATCAACGTCGCTCTCAAGTACGACGCCATTGTTAACGACGGCTGCTACTTTATCGACAACCTGCGGGGCAGCGAAGCTGGTATTCGCAACGAAGGCGATACCGACAAGCAGCATTTTCCAGTTCTTCATACTTTTTCCATTTCAATTAACCGCAATGCGGATGATGTATCTAACCAGTGACATTACAGTGAGCTCTGGTACGGCATGATATTGGAACGCAGCATCTGCTGGGTACCCAGACCGTAATTTGAGCTCAGACCACGCAGCTCAATATTGAAGCCGATGGAGTTATCATATTTTGCCTGGCCATTAGGCTTGTTGTTGTCGTAGTCCCAACCGTTGAGCTTACGCTCGTAGCCGACGCGGATAGCGTAGCAGCAGGAGTTATACTGCACGCCCAGCATCTGATCGGCTGGTTTATGCGTGTTGGTATCGTAGTAGTAAGCACCGACTACGGACCAACGGTCAACAATCGGCCAGCTTGCCGTTGCGCCGACTTGTGAAATCCCATCCTGGTACTGCTGTTGACTGGATCGGTTACTCGGCAGAGTTACGCGTATGTATTCCGGGCTAGCATAGCGATAGGTCAGCTGCACTAAACGGTCGCTGTCCTGACGATACTCAATGGCCGAACTGCTGGTGGAAACGTTATTCAGGCGTGTGTCGTACTGGATTCCACCGCGTAAGCCCCACTTGTCCGTCATGCGCCAGTAGGTGTCACCTGCCCACACCAATGAGCCCGTTTTGTCGTCTTTCTCCCATGGAATCGTGTCCGTATCACCGGTACGAGACTCGGTGAAATAGTAGATTTGACCCACAGAAACGTTAAAACGTTCAACGGCAGCATCATCATAAATACGCGATGTGACGCCAGTCGTAATTTGGTTCGCTGACGCAATACGGTCAAGGCCGCTGTAACTACGGTCGCGGAACAGGCCTGAATAGTCCGACTGCAGGAAGGTGGAGTCGTAGGCCATGATGTCACTTTGGTCGCGATACGGCACGTACAGGTACTGCACTCGCGGTTCCAGCGTCTGGGTATAGCCAGGAGTCAGTTCAACATCACGCTCAAAGACCATTTTGCCGTCAATTTTAAACTGCGGCATGGTGCGGTTAACCGAGCTGGATAACTGGGCATCTGGGTTGCTGGCGTTATATTTGTCGATATTGGTCTGGTTGTAGTGCGTGGCCAGCAGCTTCGCTTCAGTGGTGATGCTACCCCAACGGTTGCCCAGTGGCAGACTGATGGTTGGCTCCAGGTGCAAACGTGTCGCTTCAGGACTGCTGCCATTGGTGTTCACAAACTTCACTGCTTGCCCGTAGACGCGGGTATCGAACGGTCCAACGTCGTTTTGGTAGAAGTTCATGTCCAGCTGTGGCTCAGCGGCATAAGAGTTACTGTTAGCGCGGTCAAAGACCTGGAACTGTTTGGTCGACACGGTGGCGTCAAAGTTCTCTACCGCATAGCCTACGCTGAGCTTTTGCGTGGCATAGCCATCGGTACTTGAGCCGTATTTCGAGTCGAAGTCGTTAAAGTAATCAGGATCACTGACTTTGGTATAGTCGACGTTGAAACGCCACACCTGATCAACGACACCGGAATGGCGCCAGTAGAACAGCCAGCGGCGGCTGTTATCATCGTTAGGGTTATCGTGCTCGTAGACGTCATCCGACGGCAGGTAATCCAGTTCAAACAGGCCCTGGCCCAGCGTTGAGAGGTAACGGAATTCGTTTTCCCACATCACGCCGCCACGTTTGTCCATGTAATGCGGCGTCAGGGTTGCGTCCATATTGGGCGCAATGTTCCAGTAATACGGCAGCGAGAACTCAAAATAGTTTGAGCTACCGTATTTGGCATTCGGGATCAGGAAACCTGAGCGGCGTTTATCACCGACGGGAAGCTGTAAATACGGGCTATAGAAAACCGGCACCGGGCCAAGTTTAAAGCGCGCATTCCAGATTTCGGCAACCTGTTCTTCGCGGTCGTGAATGACTTCGCTACCGACTACGCTCCAGGTGTTGGAACCTGGCAGACAGGAGGTAAAGGTACCGTTCTCTAAAATGGTATAGCGATTTTCGCCGCGTTGTTTCATCACGTCGGCGTCGCCACGGCCCTGACGGCCGACCATCTGATAGTTACCGTCCCAGACGTTGGTGTCTTTGGTATTCAGGTTTGACCAGGCTTTTGGCCCCTTAAGGATCACCTGATTATCGTCATAGTGGACGTTACCCAGCGCATCAACGGTACGTACCGGTACGGCTTGGCCTTCAGGTTGCTTCTGATGCAGCTGAACTTCGTCCGCCTGGAGGCGACTATTGCCCTGATTAATATCGACATTGCCTTTAAAGACAGCGTTGTCAGGGTAGTTACCCTTCGCATGATCGGCGGTAATGGTAACCGGCTGCTCGTTAGTCTTACCGCTGACGAGCGGACGATCATAGCTCGGTACGCCAAGCATACATTGAGATGCGAGATCTGCAGCCATTCCCTGCTGGCTGTACAAGGCGCTGGCGATCATGGTCGCGAGGAGAGTGGGAATACGTTTTTTCATACGTTGTATTTGTTGTTCCGTCATCTATAGCATTGCGGCTTGCAAACGGTCAGAGACTAACGTACTCATCGTTCTCACGCTAGTTTTATACCCAAAATAATTCGAGTTGCAGGAAGGCGGCAAGGGAGCACATCCCCAGGAGCTTACTCTAGTAAGTGACTGGGGTGCGCGAGTGCGGCCAACGCACCTGCAACTTGAAGTATGACGGGTATCCTGCCCGTTCTCGCCAGAGGTGTTATGCACGGCATTGAATGACAGGTATGATAATGCATATTCTAGCTGCTGGCATGACGATTTGGGGAGTATATGCAGTATTGGGGAAAAGTGATTGGTGTGGCCGTCGCCCTAATGATGGGCGGAGGGTTCTGGGGCGTAGTCCTCGGGCTGCTCGTAGGACACATGTTTGATAAGGCACGCAGCCGTCGCATGAACTGGTTTGCCAATCAACAGCAGCGTCAGTCGCTGTTTTTTGCCACCACCTTTGAAGTGATGGGCCACCTGACCAAATCAAAAGGGCGGGTCACCGAAGCGGATATTCATATCGCCAGTGTGTTTATGGACAGGATGAATCTGCACGGTGATTCGCGCACGGCGGCACAGCAGGCGTTTCGCGTCGGTAAAGCCGACAACTACCCGCTGCGCGAGAAGATGCGCCAGTTCCGTAGCGTCTGCTTTGGTCGTTTTGATTTGATTCGGATGTTTCTTGAAATTCAGATTCAGGCGGCGTTCGCCGACGGTTCTTTGCATCCAAATGAGCGCGATGTGCTGTACGTGATTGCCGAAGAGTTGGGTATCTCTCGTGCCCAGTTCGACCAGTTCCTGCGTATGATGCAGGGTGGCGCACAATTTGGCGGCGGCTATCAGCAGCAGTCTCAGGGCGGTAGTGGCTGGCAACAGGCGCAACGCGGCCCAACGCTGGAAGATGCCTGCAATGTGCTGGGCGTGAAGCCTGACGACGATGCGACAACCATCAAACGCGCTTACCGTAAGTTAATGAGCGAGCATCACCCGGATAAACTGGTGGCGAAGGGGTTACCGCCGGAGATGATGGAGATGGCTAAGCAGAAGGCGCAGGAAATTCAGAAAGCGTACGAGCTGATAAAAGAACAGAAAGGATTTAAGTAAGGTGCGAAAACCCGGCGGCGCTGCTGTACGACCGGATACATAGGTAACACTTTAGACCGGGAACATAGGTAACACTTTCCTAGTCTATCCGGATAATACTCTGCGTTTTCCGGTCATAGTAAGCAAGCGTCATTCCG